>Ga0316628_100000164_pt1 | contig 41523 bp, 43 predicted proteins | sample OWC_Aug_M2_C1_D5_FD_207648 | JGI IMG/M metagenome (GOLD analysis project Ga0316628, IMG submission 207648) | Wetland soil microbial communities from Old Woman Creek delta, Ohio, United States - OWC_Aug_M2_C1_D5_C | ecosystem: Environmental > Terrestrial > Soil > Wetlands | place: USA: Ohio...
CCGGTGCTACCCTGCAAGCGCCGCCGACGCTCAGTAAAAAATACGTCGCTTTGCGGCTAATTCAATCGCTGGATTTCGGCCTTCGCCGGAACGAAGGGCTGCCTGGGCCGCCCCACTAATGCATCGCCGGCGTGCACCCGCCATCAACGGGTGCAAGGGCGGCGTTAGCCCCCTTCAACTTCCGCTCGCGGCGCAACGTGATCCAGTTCCGCGTGGCAATCAGCAATCCCAGCCCGATGAACGCCCCCGGCGGCAAAATGGCCAGCAAGAAACCATGGTAATCCGGCACCACGTGAATCACCCAGCCCTTGGCCCAGTCGCCCAGCGCCAGATCGATGCCCGACAGCAGCGTGCCGTGCCCGAAAAGTTCGCGCATGCCGCCGAGCGTCGCGAGCACCGCGGTTCCTCCCAGGCCCATGAAGAAGCCGTCCGCAGCTGACGGCAGCAGGGTATTCTTGGAGGCGAAGGCTTCCACGCGGGCCAGTACGATGCAGTTGGTGACGATGAGCGGGATGAAGATGCCGAGCACCAGATACATCGGGTGCATGTAGGCGTTCATCAGCAGTTGCGCCACGGTGACCAGCACGGAGATGATGAGGATGTAGACGGGAATGCGGATTTCGTTGGGCACCAGGCTGCGGATGGGGGAGACCGCGGCGTTGGACATGGCCATCACGACGGCGGTGAGCAGGCCGAGGCTCAGGCCGTTCACCACAGAGGTGGTCACGGCCATGGTGGGGCACATGCCCAGGAGTTGCACGATGCCGGGATTTTGTTTCCACAGGCCGTTGACGGCGATGTCCTTGAAGCTGCTCATGGCTAGTCTCCTAAATTTCTTGTTTCCTCCTCCCGCAGGCGGGAGAGGGGGCCGAATGCCATCTGGTGTTATTTGACGGTTTCATGGGCGGTCGGCGCAAACAGCGTGTCGCGATTCGCCTCGAAGTATTGCAGCGCCTTGTGCACGGCCTTGACTACGGCGCGCGGGGTGATGGTGGCACCTGCCATGTAGTCGAACTGGCCTCCGTCCTTCCTCACTTTCCAGTCGGGGTCTTTATAGCGCGCCTGGGAGGCGCCGTCAAAGTTCTTGATCCAGTTGCTCTTGCCGAGGTCGATGTAGTCGCCGAGTCCCGGTGTTTCGCGGTGCGACACGACGCGCACGCCGGCGATTTCGCCGTCGGTCTTGACGGCCACCAGCAACGAAATCTTTCCGCTGTAGCCGTCCGGCGCGATGGCCTCGAGCACCACTGCAGAGGGCTGGCCGTGCAGGCGTGCGCGGAAGGCGGTGCTGTCATCGGTCGTGCCGAGCAGGGCATCGGGCTTGAGCGTGATGGCATCGCGCACCACGTTGTTGTCGAAGAGGTCGGGGGGCAAGAGTTGCGAGATAAGCTTGAGCCGTTCTTGTTCTTCGCTCTTGGCGATGGGTGAGCGCGTCTGGTCGAAGGTGAACGCCAGCATGGCGGTGCCCACGATGGCGAACAGCAGCAGATTCATCGCGGCCAGGAAGGTGGAACGGGAGATCTCCTTCATGCCTCGCTCCCGTCCTTGTGCCCGAACACCTTGGGCTGGGTGTAGGCATCGATCAAAGGCACGCAGATGTTCATCAGCAGCGTGGCGAAGGCTACGCCATCCGGGAAGCCGCCGAATACGCGGATCAGGTAGGTAAGTATGCCCGCCCCCGCTGCGAAGACCAGCTTGCCGCGAGGGGTGGTGGGGCCGCTCACCGGATCGGTCAGGATGAAGAATGCGCCGAGCACCGCTGCGCCCGCGGTCACGTGGAACAGCGGCGAGACGTAGTGCGCCGGGTCCACCAGATGAAAGATGCCGGCGGTGGCGAACAGTGCGCCGAGGAAGGCGGCCGGGACATGCCAGGTAATGATGCGCCGGATGAGCAGCCATGCCCCCCCGATGAGGAAGCCCAGCGCGACCATTTCGCTGCCCTTGCCCGCGATGTGGCCGTAGATCGGCATGGCGAAGATGTCGCCGACGGGACGGTCGAGGTGGAGTTGTGTCTTCAGGGTATCCAGCGGCGTGGCGGTGGTGACGGCATCCAGCGTGAGGTCGCCGGGCAGGTGGCCGCCAAAGATGAACGCCATCTGGTCGGCGAACGACAGCGTGTTGGCGCCCATGCCAAGCGGGGTGAGCCAGTGCGTCATCTGCGACGGGAAGGAGATGATCAGTACCGCATAGCCGACCATCGCCGGGTTGAACGGATTGTTGCCGAGGCCGCCGTAGAGGTGCTTGGCGACGGCGATGGCAAATGCGGTGCCGACCACGATCATCCACCAGGGGGCGAGCGACGGGATGGAAAGCGCGAGCAGCCAGGCGGTGAGCAGTGCGCTGTTGTCGGACAGGAACGGCCTGATCGGGCGCTTGCGCAGCTTGAGCATGGCGGCCTCGGTTGCCAGTGCGGTGATGCTGGCCAGCGCAAGGGAGACCAGGATGGCCGGCCCGTAATACCAGACATACAGCGCGAGGCCGGGCAGGAGTGCCAGCAGCACGGTGAGCATGATGCGGCCTACACTGTCGTTTTTGCTGATGAAAGGTGAGGACAGCATGGTCATTCCTTGGGCGGTTCGGTTTCGTGGTGGTGAGCGACCTCGCGGATGTGGGCGCGGCGCGCCTCGATTTCAGCGATCTCGGCCTGCTGCTGCGGAGTCAGATTTTCCGTGTTTTTCGGCTTGACCAGCGCGGCTTGCTGTCTTGCGCGCTCGATCGCCGCATTTATCAGGTCTTGGGCCGGGGCTGGCTGTGCGGGCGCCCCGGCCGCAGGTACGGATGATGGCGCTTGAGCCGACGGGGAAGCCAGGGCGGCCTTTTCCTTTTGCGCCAGCTTTTCCGCCTTCTCGCGCTTGTCGCGTTCGATGCGTTCCAGGCGGGACTCGTGGCGGACGCGCGCCGCGTCTGCTGCCTTCTTTTCCTTCTCGCGCGCCCAAATTTCGCTCTTGGCGAATCGGTAATACTGTACCAGCGGAATGTGGCTGGGGCAGACGTAGGCGCAGGCGCCGCATTCGATGCAGTCGAACAGGTTGTATTCCTGCGCCTTGCCGAAGTTCCTTGCTTTGGCGAACCAGTAAAGCTCCTGCGGCTGCAGGTCCGCGGGGCAGGCCTGCGCACAGCGCGTGCAGCGGATGCAGGGTAGCGCGGGCGGGGTCGGCGGGAACAGGGAAGGCGACTTGACGATGACGCAGTTGGTGCTCTTCACGACAGGCAATTGGCCGTCGCCGACATGCAGTCCCATCATCGGGCCGCCGAGGATGTAGCCGCTGGAGCCGGACAGCGCGCCGCCTGCGCATTGCACCAAGTCCGCGATGGGCGTGCCCAGCAGCACCTCGAAATTCTGCGGCGTCTTCACGTTTCCGGTCACGGTGACCAGGCGCGACAGCATGGGCTCGCCGTGGTTGACTAGGCGATGCATGGCATAGGCGGTTGCCACGTTACTGCAGGCGACCCCGATGCTGAAGGGCCTGCCGCCGGAGGGCACTTCCTTGCCGGTGAGTATGCGGACAAGCTGCTTTTCGCCGCCCGTGGGATACAGCGTGGGCACGGTCACGACTTCGATGCCAGTGCCCGCACAGGCCTGCCGCATGGCGGCAATGGCCTGCGGCTTGTTGTCCTCGATGCCGATCAGCGTCTCGCCTGGGCTGGCCAAGTGGCGCAGGATTTCGATACCCTGCACGATCTCGGCAGCGCGCTCGCGCATCAGGCGGTCGTCGGTGGTGATCCACGGCTCGCACTCCGCGCCGTTGAGCACCAGGGTGTTGACAGGGGCGGATGCGTATTTCACGTGAGTGGGAAAGGTGGCACCGCCCAGTCCCACGATGCCGCCGTCGCGCAGCTTCGCCAGCAACGCGTCCTTCGGGATGGAGTAATAATCGATGGGTGCATGCTCGGCCCAGCGATCCTCGCCGTCCGGTGCCATGGTGATGCACAGGTCGGCCAGGCCGGAAGGGTGTGGCACGGGGCGCGCTTCAACAGACAGCACCGTGCCCGAAGTCGGGGCATGGAGCGCGGCGCTCAGGTTTCCTTCGGCGCGCGCCAGCAACTGGCCCTTGAGCACCTTGTCTCCGGCCTGAACCAGCGCCTTGGCCTTGGCGCCGATGTGCTGCTGCAGCGGCAGTGCCAGCAGCTTGGGCAGCGGCGCGCGCGCGCTCGGCCGCTCGGAGGATTCCAGCTTGTGCTCCGGCGGATGCACGCCGCCGTGGAAGCGGTGCAGAGATCTCATCTGACTATCCATTGGGTCATGCGGCCTGCCTCAGGGTGTAGACCGGATAGTCCCACTTCCAGGTCTGAGTCGTCTGCGGCAGCGGCTCCATGCTGATGCAATCTACCGGGCAGGGTGCAACGCACAGTTCGCAGCCGGTGCATTCCTGCGTGATGATGGTGTGCATCTGCTTGGCTGCGCCGGAGATGGCGTCCACCGGGCAGGCCTGCAGGCACAGGGTGCAGCCGATACAGATGTTTTCGTCGATGAAGGCCACTGCTTTCGGCTTGGGCTGCGCCGTGCCTTCGCCGAACGGCTTGAATTCCACGCCCAGCAGGTCTGCCAGCTTGCGGATGCCGTCCTCGCCGCCAGGCGGGCAGCGGTTGATGTCGGCCTCGCCAGTGGCAATGGCCGTGGCGTAGGGCTTGCAGCCGGGATAGCCGCACTGGCCGCATTGCGTCTGCGGCAGTACGGCATCGATCTTGTCCACCAGCGGGTTGCCTTCCACCTTGAACTTGATGGCGGAAAAGCCCAGCACCGCACCGAGTGCAATGGCAATGCCGGCCATGACGTAAAGAGCAGCCAGCATTATTTGATCAATCCGGAAAATCCCATGAACGAGAGACTCATCAATCCCGCGGTGACCATGGCGATTGCCGAGCCCTTGAATATCTCCGGTACATCCGAGCCTTCCAGGCGCTCGCGGATACCCGCGAACAACACCATCGCCAGCGTGAAGCCGAGCGAGCCGCCGAAGCCGTACAGCAGCGACTGCGCGAAATCATGTTTTTCCTGTACGTTGAGCAGCGGAATGCCGAGCACCGCGCAGTTGGTGGTGATCAGCGGCAGGTAAATGCCCAGCACTTGGTACAGCGCCGGGCTGGTCTTTTCTACCGCCATTTCGGTGAATTGCACGAGGCCGGCGATGACCACGATGAACGACAGCGTGGTGAGGTAGCCGAGCTCGGGGCCGAGCAGGTATTTGTTGACCAAATAACTTGCCCCGGAGCCCAAGGTCAGGACAAACATGGTCGCCAGGCCCATGGCGATCGAGGTCTCCAGTTTCTTGGATACGCCCATGAACGGGCAGAGCCCGAGAACTCTCACCATCACAATGTTGTTCACAAACACCGTGCCGATCAGGATGAATATGTACTCCATTAATTCGGGTACTCCATAATTTTGGTGCCCGGCCGTTCAGGATTGGCAGAAGTGTGCGATTATCCCCCGGATTTGGCGCAGCTTCAACCATGGTCTGGTTATATCGATATGCCGTTCCGGCTGTCAGTAAGCCAAATGGAAGCTTGTTGTGCTCGGCTGACGGAACCTTCCGGCGACGGACGGGTCGGATTTCCGGCGCCGCATGTCAAATCAAGCGGACAGTGCCAATAAATTTGGTTTATCATTTATTTATATAAAAATTTATTCCGAGGAGTGAATTCATGAAGTTGATGCGCCATCTGGCAGCCTTCGCCACACTGACCGCAAGCACGGCCGCCATGGCCGACATGCTGGATCTCAACCTGAACAACAATGTTGCCCAGTTCCAGTACAGCACGGCAAACGGACCGGAGGCCCAAGGCAAGGCCGATCTTCACGCGGGCTTTCTCTACAACAATGCGAAAAGCCTGCTGGTGAACGGCGGGATCATGGTGGCGAACAGTCTGGAAAACGCGCCCGGTGTCAGTGCGGGCATCGGGATGGAAGCGCTGGCCGCCTCCATCAAGGACAACGCACCGGCTTCCTACAGCGCTTCGGGCGTGGCACTGGATGCGCTGCTGCGCTATTCTCCCCCCACGGCCAGCCAGGTGGGTATTGCCGGCGAGCTGCATTTTGCGCCGCGCATCCTGACCTTCGGCGATGCCGTGCGCTTTGCGCAGGCGACCGTGCGGGCTGAATACGAACTGGCGCCCCAGACGGTAGTTTATGTCGGTTACCGCAGAACCAGTTTCGGTATGAAGGTCGGGCCGGCTGCTGTTCTCGACAGCAGTGCGCATATCGGCTTCAAGATCGGGTTCTGACATTCGTCAGGACAAAGTGCTCAGCCTGAAGTACTTTACAAGCCAGAGCCGGGCCCTGCCCGGCTTTGTTCTTTAGTCGCGTACGCGCCGACACGGATTTCCAAAAATGGGAGACAAGACCGGAGCGCAGGACAGGGCGCGGATAGACAGGTGGCTATGGGCCGCGCGCTTTTTCAAGACGCGGACGGTCGCTGTCATGGCGCTGGAAAATGGCCGGGTGCTGGTCAATGGCGTTCGCGTGAAGCCGGCCAAATCCGTTGGTGCGGGCGACATGCTCACCATCCGCCTCGGGCCGTATCAGCATGTCGTGGAAGTACTTGCGCTGTCCAGCAAGCGTGGTCCTGCCTCCGAGGCGCAAAAGCTCTACCGCGAAACGGAGGAAAGCCGCGAGAAGCGCGCCGCGCTGGCCCAGGAGCTGAAGGCGCAGCAGCAGTATTCGGTACTGAAGGGCAGGCCGACGAAGAAGGACCGGCGCGACATCGAGAAGGTCAAGGGTGGCGGCGTCTGGTGACTGGCTTATCCGGCCAGGGCCTTTTCCGGCGCAAGGGCCGGATACCCCAAGTCTTCCGCGAGGCTGGCGTGGGTGATGCGCCCGGCGCACACGTTCAGTCCGCCCATCAGCCCTGCGTCCTCCCGCAAGGCGCGCGCGGCCCCCTTGCTGGCAAGCGCCAGCGCATAGGGCAGAGTGGCGCGGGTGAGCGCCTGGGTCGAAGTCCAGGCGGTTGCGGCGGGCAGGTTGGCCACGCAGTAGTGCACCACGCCTTCCTCGACGTAGACCGGATGGCTGTGGGTGGTGGGGCGCGAGGTTTCGGCGCAGCCGCCCTGGTCTATCGAGATGTCCACGATCACCGAGCCGGGGCGCATCGCCTTGACCAGCTCACGGCTGATCAGGCGCGGGGCATGTTTGCCCGGCACCAGCACCGCACCTATCACAAGGTCGGCGCCGCGCACACAGCGTTCGATGCTGGCGGCATCGGATGCAACCAGGTTCAAACGCGTTCCAAAAGTTTCCGACAGCCGCTGCATGGTGGCAGGGTTGCGTTCCAGCAGCGCGACGTCCGCGCCCAGGCCTAGGGCGATCTGCGCCGCGTTGGAACCCACCACGCCGCCGCCGAGTATGGCGACTTTCCCTGGCGCGACGCCTTCCACGCCGGGGAGCAGCACGCCGCGGCCCCCGTTGGCCATGGTCATCGCCCATGCGCCCATCTGCACCGACAGGCGTCCCGCCACCGCTGACATCGGCGTCAGCAACGGCAGGTGGCCACGTGCATCGAATACGGTTTCGTAGGCGATGGCGATGACCCGACGCCGCATCAATTCCTCCGCAAGCTCGGGCACGGCGGCCAGATGCAGATAGGTGAACAGCACCAGGCCTTCACGCAATAGCGGAACTTCTGCGGGCTGAGGCTCCTTAACTTTGATCACCATGTCACAGGCATAAATCTCTTGGGGAGTGGCCGCGATGGAAGCGCCCGCTTCAGCGTACTGCGCATCAAGAAAGCCTATGGCGGCCCCGGCCTGGCATTCGACCAGCACTTCGTGCCCCGCGGCGCAGAGCGTGCGCACGCCTTCAGGCGTAACCCCGACGCGGAATTCGTGGTCCTTGATTTCTTTGGGGATGCCGACGCGCATGCTTACCTGGCCGCGCGCAGCGCGGCCGCCGCTTCGGCGATCAGTTCCGGGCCGCGATAGATCATGCCGGTATAGATTTGCACCAGCGAGGCGCCTGCCTGGATTTTCTCCAGTGCGTCTTCAGCGTTCAGGATGCCGCCCACTCCGATGATGGGCAGTGCCCCGTTGAGCGCCGCTGCCAGTTCGCGGATCACGGATGTGGATTTGTCGCGCACCGGCGCGCCGGAGAGGCCGCCGGCCTCCTTTCCGTGCGGCATGTGCATGACGCCGACGCGCGACAGCGTGGTGTTGGTGGCGATCACGCCGTCGATGCGGTGCTGAATCAGCAATGCGGCGATCTGCCGGATTTCTGCGCTTTCGAGATCGGGGGCGATCTTTACCGCGAGCGGCACTTGTCTTCCGTGCAGGTCGGCGAGGCGGGTCTGTTCCTCCTTCAGTTGCGCAAGCAGCGCCGCGAGTTCATCGCCGCCCTGCAACTGACGCAGGTTCTTGGTGTTGGGCGACGAAATGTTTACGGTGACGTAACTGGCGTGGCTGTATACCTTGCGCAGACAGACCAGGTAGTCCTCGGCGGCGCGTTCAATGGGGGTATCCGCATTCTTGCCGATATTGATGCCCAGGATGCCCTTGAATTTTGCGTGCCTGACGTTTTCGACCAGTGCGTCCGCCCCGTGGTTGTTGAACCCCATGCGGTTGATGATGGCTCGCGCCTCGGGCAGACGGAACAAGCGCGGGCGCGGGTTTCCCGGCTGCGGGCGGGGGGTGACCGTGCCAATTTCGAGAAAGCCGAAGCCCAGCGCGGCCAGTGCGTCGATGTAGGCGCCATCCTTGTCCAGACCGGCGGCCAGGCCGATCGGGTTGGGAAAGGTCAGTCCCATGACTGTGCGCGGGTCATGCGCAATGCGTGGCGCGAACAGCGGCAGCAGGCCAAGCCGGTGCGCCCGGTTCAGTGCTTCAAGCGTCGCATGATGCGCGGTTTCCGGTTCCAGCCTGAACAGCAGCGGATTCAGCAGCGAATACATCAGCAATCCTTTTCTGTCGCGGGCAACGTTTGCCAAACACCCTGCACCAGCCCCTGCAGTGGCCTGAATCTGGCCTTGTATGCCATCTTGCGCGACTGTTCTATCCAGTAGCCGAGGTAGAGGTAGGGAAGGTTCAGCTTGCGGCACAGCTCAATCTGCCAGATCACGTTGTAGGTGCCGTAGCTCGCCTGGGCCACGTTGGGCTCGTAGAAGGTGTACACCGATGACAGGCCGTCGTGCAGGATGTCTATGATGCTGACCATGCGCAATACGCCATCCTCGCGGAATTCGACCAGCAGCGAATCAACATGGCTCTGCAGCAGGAAATTGCGATACTGCTCGCGGGTGTCCTGTTCCGTTTCGCCATCGAGGTGCCGCGCCGCCTGATAGCGCTGGTAGAGCTCGAAATATTCTTCGCAGTCCCCGAGCGTGTGCAGCGAGGCGTCCAGGTTGGCATGGCGCCGTTCCATGCGCCTCTGTGTGCGGCCTGGCGCGAACCGGGCGACCTCGATGCGCACGGGCACGCAGGCACGGCATACATCGCAGCGAGGCCGGTAGGTGAATGTGCCGCTGCGGCGAAAACCGCGCTGCACCAGTTCGGAATAGACGGCGGCATCGATCAGGAAGCTGGGAGTTGCCACCTGCGAGCGCGCGGACTGTTCCGGCAGGTAGCTGCAGCGGTAGGGCGCGGTCAGGTAGAACTGCAGGGTGGAGAGCGGAATGTCACGCAATAAGGTCATGCTCGAACTCCCAGGGCGATTCTCGATCCCCGTAGTTTATCAATTCCTGCAGCCGCGTGACGAATTCTCCGCGCGAAATTTCTCGGGCGCCCATCGAAGCGAGGTGGGGCGTACTCATCTGACAGTCAATCATGCCGAAGTTCCATCGGGCGAGCTGGGCTGCCAGGTGCACCAAGGCAATCTTCGAGGCATCGGGGCGCGTGCTGAACATGGATTCTCCGTAGAACATGCGTCCGATGGCGACGCCGTATAGCCCGCCGGCCAGTTCGCCATCCATCCACGTTTCCACCGAATGCGCGTGTCCCATGCGGTGCAGCGCGGTATAGGATGCCACCATCTCCGGGTGTATCCAGGTGCCGGATTGCCCCCGGCGCGGCGCGGTACAGGCCCGCATCACCCGCTCGAAGGCGGTGTCACTTCGAACTTCAAAACGCTTCCGGTGCAGCGTCTTTCGCAGCGACCGCGTAATCCTTGCCTCGCCGGGAAATAGCACCATGCGCGGATCCGGACTCCACCAGAGGATGGGGTCTTCTGCATTGAACCAGGGGAAAATGCCGTGGCGATAGGCATCCAGCAGGCGCGTCGGGGACAAGTCGCCGCCCACCGCGAGCAAGCCGTTCGGATTGCGCAAGGCGCACTCGACCCTGGGGAAGGGGGCGTTGTCCTGTAGCAGCGTGAGCATGGAATTTCGTAGTGTATCGGGCGTCTGCCGTATAGCCAAGGGGATTGATTTGGAGGTATATTCGGCGCATGTGAACTTGTGTGCAACACGACGCGGATTGGAGACGCTCAATGTGGGGATTGTTCGGCAGGAAATCGGATCACCCGATGGCAGACCTGGCTTCGGCGCAGGAGTTGCTGGCGGAGGTGCCGAAGAACGATGCCCTGAAGGCTCTGTTGGAGATAACCGCCTGGATTGAATCAGTGCGCAGCGATGGGCACATCCGTCTGGACACGCGCTTTGCTGTGTTGCGCCTGCTGGATGAGACAGCGCGTACCCATGAAATCAAGGTGATGCGCGAGTATTTTGCCGGCGGAGTGCAGTCTTCGCTGCTTGAAAAGCGGTTGTGGAACGCGCTGAACGAATACTTCACCGGGCTGGCAGAGGCATACCATGGCGTGCTGATGGGCTGCCACAATCGCGAGAAGGGTGCCCCCGCGCTCAAAGCGCTGCGGCCGCTCATTGTGGCAAGGGGAGTCAATGCCACGGCAGGCCGCCTGAAATGCGCCGCGGTGCATTATGTCCCGGTTGAGCAGGAGGTCTGGCAGCAGCTGGCGGAATACTATACCGAGGCCGAGACGCAAAAATTCCTCGACGAGATCATCGAGCTCTATCCTGGCGCAAGCGCGAGAATCTCCGTGCGCCACCAGCTTGCCGGCGTCTTGCTGTGGTGGGCATCCGGCACGGGTTCCCTGAAGCCTCTGCAGATCCATCTTTCCGAGCGGCTGACGGCTCATTTGTGCCGCAGCCTTTCCATGGGGGCGGAACCCGGCGAGGATGCGCTCATTTCCTTCGATCTCGCCCGGTACCAGCCCCCGGCACGCCACACCAGCGATACCGCGGCGCACCCGAATCTGCGTTTCGTCGGTCAGGGAGGGGTTCGCCTGCAACTCGATCCATTGCTCCAGAAACTGGGGCAAGGCACGGTGCCCGGCGATGTCAACCTCGGTGGGAGTTATGATGCAGAACCGGTTCGCGAAACGGCTCAACGCCTGGCGGCCAACTGGCTGGCCGAGCCCCCTTCGCGGCGCAACGTGCGGCGCAATGTCACCGTGCATCTGGGTGTCGTGGCGGGATTCCCCGGGCTGATCGACGTTGCGAACCAAGGCACCGGTGGGGGCGTCGAGGACGTCACGGTCTGGGTCGCCGAGGACATCAGCGCCACGGGGTTCGGTTGCACGCTCGAGGCGGCGCAAGGCGCAGCGGTCAAGGTCGGTTCGCTCATCGGGTTCAAGCCGGAAAATGTGGACCACTGGGGCGCGGGCATCGTGCGTAGGCTGCGCCGGGATGAGCAAGGCAAGCTCGATGTGGGTGTGGAGATAATTGCGAATAGAGTCGCGCGGGCCAAGCTGGGCGAGGAAGTCGGTCCGGCTGCCAGTGGCGACAGTTTTGCCCTATGGCTGGGGGCCGCGGGCGCTGCCGGAGAAGAAGCGCGAGTCCTGGTCAAGCCCGGCACCATTCCTGAAGGCGGGACGCAGCGTATGCAGCTGGCCGGCAAGGTCTATGCCCTTCAGCGGCAGGGGGCGGTCGAAAAAGGCGACGATTACGAGATGGTGCGCTTTCGTTTTATGGCACGTGAAGGCGGCGCGTAGCCCACTGCTAGGAATCGCCGATCACGCGCTGCGTGAGCCAATGCTCAATATCGCGCACTTCCTCCTGGCACACCGAATGCGGCATGGCGTACTCGTGCCACTCCAGCGGATGTTCGCTTTCCCTTAACTGCTGTGCCGAGGCGCGGCCCAGCGCAAAGGGAATGATCGGGTCGCTTCGGCCGTGCGCCATGAAAATGGGCATGTGCCGTGCTGTGCCGGCCGCTTCATGCGCCAGCGATGCGGACAGTGGCAGGTAGGTCGAGAGCGCGACCACGCCGCCCAGTTGCTCTGAATGGCGCAAACCCGTGTGCAGCACAATCGCCCCGCCTTGTGAGAAGCCGGCTAGATAGATGTTGCGCGGCTTGACGCCGCGCTGCCGTTCCTGGGCGATGAGCTTCTCGATCTCCGCCTGCGAGGAACGAATGCCCGCCTCGTCCTGTTGCCTCTCGCTTTCCAGCGCAAGCCCGCCCGACGGCGCGGCGGCATAGATGTCATACCACGCGCGCATCACAAAGCCGCCGTTGAGGGTGACCGGGCGCATCGGCGCATGCGGGAAGATGTAGCGCACCGGCACGGGCAGGCGCATTTCCTCCGCAATGGGGAGGAAATCCTCGCCGTCCGCACCCAGGCCATGCAGCCAGATGATGCTGTGCTGGGGGTGTTTGCCGGTGTCGAAGGTGATATGAGGAAGCAGGGTCATGGTCCTGGATTGTCAAACAAGGTAGTGCGGCAGGAAATTGCGGCCGCACGAAGGAAGACTGGGGATGCGCATTCCGCAAACGGTGCCGGTTCACGGCTCGGGCATGATTTCGCGCAGCACCTGGAAAATCTCGCGGAAGCTCTTGGGTGGCTTGTTCTGTTCCCTTTCCTTGTGCGCGTTTCGCATCAGCGTGCGCAGACGCTGTGCGTCGGCCTCCGGGTGGGCCGCGAGCAGTTCAGTGAGCGCCTCTTCGCCCGCCAACAGGCGGTCGCGCCAGCGTTCGATTTGATGCAGCCAGACGGCGTGTTCGCGCGACGTACCGCTCCAGGCTTCCAGCTTGGCGATGATGGGCGCAGCATCCACTTCTCGCATCAGCTTGCCGATATATTGTCGCTGGCGCTTCTGCGCGCCGAATTTGCTGATGCGCTTCATGTCGTGGATGGCGTCCACCAGATTCTCCGGTAGGTCTAGCTCGGCAAGCTTGTCGGGGCTCAGGCCGACCAATTGCTCGCCAACGGCCTGCAGGTCGTGCATCTGCTGCTTGATCTTGGTCTTGCTGAGCGGCAGTGGCGCCTCCGCGTCCAGTTCGCCGGGGGGGGCGTTGTGCATGTGATCGTGACGCATGGCAGGGAAAAATTGAATGGATATTGCTATGATACGCGCTTTCCGATCAAACCGTTCACCGTCCATGAAAACCATTGTGCAAACCGGGCATCGTTTCTCGCACTCGAGTGAGCAGTTGGGCGCGCTTGCGCGCGACATCATCGCCTATGCGCGCCAGCGGGGCGCCACGGCCAGCGCCGCGGAAGTGTCGGACGGGTTCGGGCAAGCCGTCTCGGTGCGTCATGGCGAAGTGGAGACCATAGAATACAACCGGGACAAGGGGCTGAGCGTCACCGTATATTTGGGCCAGCAGCGCGGCAATGCCAGTACTTCCGACTTTTCGCCGGAGGCGATGCGCGATACCGTGGACGCTGCCTTAGCCATCGCGCGCCACACGGCCAGCGATGACTGCGCCGGGTTGCCGGACGAGGACATGCTGGCCACCGAATTTCCAGATCTTGACCTGTACCACCCCTGGCAACTGGGCGTGGAACAGGCCATCGCATTGGCGCGCGACTGCGAGCAGGCCGCGCTCGACCGCGACAGGCGCATCAGCAACTCCGAGGGCGCCACAGTCAACGTGCACGAGGCGCATTTCGTTTACGCCAACAGTCTTGGGTTCAGTGGCGGATTCCCCACCTCGCGCCACAGCGTAAGCTGCGCCGTGATCGCCGGCAAGGGCGCTGGCATGCAGCGCGATTACTGGTACGGTGAGGCGCGCAATGCGGCGGAAATGCTCAAGGTGGAGGAAATCGGGCGCATTGCCGCGGAGCGTGCCCTGCGCCGCCTGAAGTCGCGCAAGCTCGGCACCATGCAGGTGCCGGTACTGTACGAGGCGCCGGTCGCGTCCAGCTTGCTCGGCCACTTCGTTGGCGCGGTGAGCGGTAGCAGCCTTTACCGCAAATCTTCCTTTCTGCTCGACCGGCTGGGCAAGCAAGTGTTCTCCGAGAACGTCCGCATTGACGATGTGCCGAACATCCCGCGCGGCCTCGCCAGTGGGCCCTTCGATGACGAGGGCGTGGCGACGAAGCGGCGCACCGTCGTGGAGGATGGCGTGCTGCAAGGCTATTTCCTCGGCAGTTATTCCGCGCGCAAGCTCGGCATGAAAACCACGGGCAATGCCGGCGGCACGCACAACCTCATCCTGCGTCCGGGCAGCCTGAACCTAGACGGTCTGTTGAAGCAGATGGGGCGCGGCCTGCTGGTGACTGAGCTGCTCGGGCAAGGCGTCAACCACGTGACCGGCGACTACTCCAGGGGCGTCGCCGGGTTCTGGGTGGAGCACGGCGAGATTCAATACCCCGTGGAAGAGATCACCGTCGCCGGAAACCTGAAAGATATGTACCGCCACATTGCCGCAGTGGGGAACGACGTTCTGGTGCAAGGATCGCGCCAGTGCGGCTCGATACTGGTCGAGGGGATGACGGTAGCAGGGAGGTAAACTGAGGCCGTGCCTGTCAGCCGGTCCTTGCCACCTGCACGATCGCGCCACCCCCCATTTCCGGCCTTCCCCCGGCGCGTGCTAAAATGCGCCTCTCCTGTTATTTTGCGCAATCTTGAAAGGCCGCCATGTTCTCCAGAAAAAACACCATCGCCGTCGTCGACCCGGAACTGTGGGCCGCGATCCAGAGTGAAAATCGCCGTCAGGAGGATCACATCGAGTTGATCGCCTCCGAAAACTACACGAGTCCGGCAGTGATGGAAGCGCAGGGCAGCCAGCTCACCAACAAGTATGCCGAGGGCTATCCCGGCAAGCGCTATTACGGTGGCTGCGAGTTTGTGGACATTGCCGAACAACTGGCGATAGACCGCGCCAAGGCATTGTTCGGTGCGGAATATGCCAACGTGCAGCCGCATTCCGGCTCGCAGGCGAACCAAGCGGTGTACGCATCGGTGCTCAAGCCGGGGGACACCATCCTCGGCATGAGCCTCGCCCACGGCGGGCATCTCACTCATGGCGCCACGGTCAACATTAGTGGCAAGCTGTACAACGCCATCACCTATGGCCTGAACGACAAGGAGGAGATTGACTACGACGCGGTGCAGAAGCTGGCTCACGAGCACAAGCCGAAGATGATCGTCGCGGGCGCTTCGGCCTATGCGCTGGTCATAGACTGGAAGCGCTTCCGCGAAATTGCCGACAGCATCGGTGCCTACTTGTTCGTGGACATGGCGCACTATGCAGGGCTGGTGGCGGCTGGCTATTACCCAAATCCGGTGGGTATTGCGGATTTCGTTACCACCACCACCCACAAAACGCTGCGCGGCCCCCGCGGCGGCCTGATCCTGGCCAAGGCTGAGCACGAAAAGGCGCTCAACTCCGCGATCTTCCCCTCGCTGCAGGGCGGCCCGCTGATGCATGTGATCGCCGCCAAGGCGGTGGCGTTCAAGGAGGCGGCCAGCAAGGAGTTCAAGGAATACCAGATGCAGGTGGTCGACAACGCGCGGGTGATGGCGCGCGTGCTGCAGGAGCGCGGCGTGCGCATCGTCTCTGGACGCACGGACAGCCATGTGTTCCTGGTAGACCTGCGCCCCAAGAAGCTCAACGGCAAGGACGCCGAAGCAGCCCTCGGTCGTGCCCATATCACGGTGAACAAGAACGCCATTCCCAACGACCCGGAGAAGCCGTTTGTCACGAGCGGCATCCGCATCGGTTCTCCCGCCATGACCACGCGCGGTTTCAAGGAACTGGAAGCCGAGAAGCTTGCCAATCTGATTGCGGACGTGCTGGACGCGCCGAACGATGAGGCAGTGATTTCACGGGTAACGGCGGAAGTGAAGAAGCTGACTACACAGTTCCCGGTATATGGAAACTAGCCAGTAGCCGCTAGCCGCTCGTGATTATTTGGTCTTGTGGCCGTGGCGCGGCCCGTTCAAACTAGCGGCTTGCGGCGGACGATACGCTTATGAGATGCCCGTTCTGCAAACATCCGGATACCCAGGTGGTCGATACCCGGGTGAGCGAGGAAGGCGACAGCATTCGCCGCCGCCGCCGCTGCCTGTCCTGCGACAAGCGGTTCACCACCTACGAGATGGTGGAGTTGCGCATGCCGCAGGTGGTCAAGCAGAACGGCACGCGCACTGAGTTCGACGAGGAAAAGCTGCGTACCAGCTTTACCCGGGCGTTGCACAAGCGGCCGGTGCCCACCGAGATGGTTGACGCCGCAATTGACCGTGTCACGCAGAAGATATTCGAGTTAGGCGAGCGTGAAATCGGGTCGCGTCAGGTTGGCGAAATGGTCATGAAGGAATTGCTGAAGCTGGACAAGGTCGCTTACATCCGGTTTGCTTCGGTCTACAAAAGCTTTCAGGACGTGGGAGATTTCACCGAGGCTGTAGAGGCAGTGCGCAAGACCCCCGCCAGACGCCGCAAGGCGGAATGAGCGTGTTGACGGCGGCGGACAGTCAGTGGATGGCGCGTGCGCTGCAATTGGCGGAGCGCGGCCTGTACAGCACCAGCCCCAACCCTCGCGTCGGCTGTGTGCTGGTGAAGGATGGCGCGATGCTGGCCGAGGGCTGGCATGAGCGCGCAGGTGAACCGCATGCCGAAGTTCACGCGTTGCGTGCGGCGGGAGATAGGGCGCGGGGGGCGACGGCTTATGTGACGCTGGAGCCGTGCAGCCACCATGGGCGCACGCCGCCTTGTGCCGATGCATTGGTCAAGGCGGGGGTGGCGCGCGTGGTTGTGGCGGCGCAAGACCCCAATCCGCTGGTGGCGGGCCAGGGTCTGGACAAGCTGCGCGCGGCGGGGATTGAAGCCGAATGCGGGCTGATGGAGGCCCAGGCGCGCCAACTGAACATCGGCTTTTTCGCGCGCATGGCGCGCGGCATGCCGTGGGTGCGTAGCAAAATTGCGGCGAGCCTAGACGGGCGCACTGCGCTCAACAACGGCGAGAGCAAATGGATCACCGGCGAAGCAGCGCGACATGACGTGCAGCACTGGCGTGCGCGGTCCTGCGCCGTGCTTACCGGTATAGGCACCGTGCTGGCCGACGATCCGCAGCTCAATGTGCGTGACATACCGACATCGCGGCAACCCTTGCGGGCGGTGGTGGACAGTGCCTTGCGCCTTTCGGCTGATGCCAGGCTGCTGCGGCAACCCGGTGTGGTGGTTTACACGGCCACGACCGACGTAGGCAGAATCGGGCCCCTGGAGCGTGCGGGGGCGGAGGTGCGGGCGCTTCCAGACGGAAAGGGCCAGGTGGACTTGCATGCCGTGTTGCGCGACCTGGGCAGCCGCGGCTGCAACGAGGTTCTGACGGAGGCGGGCAGGACGCTGAACGGGGCGCTGCTGCGAGGCGGGCTTACGGATGAGCTGGTCCTGTATTTTGCGCCCCAGTTGCTGGGCGACACGGCGCGCGGCATGGCGCGAATGGGCGAACTGATTAGCCTCGATCAGCGTACGGATCTGGAATGGGCGGATGTGCGCCACGTGGGAAAGGATTTGCGCGTCCTGGCGCGAGTGAAAGAGGGATAGGAATGTTCAGCGGCATTGTTGCAGACGTGGGAACCATCTTGCGTGCAGAGGACCGAAACGGCGGGCTGCGGCTTGCCGTCCAGACGCATGCACTCGGCATGGACGACGTGCGGCTTGGGGACAGCATTGCGGTGAACGGGGTATGCCTCACGGTGGTAAAGAAGGAGGCTGAGGTCTTTACGGTGGATGTATCGCGGGAGACGCTGAATTGCACCGTTGGCCTGGAGCACACGGGAGCGCGCGTGAACCTGGAAAAGGCGCTGCGGTTTTCGGACCGCCTGGGTGGGCACCTGGTCAGCGGCCATGTAGATGGCGTCGGCGAGGTAACAACATTCCAGAACCTCGGTGAAAGCTGGAAACTCACCGTGCGTTCCCCGCAGAGCCTGGCGAAATACGTTGCAGCCAAGGGCTCGATCACCGTGAATGGGGTCAGCCTCACCGTGAACCGCGTCGCGGGTGCGGAGTTTGAGGTGAACCTCATTCCGCATACCCTGGCAGTGACCAACTTGGGTGAACTTAGCGCGGGCGCGAAGGTAAATCTTGAGATCGACCTGATTGCGCGCTATGTGGAACGGATGCTGGCGGACGGGGGTTGACTCAGGCTCCCGGCGGCGCCTTGGGTGAGATGGCCTGGCTAAGGGCGGACTGACAGTGTGCTATCCTTTACTGCACTAGGTTTTGGAGGACCGCGATGAAATGGTCTGCGCTGGCGGTGCTGTTGTTCTTTGCGCTTTCGGTTGGCGCCGCGCCAGGCGCAGCCGGGGCGGTGGTGTCCGGTGACACTGCCAGTTCGGTGCGTGCTGTGCAAGTGCCCAGTTCGGCGAGAGACGCCATGCCGTCCGCGAACCAGGACAGCACCGCCGCTGCAAAAGATGACGATTTTCTGGCCGCGCGCGAAGCCTTTCGCGTCGGCAACGCGTCCGAGGTGGATCGCCTCTATCCGCGCTTCTCCGGATCTCCGCTCGAACCTTACGTCGCGTATTACCGGTTGCACATGCATCTGGATACGGCGGATCCTGTCGTCATCAAGGGGTTTCTGGCGCGTTCCGCAGACACACCGGTAATAGACAAACTGCGGGGCGAATGGCTCAAGCAGCTTGGCGAGAAGCAGCAATGGGACGCGTTCGCCGAGGAGTATCCGCATCTGGTGAACGAGGATGCGGAACTGCTCTGCTATGCGCTTCAGGCGCGCAAGCGTGTCCAGGAGCAGGAGGCGCTGATCGAGGCCCGCAGGCTGTGGTTCAGCGGGGAGGCTCAACCTGAGGACTGCATGCCGCTGTTCGACGCGGCGCTGGCGGCAGGCATCATCACCGAAGGCGACATCTGGCAGCGCATCCGGCTGGCCCTGGAATCGGGCAACGTGTCGCTGGTGCGCCAACTGATCGCAAAGCTGCCGGATAAACGGGGATTCTCACCTGGGGCGCTGGACAGGGCCTACGGCAACCCGAGGCGCTACCTGGCTGCGACCAAGCTTGCCGGCGCCACCACGCCCGAGCGCATGCTGGCGCTGTTCGCGCTGCGGCGATTGGCCAAACAGTCGCCGCAACTTGCCTTTACCCGCTGGGAGAAGGTCGCCGCCTACTTTCCTGAGGCGGAACAGCGCTACTTCTACGGCTGGCTGGGTTATGAGGCGGCGCGTGTGCTCGATAGGCGGGCGCTGGCATGGTATAAAGCGGCAGCCGATTCACCGCTGACATCCGCGCAGCTCGCGTGGCGCGCGCGCGCCGCCATGCGGGACATGGACTGGGGCGAGGTGCTGGCCAGCATCAATGCGATGGAGCCCGAGCAGCAACGCGAGAAAGCCTGGCGCTACTGGAAAGCCCGTGCTCTGCAGTCACAGGGGTCGAGTCTTCAGGCGCAGGCGCTGTTTACCGCATTGAGCGGCGAGTATGGCTACTACGGTCAACTCGCTGCCGAAGAGGTGGACTCCACGCAGGTTTCCGCGCCGGACGACAGGCATGCCCCCGAGCAGGGGGAAGTTGACAAGGTGTTGGCGCAGCCTGGTATTCAGCGAGCGCTCGCGTTGTACCGCATGGAACTTCATGCGGAAGCATCGCGCGAATGGGCGTGGGCATTGCGCGGCTATGACGACAGGCAATTGTTGGCTGCGGCCGAGATTGCGCACCGCAATGGCATATACGACCGTGCCATAGACACCGCGGAGCGCACGCAGCAATTGCATGATTTCAACCTGCGTTTTCCCGCGCCATACCGCACCGAGCTGCAGGAATACGTTCGCAGCAACGACCTGGACGAGGCATGGGTGTACGGCCTGATGCGCCAGGAAAGCCGATTCGCCCCGCATGCCAACTCCAGCGTCGGAGCGGCGGGCCTGATGCAGATCATGCCAGAAACCGCGCGCTGGGTGGCCCGCAAACTCGGGATGAAGGGCTACCGGAAAGCGCTGATTCACGATCTGGGCACCAATCTCAAGCTCGGCACCTACTACCTGAAAACGGTGTTTTCTCAACTCGGCGACAACCCGGTGCTGGCCTCCGCCGCATACAATGCGGGGCCGAACCGGGCGCAGCAATGGCGAGGCGAAAGGCCGCTGGAAGGCGCAATTTACATAGAGACCATCCCGTTTGACGAAACCCGCGATTACGTCAAGAAAGTGATGAGCAATACCATATATTACGCCAGGCTGTTCGGGGAACCTCAGGGATCCCTCAAGCAGCGCCTGGGCTTGATCGCGCCTAAGGGCGCCGCCAGGCAGCTGTCTGCGTCCAATGAACGATAGGCAGCCGCAGGTCTATTGCGTCGGCGGGGCCGTACGCGACGCACTGCTTGGCCTGCCGGTTCAGGATCGGGACTGGGTGGTGGTTGGCGGGACACCCGAGGGCATGGAGAGTCAGGGCTACAAGCCGGTGGGCAAAGACTTTCCCGTGTTCTTGCATCCCAAAACCCACGAGGAATATGCGCTGGCGCGCACCGAGCGCAAGACTGCGCGCGGCTACAAGGGATTTGCAGTGTATGCCGCGCCGGATGTCACACTGGAGCAGGATCTGGCGCGGCGCGATTTCACCATCAATGCGATGGCACAGGATGGGGAGGGCCGGCTGATTGATCCCTATGGCGGGGCAGCCGACTTGCGCGCGGGGGTGCTGCGCCACGTGAGCCCCGCTTTCAGCGAGGACCCGGTGCGCATCCTGCGCGCTGCGCGCTTTGTCGCGCGCTACGGCTTTACCGTGGCGCCCGAGACGCTGGTGCTGATGCGCAGAATGGTTACCAACGGCGAGGTGGACGCGCTCGTTCCAGAGCGGGTCTGGCAGGAACTGGCACGCGGCTTGATGGAGAAGACGCCTTCCGGATTTTTTACCACGCTCCGCGACTGCGGTGCGCTGGAGAGGATACTGCCCGAGGTGGCTGCTCTGTTCGGCGTGCCCCAGCCGGCCCAGCACCATCCCGAGGTTGACTGCGGCGTGCACACGCTGATGGTGCTGGACGAGGCGGCACGGCAGGGGTATGCGCTGGAGGTGCGCTTTGCCGCCTTCACCCACGACCTTGGCAAGGCGGCCACGCCCAAGGACATCCTGCCGCGCCATATCGGGCACGAGGATCGCGGCGTGGCGTTGCTCAAGGGTATGTGCGAACGCTTGCGCGTCCCGAACGAATGCCGCGACCTTGGCCTGCTGGTGGCGCGCTATCACGGCAATGTTCACCGCGCCAGGGAACTGCGCGCGGGTACCATTGTGCGTCTGCTGCACGATTGCGATGCACTGCGCCGCCCGGAGCGGTTCCGCCAAGTCCTGCAGGCCTGCTCGTGCGACGCGCGTGGGCGGGCAGGCCATGAGCAAGATGCGTATCCGCAGGCGGAATTCATGCTGGCTGCCTTGCGCGCCGCGCAGGGGGTGGATGCCGGCAGCATCGCACGGGACTGCGAGGGCAGCAGTCTGGTGGCCGAAAAGGTGCGGGAGGCTCGTATTCTGGCGGTGGAGCATGAGATCAAGGGACGAAGCGTTTAACGAGCTGCTGCGCACCGTGCGCGCGTGCACGATGTGCGCGGATTACCTGTTGCTCCCGCCGAGGCCCATTCTGCGCGCTGCGCGCACTGACCGCCTGATGATTGTCGGCCAGGCGCCGGGGCGGCGCGTGCATGACACCGGCATACCGTGGAATGATCCTTCCGGCGATCGTTTGCGGGAGTGGATGCAGCTGCCGCGCGCAGCCTTCTACGACGAAACCCGCATCGCCATCATCGCCACGGGCCTCTGCTATCCCGGCAAGGGCCCCAGCGGCGACCTGCCGCCATGTCCAAAGTGCGCGCCGTTGTGGCATCCTCCGCTGCGCGCGGCCATGCCTGACATCCGGCTGACACTGCTGGTCGGCAGCTATGCGCAGGCATATTACCTGGGGCGGCGCAGGCGCGAAACACTAACCGAAACCGTCCGCCGCTACCGCGATTACCTGCCTGAATTTTTTCCGTTGCCGCATCCCAGTCCGCGCAACGGGGCGTGGCTCAAGCGGAATCCGTGGTTTGTGGGGGAGGTCCTGCCGGCGCTGCATGAAGCAATCGCGGGCGTCCTGTAGTGCTTGGTCTCGGGGGGGGGGTAGGCGGGTCAGTCGGTGCCGAGTCGGCTGTATTCCGGTGGAATGCGGTTCAGGAATCCCTCCCATTCTTCCGTGTCCAGCAGGCCGCACATGTAGAGCGCGCTGCAAAGGCCGGTTGCCATGCCTCGGCTGTTCGGGCTGTTCAAATCCGTTAGTGCATCCTCGATTACGTCCAGCGCCATGCGCTTGTCAAAATACTCCGGCTCGGTCACGCATGGAGCCGGGCCTGCCCGAAACGCGTCTGACACGGTCTATCCCCTCAGTCATCATTATTCATCACTTCCCACGCTGGCGGCTGCGCCAGGCCGCAAGAATTGGCTGCCACAGGTATAACGGCGTGGATGTTACTATTGGTAATCCACAATAACAACTGAAAGTTGCGGTTGTCGCGGGTAGCTTAGGTGCATGAAAAATGTCTATGAGAGGGAGGCGTTCAGCCGGCGGCTGGCCAAGGCGCTCAAAGACTCAAAAGTGGATGCAGGCAGCCCGACGGCTTTTGCCCGCGAGTTCAACCGCCGCTATGCCGGGAAGCCGGTCAGCATCCATGCGGCGAGAAAATGGCTGATGGGGGAATCCATTCCCACGCAGGACAAACTGCGGCTGCTTGCGTCCTGGCTTGGGGTTTCCGCCGAATGGCTGCGATTTGGTGATGGGGGAGGCGCCAGCCGGCATCTTGCGCAATCGGAGCGGGCGCCATACAGCTCCCAGGATATTGAGCTGGTCAGCAACATAAGATTGCTGAGCCCAGAGCACAAACAGGTGGTCAGGGAAATTGTGCTTACCCTGCTTCGACTGGAGCAGAAGCATTAGGACAACCCCGGGGCGCAAAGAACTCTTTTAAATGGTTTGACAGGGTGTTGCGCTTGGCATAGAATTCGCGCCCTTCGAGATTTTTAAGATTCTTCCGTTTGGGAACAGCCATGAAAACATTTTCTGCCAAGCAGCACGAAGTCCAGCACGACTGGTACCTGGTGGATGCACAGGGCGCCGTGCTGGGCCGCCTGGCGAGCCAGATTGCGGCGCGCCTGCGCGGCAAGCACAAGGCCATTTATACCCCGCATGTGGATACCGGCGATTTCGTCGTGGTGGTCAATGCAGGCAAGCTGCGCGTGACCGGCAACAAGGCCAAGGACAAAATGTACTATCGGCACTCCACTTATCCCGGCGGCATTTACGAAACCAATTTTACCAAGCTGCAACAGCGTCATCCCGAGCGCGTGCTGCAGAAGGCGGTAAGGGGCATGCTGCCCAAGGGGCCGCTGGGCTACGCAATGCTGCGCAAGCTAAAGATCTACGGCGGCGCTTCGCATCCCCATAGCGCGCAGCAGCCGAAACCCATTGATCTGTTGAAGGCCTAACTATGAGCGTGAACTATAACTACGGCACCGGCCGCCGCAAGAGCGCGGTAGCGCGTGTATTCATCAAGCCCGGTAAGGGCAATATCGTCGTAAACGACAAGCCGGTGGACGTATTCTTCTCCCGCGAAACCGGCCGCATGGTGGTGCGCCAGCCGCTGGAGCTGATCGGCATGCTGGACAAGTTCGACATCATGGTGAACGTCAATGGCGGCGGCGAATCCGGCCAGGCCGGTGCGGTGCGTCACGGCATTACCCGTGCGCTGATTGACTATGATGCCAGCCTCAAGCCGGCCCTGAGCAAGGCCGGCTTGGTTACCCGCGACGCACGCGAGGTGGAACGCAAGAAAGTCGGCTTGCGCAAGGCGCGTCGCCGTAAGCAGTTTTCGAAGCGCTAAGCTTGTCAAGCTTGTGGAAAAACCGCCTTCGGGCGGTTTTTTCATTTCCGGTTGTTGTATCATTCGCACTTAACAAATGTGGAGCAGAAGCTTGATCAAAGTAGGCGTTGTCGGCGGAACAGGCTATACGGGCGTGGAGTTGCTGCGCCTGCTGGCGAGGCATCCGCAGGTGGAATTGGCTGCCATCACCTCGCGCGCCGATGCGGGGACGCCGGTCAGCCAGATGTTTCCCAGCCTGCGCGGCCACGTAGAGCTGAATTTCGTCCACCCTGCCGAGGCGCATCTGGACCAGTGCGACGTCGTATTTTTTGCCACTCCCAACGGCATAGCAATGCAACAGACGCAGGCCCTGCTGGATGCGGGAGTACGCGTCATAGACTTGGCTGCGGATTTCCGCATCAGGGACGTGGCGGTGTGGGAAAAATGGTATGGCATGAGCCACGCCAGCCCCGGGCTGGTCGCCGAGGCGGTCTATGGGTTGCCGGAGATCAACCGTGAGCAGGTGCGTGGCGCGCGGCTGGTGGCCAATCCCGGCTGCTACCCGACCGCCGTGCAGCTTGGCTTCATTCCCTTGCTGGAGGCCGGGCTGGTGGAGGATGCGCATCTGATTGCCGATGCGAAGTCCGGCGTGTCCGGTGCGGGACGCAAAGTCGAGCTGGGATACCTTTACACCGAGGCGGCCGACAACTTCAGGGCGTATGGCGTGCCTGGACACCGGCATCTGCCAGAGATCAGGCAGGGCTTGGCGCGGGCGGCGGGGCACGAGGTCGGGCTGACCTTCGTGCCACACCTGACGCCGATGATACGCGGCATCCATGCCACGCTATATGCGCGGCTGAAGCGGGATGCCGACGTGCAGGGGCTGTTTGAGCAGCGCTACGCCGGGGAGATATTTGTCGACGTGCTGCCTGCTGGCAGCCATCCGGACACCCGGTCCGTCCGCGGCGCGAACACCTGCCGCATCGCACTGCACCGCCCTCAGGGCGGCGATACCGTCGTGGTGTTGTCGGTGATCGATAATTTGATGAAGGGCGCGGCCGGGCAGGCGGTTCAGAACATGAACATCATGTTTGGCTTGCCGGAAAGTGCCGCGCTCGAAATTGTGCCGCTGTTGCCATGAATACGCTGCGGCATATCAAACGAAGGTTCAGCATCGCCGCGCCCCGGCTGGCGGTGCGCCCGCATCTACCGTGGTATTTGCGCTGGTCGCTCCTGATGATAGGCATGCTGCTGGCCGGCTTGCTCGTTTGGTGGGCGTACGATACTGGCCTGGAATTCGCCGGTTTGCACAAGGAACTGACCGAGGATGAGCTTTCCAGGCTCAAGGAACGCGTAGGCACCTTGCAGGAGGAGAACGCGAAGCTGAACATCCAGTTGGTCGATCTGGAGCGGCAGAACCAGATGGAACATGCGGCGAATGCCGAACTTGAGCGTCAGCTGAAGGGGCTGAATGACGAAAAGGCTCACCTCAACGAAGACCTTGCGTTCTTCCAAAACCTGACCCAATCGGGAAACCGTGATGAAAATTTGTCAATTCAGAAGCTTAAGGTGGTGCGGGATACGCTGCCCGGCGAGTTCCATTGCAGCATGCTGCTGGTGCAGAGCGGACAGCGGCCCAGGGATTTCCACGGAAAATTGCAGTTCGTGGTAAATGGCTTGCTGGATGGGCAGCGGTCGGTGCTGGTGTTTCCGGCGGACGAGAAATCCCCGGAAAGCGCGACATACCAGCTTGATTTCAAGTATTATCAGCGGGTGGAGCGGACGATCAAGCTGCCCGCCGGCATGTCCTTCGAGAGCATGCAGGTGCGTATTTACGAGCACGGCTCAAGCGAGCCGAAAATCAAGGAAGATGCTACATTATCTTGAAGTGTAAGGAAAAATCATGTTCAGCAAGCAGCACAGTAAACCGCAGAATCGCATCGACACCCTGATCGGGGTCGGCACACGCATAGACGGCAATATCCAGTTCAGCGGCGGCTTGCGCGTGGATGGCGAGATCAACGGCAATATCATTGCGGCCCCGGACAAGCCCAGCACCCTGGTTTTGAGCGAACACGCACAGGTGAAGGGGGAAATCAACGTCACGCATCTGGTTGTAAACGGCGCGGTGACCGGGCCGGTGCGCGCAACAGAATACTTGGAACTACTGGGCAAGGCCAGGATCATAGGTGACGTCCAGTACCGTACGATGGAAATCCACCTCGGGGCGACAATCAGTGGCAAGCTGACACATTTGGCGGCAGAAGGTCAGGATGAAAAGGTGGTGGCGCTCAAAGTGGGCAATACCGAATGATCACTACGGTAGACGAACGCAAGGAGACAAAACATGAATGCAGTAACTGAAGTGCCGGACCTGTTGATCTTTACCGACAGCGCGGCCAACAAGGTCAAGCAATTGATCGAGGAAGAGGGCAATGACGAGCTCAAATTGCGCGTATTCGTCAGCGGCGGCGGCTGCTCTGGCTTCCAGTACGGTTTTACGTTTGACGAGGTCGTGAACGAGGATGACACCGTGCTGAACAAGAATGGCGTTCAGTTGCTGATAGATCCGATGAGCGCCCAGTATCTGGTGGGGGCGGAAATTGACTACACCGAAGGACTGGAAGGCTCGCAGTTCGTCATCAAGAACCCGAACGCTACCACGACCTGCGGCTGCGGATCGTCGTTCTCGGTCTGACGAAAAACTCGCTTCGGACAAACGGGGCGCTTGCGCCCCGTTTTTCTTTTGACCTCAATAATGCTCAGCCACTAATTGGGGTAGATCGCACCAAGTATGCAAGGCTGCCTGGCGCCGGTAACCAGCGGCAGGCTGGCGGGCCGGGCATGGAGGGCCTGCTGAGCCAGCCAGGCGAACGCGGTGGCCTCCAGGTAATCGCCGTCCACGCCGAGCGCATCGGTCGTTTGCAGGGTGCAATCGGGGAGGCAAGAGGCCAGACGGTCCTGCAGGGCAAGGTTATGCGCGCCGCCGCCGCAGAGGTAGATTTCGCTCGCGCCTTCGCACCATCTCAGAATCGCCTGCGCAATCGACCGGCAGGTCAGTTCCAGTAGCGTGGCCTGCACATCCGCTGGGTGCTCCCCGCTCAGCTTGCTTTCCAGCCAGGCCATGTTGAAGAGGTCGCGCCCGCTGCTCTTGGGCGGGATCTGCGCAAAGAACGGTTCAGCGAGCATCCGATCGAGCAGCGGGGGAAGAACCTTCCCGGATAAGGCCCAGACGCCCCCGTCGTCGAAGGAATGGCCGGTGTGCCGCACGCACCAAGCATCCATCAGCAGGTTGCCAGGGCCGCAGTCGAACCCGGTCGTCGGTTTGTCCGGGGCAAGGTCTGTGAGGTTGCTGATACCGCCGATGTTGACGATTACGCGATGGGAATTCGCATGGCGCAGTACCTTGTCGTGAAAGGCAGGAACCAATGGGGCACCCTGGCCTCCGGCCGCAACGTCCCGGCTGCGGAAATCGCTGACCACTGTGATTCCCGTCAATTGGGCGACCAGCGCCGCGTTGCCGATCTGCAGGGTATAGCCCTGTTCCGGGCAATGGCGGATGGTTTGCCCGTGGCAGCCGACTGCCTTGACTTGCGACGCCGCCACGCCGGTTTGGGACAGCAAGGGGGCGACAGACTCCGCATAGAGCTTCGCCAGCGCATTGCCGGTGATCTGCGCCTGGTGCAGCTCGTTGTGGCTCGGCAGGTGCAGCGCCAACAGAACCTGTTTCAACGCATCGTCAAACGGCCGAAAGTGCCTGGCCAGAAGCTCCGGTTGCGGCTGGCTGAGATCGACCAGCACCGCATCGATTCCGTCCAGGCTGGTGCCGGACATGATGCCGACGTATAGTTCTGCTTGCTTCACGTTCCTTCGAGTGCCTCGACGATTATTTCCGGGCGGTAGATGTGTGACCGCAGGCGCCTGTACATTCAAATTGCGCTGCCCCGGCTGAGGGCCATCACCGTATTTGTTATACTGTACCAAAAAACAGACCCTGCCGGGCGAGGGCCGTGAGCGACCCCGCCCGTGGGCCGGAAAATGAGCAACGATTCGCACCGGAACCTGCCATGCGCAACACCTTAATCTTCCTGGTCCTCCTTCTGACATGTGAAGCGAGTCTCGCTGCAACGATCAGCGATCGTTTCTTTATGAACCGAGAAGGCCTGCGCCTGCACTACCTCGAAGCAGGCAGAGGGCCGCGGACCATCGTATTCATGCCCGGATGGCTAATGCCCGCCGCGGTGTTTCGTCTGCAGCTGGAGTCTTTGGGTGACGAATTCAGGGTGCTGGCCTTCGATCCGCGTTCGCAGGGAAAGTCCGAAGTGTTTCGTGGCGAGCATAGCGTCGATAGGCGGATGAACGACATCGAGGACTTTCTGAACGCTGCGGAGGTGCAAGATTTCGTGCTGGCCGGATGGTCGCTGGGCGCGCTGGAGTCGCTGGACTATATAGAGCGCAAGCCGGAGTCCGGATTGCGGGGCCTCATCATCATCGACAATTCGATAGGCGAAGGCGACCCGCCGCCACCGCGCTCGGACCGGTTCTTTGAAAACCTGAAAGATCCGGAACGGCGAAAACAAGCTCTGACCGACTTCTGTCAGGGTCTCTTTGCAAACCATCCCCCCGATGATATTGCTGCTGCCGTGGTCAGTTCGGCGCTGCGGGTTCCTGCGCGTGCCGCCATCCAGTTGATCAGCCAGCCGTATCCGCGAACATACTGGCGCGACATCGTGGCCAAACAGCAGATACCGGTGCTTTATGCGATCAGGCCCAGGCTAAGCCAGCAGGGGGAGGCGTTGCTGCGTCGGAAGGGCGCGCTGGCACAAGTCCAGATATTCCCCAGTGCGGGGCACGCCCTGTTCGTGGATGAGGCGGCCCAGTTCAACTCAACGACGGCTGCTTTCGCCCGTCGCTGCTTTTCTCCTGAGCCGGCTGGCGGCGGGCAATCTGAATCGAACGCATCTCTGCCCCCTTCAGGTAACTGAACGCGAAAGGCAATGCGCCCGGCGATTTTTCTGCTTTATAGGCCGTTGCCAGCGCGGGCTGCACGGTCTTCTTGAACAGCGGATGCGGCTTGGTGAAATTGCCATATAGGCGCACAGGGCCGATTTTGGTGAGGTCGGTGTAATCCAGTCCGGTTTCATCCTGGACCACGATGGGGGCTGCCTTCACCAGCATATTGCGCATGATTTCAAAGTAGGGCTCCTGCAGCAAATGGGAAGCCGCCTTGAGCAGGGTCGGTCTCGCGGCCATGGTCTGCATCCAAGCGCGAACGGATTTGTGCGCGCGCAAGCCGTCATCCGACAGGTCCAGCCTGATGTAGTCCAACGTCACCTTGCGGCCGTCTTTGCGCAGCGAGAGCCGTACCGATTGCCATTTAGGTTCGTTTGCGGGCAGCGGTTCCCATTCGTGCTTCTCGGGGCTGAATCCCAGAGGCGCCACATCCACCACCTCGTACCCCAGGCGCGCGGCAAAGGCCATCAGGATGGTAGTTACGCCGAGGTTCTGGGCCGTGTCGTGCTGGTCCTTATCCAGGTCCTCGGTACGAAAATAGCCCAGCGTGCCGAATTTGCTCCAAGCGGTGCCGAGCTTTTGAACAAACTCATGCCGCTGCCCATCGTCCATCTTGTCGGGATAGACTGGTTGCATGGCGTTTTGGACGGCAACCAGCACATAGCGGCTGGCATTGGGATAAATGCGCTCGACGGTCAGGAAGTCGGGTCCCGAAAACGGGTAGAAAACGGTATCGCCCCCCTCGTAGCCGACCTCCTGCTTCGCCCACTTGAGCAGCGGCTGCCCAACATGTTTTTCGTAGGTCGCCCACGCGGACTTCGCCTGCCTGCGCAAGGACTTTCCATCTGCGTCCGAGGCGGGGGCGCCCAGTCCGGCGAAATACCGGGCTGCCTGTTGATGTGTGGCTTCTGCTACTCCAGCCTTGGAGCCCTTCGTGTCTGTCTGAGAGCTACCGGTCGGTGTTGTCTTCGAGGTCGTCGCGGGCTGCGGAGCGTGCTCTGCGACGGACGCGCTTGCCAGAGGGATGGACAGGGAGATTATCGCGGCCAACAGGAGGTGATTTGCGATTTTCATTTATTGGATGCTCTCAAGTTAAGGCCAAACTTTGCGAAGCGGCGCACGGCCACGCGCGATACGTAAAGGAAACCAACCAAGGCCAGCGCAAAGGTGACTTCGCGCGGACTCTGGGAGGCGCCAAGGATAAGTACAATTGTTGAGACGGCGATAAACAGGGGCGCAAAAACGTAGCGAGCCAATCTGGAGGCCCATGTCCCGGCGGCGGCAGTCTCGCGATACAGGCACAATATGCTCAGAATCGGAAACAGGCCCAATAGGAAACCCATTATGGTCAATATTTGCACAAACGATCCGGTTAGCACCATGGCGATGGAGAGCACGCCCTGAAGCCAGACCAGGCGAGGGTTTAACCCCGCAGGTGCTGCATCATTCTTGTCCTCTGCGTCCTTGTTGAACCATTCCAGCATGGCCGCAAGCACGCGGGGGCCGAGGAAGGCGGATACGCCCAATGAAGACAGCAGTGCAAATGCGACCAGTCCGGAGAATACCGATGACGCGTCAGCGCCAAACATGCGTTTGACCAATGCGGCGATGACCGGGCGGACACCCTCCAGTTCCTGCGTCGGAATGCGGGAGAGGAGAACGGCGTTGACCGCGATGTAGAGCACAACGATGATGGCGGTGCCGAGCAACAATATGCGGCGCACGTTCCGCGCCGGCTCACGTATCTCGCCTGCGACATAGATGGCCGCGTTCCACCCGCTGTAGGCAAACATCACGAGCATCATTGCCTGCCCCCACGCTCCGCCAGACCCGGTCCCCTGGGCATGGGGTGCCGCGGCGGGTACGCCGATCAATGGCGCCGCAAAGAATATGCCGTAAAGCGCAAGGCTGGCCAGCAACGTAAATTTCGCCGTGGCGAGCAGCGTCTGTATGCGCAATCCCACGGTGCCGAACAATCCGTGCAGCGCGGTGACCGCCAGCAACACAATGCTGGCCAGCAGCGCTGGCGGCAGGCTGATGCCGGGCAATGCTTCGCCGAGATAATCCACGAAGGCAAGCGAAGACGCCGCATTGCAGGCGGCGAATCCCACGACAAAAGAGGTCAGGCCTGCAATCTCGCCCAGGGTCGGCGACAACAGCTCGCGAAGAATGGTGGCTTCACCGCCGTTTCGCGGAACCAGTCGGGCGAGCTCACCGTAGCACCAGGCGCCGATCAGCGCGAGGAATCCACCGGCAATCCAGACGCCAAGTGCGGCACCGGGCGTCTTCACCAGTGAGAGAATGATCCCGGTCGTGGTCAGAATACCGGTTCCAAGCATGCTTGCCACCACCAGAAAGACCGCAGAATAAGTACCAAGCTGCCTGTTCATGCCGTGCGTTTCCCGAATTCAGCTCGCAGCGGGTTTGACGGCAGTCGCCAGGAGCGTCGTGACGTGCTACCGGATACGGGGGAACGCGCGCGTTGTTGCGAAAGGATGAACATCAAAATTTAACTCTAAAGTAACCGGTAGAAGGTCTCGTGGCAGCCGGCTGTGTTGCCTGCCATCACTGGCGTGCGCTGGCGGGATTATACATGCATATCTGCCGGCTTTTACACAAAAAATCAAGGCGGTTGGCGGAACGCACATTCGTGCCGTGGACAGCCCGGTTGCCCCGTGCGGAATGATTAGTAAGCCTGAGCCAGGCTGATGTTGTGCAGGATTCCCAGGCGCGCACTGAGGTCGTGCGTGGCTTCCAGGAAGCTTTCCCTTTGCTCGTTGCTGATCGAGGGGGTGTCCGGCGGCGCGGCGAACAGGGGATTGCGCTGCTTGCCGTCCACCCTGAACTCGTAGTGCAGGTGCGGGCCTGTAGCGAGGCCGGTCTTGCCGACGTAGCCGATGATCTCGCCCTGAACGACATGCTGTCCCTTGTGCAGATGGGATACGAAGCGCGACAAGTGTCCGTAGGCCGTGGAAAAGCGCCCCTGGTGCTTGACGACAACGATGTTTCCGTAGCCCCTTTGCTGGCCAACGAAGACAATGGTGCCGGCGGCGGTGGCCCTGACCTTCGTTCCCATGGGAGCGGCAAAATCTATGCCCTTGTGAGCCCCCCATTTGTGGAGAATGGGATGGAAGCGCGCGTTGGTGTAGCCCGAACTGATGCGCGTGAAATCCACCGGTGAGCGCAGAAACGTCCGATGTATGCTATGCCCCTCGGGCGTGTAATAGTCTCCGGTTTGTCCGTTCTGGAAATAGAGCGCCCGGTATACCCGGTCCCGGTTGATGAACTCGGCAGCCAGTACGCGGCCGACGCGCACCGGCTCACCGTTGCTGTAGGAAACCTCGTAGATGACCGAGAACCGGTCGCCGGTCTGCAGGTCATGATGGAAGTCGATGCTGCCCCCGAAAATATCTGCAAGCTGGTTGGCGGCAGGCTCGGGCAGGCTGGCGGCATCGGTCGCCTCGAACAGATTGCCCCTTATTTCGCCGGTGCGCATGAAGATGCGGCGCTCCAGTTGGGCGGGCAGCGTGCGGACGGCAAAGCTGTTCCCGGTCTTTTCCATCAGCATCTGGCCGCCGTTGGTGTCGGGATAGCGCAACGCCAGCAAGGCGCCGTCCGCGCCGATTTCTGCCTGCATCGAGGCGCCAGGCGGAAGCCTGCGGAAAGACTCCGCGGTGCGGGATGTGCGCAAGTAATTGTTTGCGGAGGGGTCTTCCACGTTGAGGCGGCGCAGCAACTCGGCTACCGTGTCACCTTTCTCGACGCGCTCGTAGCGCCAGAAGGTGGAGGCGTTTCCCGAGGGCCTGATCTGGGGCAGATTGAGTTCCTGCACCACAGTCTGGCCCTGTTCGGACTCTGTCATCGTCTGGGGCATGACCCCGAACGCAGCGATGATCCCCAGCAACGGCAGCGTCGACCAGACAACAAACGTCCGCAATTTCATTTTGCGCAATCTAGGTGCGGGTTTTTGCGGTAACATTTGGGCCTCCCGGCGAAAACGTTCCAGAATAGTGAACGCCAACTGCGCGGCGCACTTTACCAGAAAGCGTTGCCCCCTCAAAGCGGGGGAAAGCTGATTTGACGAAAATACACGGAAGATGGTACATCAAGACTCACTGGAAACAATTAAACGCGGCTGCGACGAATTGTTGCTGGAAGCTGAATTAAAACAAAAGCTTGATAGCGGTCGCCCGCTGCGCATCAAGGCCGGGTTCGATCCCACGGCGCCGGACCTGCACCTCGGCCACACGGTGCTGCTGAACAAGATGCGCCAATTGCAGGACTTGGGGCATCACGCCCTGTTTCTGATCGGCGATTTCACCGGGATGATAGGTGATCCTACCGGCAAGAATGCAACCCGCCCGCCGCTTTCGCGGGAACAAGTAGTGGAAAATGCGCAAAGTTACCGTGAACAGGTGTTTAAAGTACTCGATCCTGACCGCACTGAGATCGCGTTCAACTCCGCCTGGATGGACAAGTTCAGCGCCGTCGACCTCATCAGGCTGGCTGCTACGCACACGGTGGCGCGCATGCTGGAGCGCGACGATTTCGCCAAGCGCTACCGCAACAACCAGCCTATTGCCATCCACGAGTTCATCTATCCCTTGGTTCAGGGCTACGACTCGGTCGCGCTCAAGGCGGATATGGAGTTGGGCGGGACCGACCAGAAATTCAACCTGCTGATGGGGCGCGAGCTGCAGAAACACTACAAGCAGTCGCCCCAGTGCATACTTACCATGCCGCTGCTGGAGGGTTTGGACGGCGTGAACAAGATGTCCAAGTCGCTCGGCAACTATGTGGGCATCACCGAGTCGCCGCAGCAAATGTTCGGCAAGCTGATGTCGGTGTCCGATGAACTGATGTGGCGCTATCTGGAACTGCTGTCGTTCGAGAGCCTGGCGACCATCGCCAGGTGGCGCGAGGAGGTCAACCAGGGGCGCAATCCGCGCGACATCAAGGTGCTGCTCGCGCAGGAAGTCGTCGCCCGCTTCCACAGCCGCAAAGCCGCGGAGGACGCGCTGGCCGAATTCGAGGCGCGCTTCAAGCAGGGCGTCCTGCCGGCGGACATGCCAGAAATCACCGTGGCCGCCGCTGGCGGGCAGATCGGTATTGCGCATTTCCTCAAGCAGGCAGGCCTGGTCCCAAGCACCTCGGAAGCCTTGCGCATGATCGAGCAGGGCGGCGTCAAGCTCGACGGCGAAAAGGTCAGCGACAAGGCCCTGCAGCTCAAGTCGGGATCGGTAGTGGTGGCGCAGGTCGGCAAGCGCAAGTTCGGGCGGGTCACTGTCGAATAGTGCGTGGCGTAACCGGCAACCGGGCTTGATTTTGCGGCGGATGAGGAATAGGCTGACCCCGAGGACTCTGGCGGAGACTCCAAAAGTGCCCCAGATGCACGCAGGCCCGGAAAATGGAGGCCCTTCATGCCGACCCACAATGCCGACATCGCAGTCATCTTCGATGAGATTGCCAGTCTGCTTGAAATTCAGGGCGAAAGTCCGTTCCGTATCCGCGCCTACCGCAACGCCGCACGTACCGTCGGCGAACTTTCCCGGGAAGCCTCCGAACTTCTTGAAGAAGGCGGCCACCTGCCCGGCATAGGCGCAGATCTCGCCGGAAAGATCGCCGAGATCGCTGCCTCCGGGCATTGTGCGCTACTTGACCGGCTGCAGAAGGAACTGCCGCCCGCGGTCACCGAACTGCTGAAAATTCCCGGCTTGGGCCCCAAGCGCGTCAAAGCGCTCTACCACGACCTGGAAGTGCAGACGATAGAGCAGCTATACCGCGCCGCCTGCGACGGACGCATTCGCGCCTTGCCGGGTTTTGGCGAGAAGACCGAGCGCAACATCCTTGAGGCGGCGCAGGCTCATGCTGAAAATAAGCAACGCTTCAAGCTGGTGACTGCTGCGCAGTACGGCGAGGCGTTGCGCGCCTATCTAGCCGCGCTGCCAGATGTGACCCGTACTTCAATCGCGGGCAGCTTCCGCCGCATGCGCGAGACCGTGGGTGATCTCGACATACTGGTCGAAACCAAATCGCCGGAGTTGGTGACGCAGCGCTTCATTGCCTGTGGCGAGGTAAAGGAAGTGCTCGCGGCGGGATCTGCGCGTTCCAGTGTTGTGCTCAACTGCGGGCTGCAGGTCGACCTGCGCATCATCGCCAGGGAGAGCTACGGCGCCGCACTGCAGTACTTCACGGGCTCCAAGGCCCACAACATCGCGATCCGCCGTATTGCCCAGAAGCTCAAGCTCAAGATCAACGAGTACGGCGTATTTCGCGGAGAGGCCAGAATCGCCGGCACTGACGAGGAGTCAGTGTACCGAGCCGTGGGGCTCGCCTACATCCCGCCCGAGTTGCGCGAAGACCGCGGCGAGATCGAGCAGGCGCGCGCCGGACGCTTGCCACGCCTGGTTGAACTGGGCGATTTGCGCGGCGATTTGCACGTGCACACCAAGGCCACCGACGGGCGCAATACCCTGCGCGAAATGGTTGAGGCCGCAAGAGCGCAAGGCCTCGAATATCTCTCCATCACCGAGCATTCCAGGCGGCTGACCATGGCGCACGGCCTCGACGCAAGCCGGCTGGCGCGGCAATGCGCCGAGATCGATAAGCTCAACGCAGAGCTGAAGGGGATCACCGTGCTCAAGGGCATAGAGGTCGACATCCTGGAGGACGGCAGCCTGGACCTGCCGGACGAGGTGCTGGGGCGGCTCGACATCGTGGTCGGGGCCGTGCACAGCAAGTTCGACCTGTCGCGCGCCAAGCAGACCGAGCGGATTCTGCGCGCCATGCAGCGCCCGCATTTCACCATCCTGGCGCACCCCACCGGCAGGCTGATCGAGGAACGCCCCCCATACGACGTGGACATGTCGCGCCTGATTCGCGAGGCCAAGGCGCGAGGCTGCTTCCTTGAGCTCGATGCGCAGCCGGACCGGCTCGACCTGTTGGATACGCACTGCCAGATGGCGAAGGACGCCGGGGTGCTGGTCAGTATTGCCTCAGATGCCCACAGCACTCTCGACTTTCTTAACCTGCGCTTCGGCGTCGGGCAGGGGCGCCGCGGCTGGCTGGAGAAAAAAGACGTGCTCAACACGCGGGGGATTTCCGAGCTGCGCGCGCTCATTGGGCGCACCATGCACCGAGAGAGGCGGCCATGAGCGCCGGCAAGACGAGGATGCGGAGAGGTGCGGTCCTCGCGGCGCTCCTGACGTTCGGTGCCGGTTTCGCCGAGGAGAAATCCGGCATGCATCCGGTACGGTTGCCGCAGCCGCGCCTGGACAGCGATTTCTCCGTGGAACGTGCGATAAAACAGCGCCGTTCGGCGCGCGATTTCAGCGGGACGGCCCTCACGCTGGCAGAAGTTGCGCAGCTCCTGTGGGCGGCGCAGGGCATCACGTCTCGCGAGGGGCTGCGCGCTGCGCCATCGGCGGGCGCGCTGTACCCACTGAAAATCATGCTGGTCGCAGGAAACGTTGGCAGCCTTGCCCCGGGTGTGTACGCCTATGTTCCGGCTGGGCACACGCTTGACCCGGTTGCAACGGGCGACCACCGTGCCGCCCTGGCGAAAGCCGCGCTGGGGCAGCGGTGGATGGAACAGGCGCCTGCGGTGGTGGTGTTTTGCGCGGTCGAACGCGGCACCACCCGGAAGTACAGCAGCAGGGGTGTGTCCTACATCTACATCGAGGTGGGCCATGCCGCCGAGAACGTCTTCCTGCAAGCACAGACTCTCGGTCTCGGCGCTGCGGCCGTGGGCGCGTTCAACGAGGCGGAGGTGGCCGCTGCCCTGCAACTGCCGCCCGACCAGCGCCCCCTCTACCTGATGCCGGTAGGCAGGCCTGGTCGGCACTAGCCTGCCGCAGCATCTGCAACTTTCTGACCGAGCGGCGGTCAAACCGTTGGTCTCATGCCCAGCCATGGCTGGCCGGCTAACAGGCGCGGCGCCGCTATACGGCGATTCCGCCTTGCCGCAATTCTTCGATTGCTGTTTTGCTTAGGGGGTGAATCATGAAATGGCTAGTGCTGCTCGCATTGTTGTTTGAAGCCGGTCTGGCGTGCGGCGATGACAAACAAAAAACCTTGCCGGTAAATCCGTCGCCGCCCGCGGAGCAGAAGTGGCAAGACGAGTGCGGCAGTTGCCATATCGCCTATCCGCCGCGCTTTTTGGCAGCGCAAGACTGGCAACGGCTGATGGGCAGCCTCGGCAAGCACTTCGGTGACAACGCCGAGTTGGATGCGAAGAGCAACCAGGAAATCCTTGCCTACCTGACCAGCCATGCCAGGTCCGGCGCCCGCTATAGCGCCCCCTCCCTTCGCATCAGCGATACTCCCTGGTTTGCGCGCGCGCACCATGAGGTGGCCGCCAGGGCGTGGGCTGATCCCACGGTCAAGAGCCGCGCCAACTGCACAGCCTGCCACGTTGATGCGGAACGCGGCGACTGGTCCGAGGAAGGCGTGCGCATGCCTGCGGGGCTGGGCGGGGAGGAAGAAGAGGAGAATGAGTATTGAGCCAAATCATGCGCTTGGCGCAGGGGTTGTGTTTCCGGTTGTGGTGCGCGGCCTATTTTGATAGAATCCCGCCCTCAATTTTTTGACCAGGGTAGTTTGTCCATGACAACAGTACGTGTAAAGGAAAATGAACCGTTTGAAGTGGCGATGCGCCGTTTCAAGCGTTCGGTGGAAAAAACGGGTCTGCTGACCGAGCTGCGCGCTCGCGAGTTCTATGAAAAGCCCACCGCCGAGCGCAAGCGCAAGCTCGCTGCCGCCGTCAAGCGCCATTACAAGCGCCTGCGCAGCCAGGTTCTGCCTCCCAAGCTGTATTAAGAAACCCTGCCGTTCGAGCCGCGCTTCCTGCGCGGCCCCGGCCATGTGAGCTTGGGCCTATGAGCCTGAAGGACCAGATTACCGAAGACATGAAAACGGCGATGCGCGCCAAGGATATGGCGCGCCTCGGCGCCATTCGCCTGCTGCTCGCTGCAATGAAACAGCGCGAAGTGGACGAGCGCATTACCCTGTCCGATGCGGACGTCCTCTCCATCATCGACAAGATGATCAAGCAGCGCCGCGATTCCATCAGCCAGTACGAGGCCGCGGGGCGGCAAGAACTGGCCGATGCCGAAAAGTTTGAGATCGGCGTGCTGCAGGGCTACATGCCCCAGCAAATGACCGAGGCCGAGATCGCTGCGGCGGTGGCGGAGGCAATCACCGCCAGCGGCGCCAAGTCGCCGCAGGAAATGGGCAAGGTGATTACCCTGCTCAAGCCCAAGCTGGCCGGACGTGCCGACATGGGCAAGGTTTCAGCGCTGGTAAAAGCGCGCCTGTCGTAACTTCCTGTTAATTGGGCTGGCGGCTGGCCGCCAAGCCCGGGCAACACAATTCATGCGGGAGTGCAGCCAGGAGTGATTCCAAAAAGCTTCATCCAGGATTTGCTCAACCGTCTTGACATCGTGGACGTGGTCGAGCGTTACGTCCCCCTGAAGAAATCCGGCGCGAACTACGTCGCCTGCTGCCCCTTCCACAGCGAGAAATCCCCCTCCTTTACGGTGAGCCCCTCCAAGCAGTTCTATCACTGCTTCGGCTGCGGCGCGCACGGCACGGCCATCGGCTTTGTCATGGAGCACGGCGGGTTGGGCTTCGTGGATGCGGTGGAGGAACTGGCCCGCTCCATCGGCGTCACGGTGCCGCGCGAGGCCGCGGCGCCCGGCCAAACCCAGGCGAAGGCGGCGCCGGATCTCTACGACCTGATGCAGTCCGCCACCCGCTACTACCGGGAGGAACTCAAGAAATCGCCGCGCGCCATCGATTACCTCAAACGGCGCGGCCTATCCGGCGAAATCGCCGCACGCTTCGGTATCGGCTATGCGCCGGACGGCTGGCAGAATCTGGAAAATATCGTTCCCGACTATCAGGACAAGAGCCTGCTGGAGACCGGCCTGGTCATCGCGAACGACGAAGGAAAGCGCTACGACCGCTTTCGCGACCGCATTATGTTCCCCATCGTCAACCTGCGCGGGCAGATCATCGGCTTCGGCGGGCGCGTGCTGGATAAGGGTGAGCCCAAGTATCTCAACTCCCCCGAGACCGCGCTGTTCGAGAAAGGCCGTGAGCTGTATGGCCTGTTCCAGGCACAGAAGTCCATCCGCGCCGAAGGTCTGGCGCTGGTGGTAGAGGGCTATATGGACGTGGTCGCGCTGGCGCAGCTCGGCGTGGAATATGCCGTCGCCACGCTGGGCACGGCGACCACGCCGTTCCACATCCAGAAGCTGCTGCGCATCACCGACCGCATCGTATTCTGCTTCGACGGCGACGCTGCGGGCCGTCGTGCCGCCTGGCGCGCGCTGGAAAACTCCCTTTCCCATCTGCACGACGGCAAGCAGCTGCGCTTCCTGTTCTTGCCGCCGGAGCACGATCCGGACAGCTATATCCGCCAGCACGGCAAGGACGCCTTCGAGCGCCTGCTGGGCGAGGAGGCATTGCCGCTCTCCGGCTACATGCTGCGCGAGCTTTCATCGCAGGTGGACATGAAGACCCAGGAGGGGCGCAGCACGTTCCTGCAGAACGCCAAGCCGCTGCTCACCGCCATCACCGCACCCGCCACCGCCCTCCTGCTGCGCAAGGAAGTGGCGGCGCTGGCGGGTGTGACACAGGCGGAACTGGAAGGGCTATACGCTATCCAACCCATTGCTCCCGCAGCGCGCGTAGCGCCGCGGCCGCAGCGGGCGCCCCGCCGCGAGCTTTCCGGCATCCGCGTTTTTTTGCGCTGTGTGCTGGCCAAGCCGGAACTCGCGCGCCAGCTGCCCGTCGAATGGCGCGACGATGGCGCAGATTCCGCCGCTGTCACGGCATTGGCCGATTACTTGCGCGAGCAGGGTTACGCTTCCAGTACCGCCGCCATCATCCAGCAGTTTCAGGGCTCGCCCTTCGAGGCGGCGCTGGCTGTAGCCCAGTCCGAAATCATGCAGTGGGGCGAAGGGTTCGACGTGGAGGCCGAATTTCAGGGCATGTTGGATAAACTGCGCGATGAGGAGCGGAAGCAGCAGGCGCAGGCCCTGCTGGCCAAGGCCGGCTCGGTAACGCGAATGAGCGAGCATGAGCAGGCCAGGTACCTGCAACTGATGCGCGGAAATAACTGAACAAATAGGGGAATTTAGGGTATAATCCGCCGCTTTTCCAGAGCGGCTTATTGGAGTTTTAAATTATGGCAACTCAGCGGGACAAGAAACGGGCGACCAAGCAGGGCAAACAGGCAGCTGCGAAGCCAGAGGCTCCGGCGCCCGAAATGGAACAGCAGGACATTGAAGCCCGGCGCACGCGCCTGAAGGCCCTGATCGGCCTCGGCAAGGAGCGCGGCTACCTGACTTACGCTGAAATCAACGACCACCTGCCGGAAATGCTCGAGGCCGAGCAAATCGAAGGCGTGGTCAGCATGATCAACGACATGGGAATCACGGTGTGCGACGAAGCGCCGGACACCGAAACCCTGATCATGTCCGAAACCACGCCTGCCGTCACCGACGAAGCGGCGGTGGAAGAAGCCGAAGCCGCCCTTTCTACCGTGGACTCCGAATTTGGGCGCACCACCGACCCCGTGCGCATGTACATGCGCGAAATGGGCACGGTTGAGCTGCTCACGCGCGAGGACGAAATCGAAATCGCCAAGCGCATCGAAGATGGCCTGAAGCACATGATCCAGGCGATTTCCGCGTGCCCGGCGACCATCGCCGAAATCCTGACGCTGGCGGAAAGGGTCTCGCGCGACGAACTGCGCATCGATGAGGTGATCGACGGCTTCATCGATTCCGAAGACGAAGCCCTGATGGGCGACGAGATGGGCGAGGAGGAAGTGGAAGCCTCCGCTGGCGACGATGAGGAAGACGAGGACGGCGGCGATGCCGCCGCCGCCGCCAACCTGGCCCAGCTCAAGGAAGATGGGCTGGCGCGCTTCGCAGTGATCGCCGAACTGTTCGCCAAACTTGGCAAGGCCTACGGCAAGCACGGCTACCGCAGCAAGCCCTACGACAAGCTGCAGCAGCAGATATCGACCGAGCTGATGCAATTCCGGTTCTCCGCCAAGCAGGTGGACGCCCTGTGCGACACCATGCGCGGCCTGGTGGAAGAGGTGCGCAGCTACGAGCGCAACATCCAGGAGCTGTGTGTCACCAAGGCACGCATGCCGCGCCAACACTTCATCAAGACATTCCCCGGCAACGAAGAGAACCTGGGGTGGGTCAAGCACGAGGTCGCTTCAAAGAAGCCTTACAGCGAAACCCTGGCGCGCTATGAGGCCGCCATCGTCGAGCAGCAGCAGAATCTGCTTAACCTGCAGACGCGCGTGGGCATCCCGCTCAAGGATTTGAAGGAAATCAACAAGCAGATGACCAACGGCGAAGCCAAGGCACGCCGCGCCAAGCGCGACATGATCGAGGCCAACCTGCGCCTGGTGATCTCCATCGCCAAGAAATACACCAACCGCGGACTGCAATTCCTCGACCTCATCCAGGAAGGCAACATCGGCCTGATGAAGG
>Ga0316628_100000165_pt1 | contig 41515 bp, 35 predicted proteins | sample OWC_Aug_M2_C1_D5_FD_207648 | JGI IMG/M metagenome (GOLD analysis project Ga0316628, IMG submission 207648) | Wetland soil microbial communities from Old Woman Creek delta, Ohio, United States - OWC_Aug_M2_C1_D5_C | ecosystem: Environmental > Terrestrial > Soil > Wetlands | place: USA: Ohio...
CGAGTACACCGACATGTACCCGGGGATGGCGAAGATGGCGCGCCAGGAGAAGTTCGAGGAGATCGCGGACTGGTTCGAGACCTTGGCCAAGGCCGAGCGCTCGCACGCCAACCGCTTCCAGAAGGCCCTCGACGCGTTGCGGGACTGAACCCATGACGCAGCGCGAAGGCAGCCTCGAGGCGCCGACCCGGCACCCGCTCGACTGGAAGGGCGCGTCCTTCTACGACGAAGGCGCGCTCTACAAGGAGCTCGAGCGCGTCTACGAGATCTGCCACGGCTGCCGCAGGTGCGTCAACCTGTGCACCGCGTTCCCGACGCTGTTCGACCTGATCGACGAAGGCAAGACGCTGGAGATCGACGGCGTCGAGAAGCGGGACTTCTGGAAGGTCGTCGACCAGTGCTACCTGTGCGACATGTGCTACATGACCAAGTGCCCGTACGTGCCGCCGCATCCCTGGAACGTCGACTTCCCGCACCTGATGCTGCGCGCCAAAGCGGTCAAGTTCAAGCAGGCCGGGGCGAGCGTGCGCGATCGGCTGCTGTCTTCGACCGACGCCCTGGGCAAGCTCGCCACGATCCCGGTCGTGGTGCAGACGGTGAACGCGCTCAATGCGAACGGCGCCGCGCGCGGCCTGATGGAAAAGGCGCTCGGCGTGGCGAAGGAACGCGAGCTGCCGCCCTATGCCGCGCGCAAGTTCCGCCCGCACGCCACGCAGAGCAAGACCTTGGCGGTGAAGGACGGCGCGCACGCGCCGGGCAAGGCGGCGATCTTCTCGACCTGCTACGTCAACTACAACGAGCCCGGCATCGGCCACGACCTGCTGGCGATCCTCGAGCACAACGAGATCCCCTACGTGATCGTCGAGAGGGAGGCCTGCTGCGGCATGCCCAAGCTCGAGCTGGGAGACCTCGAGACGGTGGCCGAGCACAAGGCGGCGAACATCCCGGTGCTGGCGAAGCTGGCGCGCGAGGGCTACGCGATCCTCACGCCGGTGCCGTCGTGCACGCTGATGTTCAAGCAGGAGCTGCCGCTCATGTTCCCCGACGACGCCGAGGTGAAGGCGGTCGAGGAAGCGATGTTCGACCCGTTCGAGTACCTGGTGATGCGCAAGCGCGACGGGCTGCTGAAGACCGACTTCAACGAGAAGCTCGGCAAGGTCTCGTACCACATCCCCTGCCACTCGCGCGTGCAGAACATGGGACAGAAGACGCGCGAGGTGCTGGAGCTGGTGCCGGGCACCGAGGTCAACACGGTCGAGCGCTGCGCGGGCCACGACGGCACCTGGGGCGTGAAGCGCGAGTACTACGCCAACTCGATGAAGATCGGCAGGCCAGTGTTCCGCCAGATGGCGGGAGCCGAGCCCGACTACGTGAGCTCGGACTGCCCGATCGCGGGGCGCCACATCATGCAGGGCATGCGCGAAGGCGACGACGCGGGCAAGGCCGAGAAGGCACACCCGATCACGCTCATCCGGAAGGCCTACGGCATCTAGGCTCGCCGCGGCGCTAGTCTTCCTGCTCGCCGGCTGCGCGACCGCGCCGCCGGCAGGAGGGATTTCGTTCGGCCTGATGGGCGACACGCCCTACTCCCAGGCGCAGGCCAACCTGCTCGACGCCATGATCGAGCGGCTCAATGCCGAGCCGCTGGCGTTCGTGGTCCACGTCGGCGACATCACCTCGGGCATCGGCCCGTGCAGCGACGCCTGGCTCGAGGAGCGCCAGCGCCGGTTCGCGCGCATCGCGCATCCCTTCGTGCTGCTGCCCGGCGACAACGAGTGGACCGACTGCCACCGCGGCGGCTACGACCCGCTCGAACGGCTGACGAAATGGAGAACCCTGTTCTGCCGCGACGTGCCGGGCATCGGCCTCGAGCGCCAGCCGGGCGAATACTGCGAGAACGTGCGCTGGCAGGTCGACGGCATGATGTTCGTCGGCCTCAACGTGCCGGGCAGCAACAACAACCTCGGGCGCAACGCGCGCATGGACGCGGAGCACGGGCGCCGCATGGCGGCGGTATTCGACTGGCTCGACGAGAGCCTCGCGCTCGCCGAGTCGCGCGGCGCGCGCAAGATCTTCGTCCTGATGCAGGCCGATCCGCTGTTCGGGCGCGCCACGGAGGACGGCTACGCGCGCCTGCGCGCGGTGCTCGCCACCGATGCCCGGTGGTTCGCCGGGCGCCTGGTGCTGGTGCACGGCGACTCGCACCGCTACCGCGACGACGAGCCGATCCCGGGCCTGCAGCGCATCGAGGTGTTCGGCGCGCCCGACGTGCGCTGGCTGCGCGCCACGCTCGCCCCGGGACCGCGGGCGCGGCTCGAGGTGTCGCCGGCCGAGTGAGGCTCAGCCGCGGCCGAGCGCGCCCCAGGCGTCGGCTTCGAAGCGCCCGCGCGCGCCCTCGTCGTCGATCGAGCCCGCGAGCCCCTCGACGAGCTCGCGCCGGCTGCGCGCGCCCTTCGCCGCGCGCTTCACGATCAACGCGGCCATCGGGCCGATGTGGCGGGCGAGCAGCTTCTCGATGCGCGCGAGCGCCTCGGCGTCGAGCCGCAGCCCGGGTTCGCTCTGCGCTGGCGGCGGTGCGGTCGCGTGCGCAACCGCGACCGCGACCGCGGGCGCGGGCGGCGGCTCGGTGCCGCCCGGGCGCGGCCGCTCCGGTCCCGCTTCGTGCAGGAACTGCTCGCGCTGCGCCGGCACCGGGACGCAGTCGGCGAGCAGCGCGATGAGCTCGGCGACCGAGCCCGCCCGCCGCGCGGTCTTCCTCGCCAGCAGCGGCGCGATCGGCCCGAGATAATTCGTCAGGCGGATGCCGAGCGCCTCGACGATCGCGCCGTCCAGCGGCTCCGCTTCAGGCCTCTCCGGCGCGACGGCCAGCTCGGGCCGCGTCGCGGCCTGCGGCTCCGCGGCGCCCTCCACCACGACCTCGTAGACCTGGTGGGACCGCACGTGCTTGTCCTTGTGCTCGCCCTGGTAGCGGAACAGCCGCTCGTACTCCTCCGAGATGCGCGAGACAATGTCGAAATAGCTGCGCGACACGAGGATCTGGTTCGGTTCGGCGAAACTCATGACGCGCTGCGCGACGTTGATCCCGTCGCCGATGATGTTGGGGCGCCCGTGGATGTCCTTAGCCATCTTGACCGGGCCGAGGTTGACGCCGATACGCAACGCGAAATCGGGATACGCGTGCTCGGCGATCGCGACGCGCAGGGCGTTGGCGATAAATACCGCCTCTTCCGGGTCTCCCAGCAGGCAGATCGCCGCACCGTCGCCGGCGTCGATGACGATCCTGTCCTCCTGCGACACGCCTTGCAGCGTTTCGAACAGCATGCCGTTGAACCAGCCCCTCTGCGCGAGCTGCGTCGCCACCGTCTTCTTCGTATACTCAACGATGTCCACGAACACCACGCTGCAGATGAACGTGCGGCCGACGCTGCCGAGCTTGGGATTGTGCATGCGATTATTGCTCGATCATCTGCATGGCCTTCTGCAAGCTGCGGCGCATGCGGTTGAACGAGGCCGCCAGCACGGAGATCTCGTCCTTACCGCGCGCGGGGAGCTCGGGGCGCGCGAAGTCCCCGGTGCTCACCTTGTCCGCCGCCTCGGACATGCTGCGGATCGGCCGCACGATCATCCAGCTGAGCATTAGATTGAGCACCAGGAACACCGCGACGAAAACTCCGGCGAGCGACCACATGAAGGCGATGAACGCGCGCTCGGCGTTTTGGATCGGCAGCGCCATCGGCACCGACACGATCTGCGCGCCCACGATCTCGTTGAAATTCCAGCCGAAGCCGTTGGCCTCGCCATAGAGCTTGATCATCGATACCGGCGCCGCCTGCGGCACGCTGTGGCAGGCGAGACACGCGGGATCGGTGATCTTGATCGGGCGCGCGATGAACAGCGCCCGCCCGGTCGGCGTGTCGCGCTCGCTGACCACTTCCTTGGTCTCGGCGTGGTCGCGGAAGGTCCGCACCACGTCGGCCTCCCAGTCGGCCGCCCGGTCGCGCGGGTTGGTCGGGTTGAGCGTCGCTTCCTTGTACGAGTAGTCGGGGTGGGTCTTGCGCAGCTCGTTGACGGTCTCGGTCGCGGCGTAGGCGGGCACGCTCTGCGGCAGGAACACGCGCATCAGCTGCAGCTCGAGGTGCGGCTTCACCTGCTTCACCGTGTAGCCGCGGATGGCGAGCGCGGATTCCAGCATCAGCCGCGCGTTGCGCACCACCTCTTCCTTGGCGTTGTGCCGCAGCAGCGTGTAGGAGATCCATCCGGCGACCGCGAATCCGGCGGCGAACACCAGCAGCAGCACGAGGTTGAATTTCGTCCTTATTCCCATGGTCCCTCCGCGTCGTGGGGCCTGCCTACTTGCAGGCCATCGCTTCGTCGTACGCCTTGGTGAAGCCCATCAGGCTGAACCGGACGCTGTGCACCCCGGTGACGGGGAACTCGGGCCAGAAGCGCAGCCTGACCTCCACCTCCCGGCCGTCCTTGAAGCCCTTCACGATGGCGGCGTAGCTCGAGTCGAACACGGCCCGCTTCTTGCCGTCGACGCGGTCGAGGCGGATCAGCTCGAGGTCGCGCAGCTGCAGGCCCATGTCGGAGAACCCGGGGTCCAGGTCCGACGGCGACTCGACCACGACCTTGCGGTCGTCGACCAGGATGTGCGCCTGGACCGTCTGGTAGCCGTCGTTCACCGCGGCCGCCGCGGAGCGCAGCGCGCACCCGCCCTTGGCGCCGCCGGCATCGCGCGTCACCTCCCAGTTGCGCGCGTCGTCGGCCCGCGCCGCGCTCGCGCTCAGGGCGAACGCGGCGGCTAGCAGCAGGTCGCAAGCGGTCGAACGGCGCATCCCCGCCCCCGGTTCCGTCGAAAAACCTGACGATTAGATCACCCGGCAGGCGCCACCGCAACCGGCGCCGCGGTCAGCCGGCGCGCCAGCGGCCGAGCGTGCGCGCGCGCCCGGCGGGCAGGTGCTGGCCGCTGCGGTGCGCGCGCGCCTCGAGCGCCCCCGGCGCCACCGCGAGCACCCCGGCGCGCGTCTCGGGGTCCGCGAGCGCCGCGCCGAGCGGCCCGGGATCGGTCCACGCCAGCGCGCCCGCCTCGATGCGCGCGTAGATGCGCCCCGTGTCGCGCTCGGCGAAGTTGAGCGCCGGCAGCCGGCGCGCGCACTGCGCGAGAAACCGCGTGTTGCTGCCGGGCGCCGCCGCCTCGCCGCCGGGGTAGACCTGCTCGGGGCGCGTCGCGCCGATGTCGATCTTCGCGTAGCGCTCGATGTCGAGCATGCACTTCACGTCGAGCACGTTGAGCTCGCCGTTCAGGCCGAAGGCCGCCGTGAGGGGGCGCTCGCCCGCCGGCACGCCGTTGTCGAGGAACTCGTAGTGCACCGACTTGTCGCCGCTCAGCGCCCAGGTGAAGAACAGCTCGGGCATCCCGCCGTAGGCCTCGACGTTGTGCGCCAGCAGGTCGTCGACCGCCTTGTAGCGGCCGACCTCCAGCCCGCGCCGCCAGGAGCGCTCGACGGTGAGGTGCGGCGGCGTGATCATGAAAAACAGGTACACGAAGTGGCCGAAGCGGGTCAGCAGGTTGCTGCCCGCCTCGTCCGACGCTGGCGCGAAGCTGTCGAAGCGGAAACGGTCGATCAGCAGGTGCGACATGGCGCCGCGCTCGGCCTTGGCCGCCATGTAGCGGTCGAGCTTCTGGTCGATCATGCGCAGCTCCTGCCCGGTGAAGCTGCCCGCGTACTTGGTGGCCTCGCCGAGCGAGCCGTAGTCGAGCAATTGCTTCCTCCAGATGTCCGGGCTGATGAGCGCGAAGTCGCTCCAGGCGACGCCGATCTCGCCCGCAAGCGCCTTTTGCAGCGGGCGCATGGTGCTCTTGCCCGAGGCCGAGGCGCCCTTGGTGTTCATCACCACCGGCTGGCGCTGCGCCGGCAGGACGGCGAAACGCTCGCCGCGCGCCGCTTCGGCGACGAGCGGCTCGATCAGCCTGCCGATCGCCACGCTGCCGTGCTCGTTGCACGCGAGGCGCGCGACGACCGACGCGAGCAGGGCCGGGTCGCCCCACAGCCGGCCGTGGCGCACGCGCGCCGCCGACACCACGCGGACGAGCGCGCGCAACGCGGCGCGCGCCGGCTCGCTGTTCTCGCAGTTCGCACGCGTTTCCCAGCCGGCGAGCAGCCGCTCGGCGTGCGCCGCGTCGTCCTTCGGCGCCACGCGCCGCGCGAAGGCCGCGGCGAGCTCGGCGCCGGCGAGCGACGCGACGGCGCGGCTGAGCGACTCGTAGCCGCGCTCGATGGCCGCCATGTGCGGCGCGATGTAGCGCGACAAGATGGTCGAGGTCATGGCGCGGAAGTTGATCCCCAGGTCTTCGACGCGCGGCCCGTCGGGCACCGACAGGTCTGCGGTCACGCGCACCAGCAGCTCGTGCAGCGCCAGGCGCTGCGGGCGGAACGCGACCAGCTCCTCGGGCTCGAGCCCGGTCAGGTCGGCGAGCTCGAGCGCGTCCGCGAGCCCGCCGAACACGTTCTCGGGCCGGTACAGCGTCGCGAGCGGCAGCAGCCGCCGCGGCACCGTCGACTCGATGCCCGGGTTCCACGGACCGCAGGGCTCGGGCGTCATCGCCGTCGTAGCTGGCGCAAGAGGTCGGCGAGCGGCACGCACATCAGCGCGAGCGCCAGCGCGAACAGCGGCCAGTCGAACGCCGCCGGCAGGATGCGGCCGAGCGCCTGCGCGGTCCATTCGGGGGCGCGCAGCGCATCGGCCATGAACGCGTACAGTGCCAGCAACGCGCCGGCGCCGCCCGCCGCGAGGGAAGCGCGCCCGGGCCAGGGCGCGCGGCCGTCCTTCGCGCACTGGGTCAGCAGCGTCCCGCCCGCGACCATCAGCGCGGCGATCGACACCGGCGCGAGCACCGGCCCCCACCACGGCAGCGGGATCAGGAACAGTACGTCCCAGTCGAGGGGCGAGCGCGGCCAGCCGCTCATCGGCACGAGAAACAGGTAGTAGAAGATGTCCCAGACGCCGAACGCGAGCGCGAAGTAGCCGAAGCGCGAGCGCCGCTCGCGCCCCGCGAGCCACGCCACCGCCGCCAGCATGACGAGCGTCGCCGCCTCGCGCGCGAGCTCGGTGTGCATGAGCCACGCCGGCGCCGGCAGCGGGACGCTCTGGTACGGATCGATGCGGCCGAGCAGGGTGCGCAGGTACGTCACCACCGCCGCCTCGAGCAATGCCATGGCGATCGCGTAGACGACGACGGCGCTCCAGCGGCCTGCGTCCCTCATGCGCGCCGCGCTATTTCTTACGTTGCTTCTTCCGCGTGCGGTCGGCCATGATCTTTGCATAGCATTCCGCGCACACGCCGCGCCGGTTCTTCAGGCCCGGCAGCGAGCGGAACGTCGCGCGCGGCTTCGAGTGCTGCCCGTGGTAGCAGAATTTGAGCGGACCGGGATCGGGCATCGCCGCCTGCAGTTCAGACGACCCTGAAGTTCTTGAACTGCCAGGGATCGTCGGGGTCGAGGTCTTCCGGAAACAGCAGGCCCCGGTCGACGAGCGGCGTCCAGTTGCTGTAGACGCCCACCAGCTCGCCGAGGTACGGAGCCGCGATCTCGAGCACGCGGTGGAAGTCGAGCTCGTCCGGGTCGACGACGCCGCGGCGCGGGTTTTCCAGCGCCCAGACGATGGCGGCGAGGATCGAGCACGACACCTGCAGCGTGGTGGCGTTGTTGTGCGGCGCGAGCTTGCGCGCCTCCTCCACCGAGAGCCGCGAGCCGTACCAGTAGGCGCCCTTGGCGTGGCCCATCAGCAGCACGCCGAGCTCGTCGATGCCCTCTTCGATGTCGTCCATCAGCACGCGCTGCTTCTCCTGCAGTTTCCAGTTCTTGCCGGCGAGCTCGTGCATCGAGCTGACCGCGTCGTCGCAGGGATGATAGGCGTAGTGCACGGTGGGACGGTAGCGATGGTCCTCGCCGTTCTTCACCGTCAGGTAATCGGCGATCGAGATCGATTCGCCGTGCGTGATGAGAAAGCCGTGCATGGGACCCTCGAGCGGCGTCCAGGTCCTCACCCGCGTCGATGCGCCGGGGCGCTGCAGGTAGATCGCGCAGCCCGAGCCGAACTTGTGGCGCCTGCCATCGGGCGGGAAATGCTTCTCGTGGCTGCCCCAGCCGAGCTCGGCCGGCTGGCAGCCCTCCCCGGTGAAGCCGTCGACCGACCAGGTATTGACGAACTCGCCCTTGCGCTTGGCCGGTACCGCCTTCTGCGTGTCGCGCTCGGCGATGTGGATCACCTTGACGCCGAGCTTTTCCGCGAGCGCCGCCCATTTTTCGCGCGTGTCGGGCCGCGGCACCTTGACCCGCGTGTCGCGCGCGATGTCGAGCAGCGCGCGCTTGACGAAGTGCGACACCAGCCCCGGATTGGCGCCGTGCGTCAGCACCGCGGTGGGGCCCTCGGGATACTTCTCCCTGATCGCGAGCGCGGCCCCGCGCAGCGCGTAGTTGGAGCGCTGCGAGGGCGACAGCCGCCGGTCGACGTAGCCTCCCGCCCAGGGCTCGATACAGGTGTCCAGGTACAGCGCGCCGCGCTTCTGGCACAACTCGACCAGGTTCACGCTCGACACGTCGACCGAGACATTGAGCAGGAAATCGCCCGCTTCGAGCAGGGGCTCGAGCACCGCCCGGTAATTTCCGCGGTTGAGCGGGTTGGTCATGAATTTCACGCCGTAGCGCGCCGCCTCCTTGGCGCCGCGCTCGTCGCCGGTGATGATCAGGATGTTCGAGCGCGCCACCTTGAGGTGGCGCAGCAGCAGCGGCAGCACGCCCTGCCCAACCGAGCCGAAGCCGACGATGACGAGCTTGCCCGGCAATTTCGCGTGCTTGGTGGCCGGGACCGCGGAGGGGCTGCTTTTCATGGGCGTCGAGCTCGGCTAATTCAGATCCAGTGCATAGCGCTTGAGCACCGACAGCGGCACGTGCTCGAGCACCTTCTCGTTGGTCGCCTCGAGCACCACCCGCGGCGCGCGCTGCGCCTCCCAGGCCTCGCGCCAGCGCAGCACGTGCAGGCACCAGCGGTCGCCGGGCTTCAGCCCGCGAAAGCGCATCTCGGGGTTCGGCGTGACCAGGTCGTTGCCGCGCGCCACGCTGAACTCGAGGAACTCGGCGGTGACGCGCACGCACACCAGGTGCGCGACGCCCGCCTCGCCGCGCGTCGCGCAGCAGCCGTCGCGAAAGTAGCCGGTGAGCGGCGCGTAGCTGCACGCGAGCAGCTCGCCGCCGAGCACGTTCTTCTCCTTGACGCCGGTCTCGCTCATGCGGCGTGCCCGGCGATGTAGCGCTTCACGGCCCCGGCGTCGGCCGGCACCGGCTCGAAGCGCTGCGGCAGCCGCTCCAGGTTCTCGTAGCCGCTGGGGCGCGCCGGCTCGCGCCCCAGCGCCTCGCGGATGGTCTCGGCGAACTTCGCCGGCTGCGCGGTCTCCAGGCACACGAGCGGCACCCCCGCCTCGCGCTGCTCGAGGCCGACCTTGATGCCGTCGGCGGTGTGGGGATCGACCATCACCCCGTATTTCTCCCAGAACCTGCGGATCGTGGCAAGGCGGTCGGCGTGGGTCGAGCTGCCCGAGACGAAGCCGGTCTCGGCCACGTTCCGGAACCATGGCGAGCGCGACAGGTCGAAGACGCCGTCCGCGGCAAGGCGCCGCCAAAGCTCCCTCACCTGCGCCGCATCGCGGCCGACGAGGTCGAACACGTAGCGCTCGAAGTTCGACGCCTTGGAGATGTCCATCGACGGGCTCGAGGTGGCCTTCACTTCCCCGGCTGCGCGCACGCGGTAGCGGCCGCTGCGGAAGAACTCGTCGAGCACGTCGTTCTCGTTGGTGGCGAGGATCAGGCGCCGGATCGGCAGGCCCATCGAGCGCGCGACGTGCCCGGCGTAGATGTTGCCGAAGTTGCCGGAGGGCACGGCGAACGATACCTGCTCGCCGTCCGATGCGGTGGCGGCGAAGTAGCCCTTGAAGTAGTACACCACCTGCGCGGCGACGCGCGCCCAGTTGATCGAGTTGACGGTCCCGATCCGGTGGCGCTCCTTGAACGCCGCGTCGGCGCTGACCGCCTTGACGATGTCCTGGCAGTCGTCGAACACGCCCTGCACCGCGAGGTTGTGGATGTTGGCGTCCTGCAGCGCGTACATCTGCGCCGCCTGGAACGGGGTCATGCGCCCCGCGGGCGAGAGCATGAACACGCGGATGTTTTGCTTTCCGCGCAGCGCGTGCTCGGCCGCCGAGCCGGTGTCGCCCGAGGTGGCGCCGAGGATGTTGAGCCGCTCGCCGCGCTTGCCGAGCACGTACTCGAACAGGTTGCCGAGCAGCTGCATCGCCAGGTCCTTGAACGCGAGCGTCGGGCCGTTGGACAGGCCGAGCAGGTGCAGGCCGGGTTCGAGCGTCTTGAGTGGGGTGATGTCGTCGCTGCCGAAGGCTTCGCGCGTATAGGTCTTTTCGACCAGTTCTTTCAGGTCAGGAATGTCGTCCGCGAACAGCTTCAAGACCTCGAAAGCCAGTTCCGCATACGACAGCTTGCGCCACGCGGCAAGATCGGCCTGCGGGGTGCGCTCGGGCACGTACAGCCCGCCGTCGGGCGCCAGCCCCTCGAGCACGATGTCGGTGAAGCGCTGCGGCTGCACGCCGCCGCGCGTGGAAACGTAGCGCACTACAGCAGCTCTTCGCAGCGGATCTTGGTCACCTTGCCCACCACGGTCCTCAGCTTCTCGATCTTCTTCAGCGCCGCGTCGACCTTCTTCTCCAGCGCGAGGTGCGTGAGCAGCACGATGTCGACCTGCTGCTCGCCCTCGCCGGGCTCCTTCTGCACCATAGCGTCGATCGAGATCGAGCCCTGCGCGAGGATGCGCGTGATGTCGGCGAGCACGCCCGGCCGGTCGAGCACCCGCATGCGGAAGTAGTAGGAGGTCTCGACCTCGCCGATCGGCAGCACGCGGGCGTCCGACAGGCGGTCGGGCTGGAACGCGAGGTGCGGCACGCGGTTGCCGGGGTCGGCGGTGATCAGACGGGTCACGTCGACCAGGTCCGCCACCACCGCGCTCGCGGTGGGCAGGCTGCCCGCGCCGGCGCCGTAGTACAGCGTCGGGCCGACCGCGTCGCCCTTCACCAGGATCGCGTTCATCACGCCCTCGACGTTGGCGATCAGGCGCCGCGCCGGCACCAGCGTCGGGTGCACCCGCAGCTCGATGCCCTTGGCCACGCGCTTGGTGATGCCGAGCAGCTTGATGCGGTAGCCGAGCTCCTCGGCGTACACGATGTCCTCGCGCGTGAGCTTCGCGATGCCCTCGGTATAGGCCTTCTTGAACTGCATCGGGATGCCGAAGGCGAGCGCCGAGAGGATCGTCAGCTTGTGCGCGGCGTCGATGCCCTCGATGTCGAAGGTGGGGTCGGCCTCGGCGTAGCCGAGGGCCTGCGCTTCGCGCAGGACCTCGGCAAATGTGTGGCCCTTGTCGCGCATCTCCGACAGGATGAAGTTCGAGGTGCCGTTGATGATGCCGGCGATCCACTCGATGCGGTTGGCGGTCAGGCCCTCGCGCAGCGCCTTGATGATCGGGATGCCGCCGGCCACCGCGGCCTCGAAGGCCACCATCACGCCTTTCTTCTGCGCGGCGGCGAAGATCTCGTTGCCGTGCGTCGCGAGCAGTGCCTTGTTGGCGGTCACCACGTGCTTGCCGTGCGCGATCGCGTCGAGCACCAGGTCCTTGGCGACGCCGTAGCCGCCGATCAGCTCGACCACGATGTCGATGTCCTTGGCGCGCGTCACCTCGCGCGCGTCGGCGGTGACGCTCGCCTTTCCCTTGACGATCGCGCGCGCGCGCTGGAGCGCCTTGTCGGCGACGCGCGTGATGCGGATCGCGCGCCCCGCGCGCCGCTGGATCTCGTCGGCGTTGCGCTTGAGCACCTCCCAGGTGCCGCCGCCCACCGTGCCGATGCCGAGCAGGCCGACGTTGATCGGCTTCACGCCGCGCCCCGCAGGGGGTGCGGGGGTAAGGCGCTTTTCACCCCTGCGTCACCATATCCGTCCTTCTTGAACATGTCGCGCACGCCGCGCAGCGCCTGGCGCAGCCGGTGCTCGTTCTCGATCAGCGCGATCCTCACGTGATCGTCGCCGTACTCGCCGAAGCCGATTCCCGGCGACACCGCCACGCGCGCGTCGTCGATCATCTTCTTGGCGAACTCGAGCGAGCCCATCGCGAGGTACGGCTCGGGGATCTTCGCCCAGACGTACATCGAGGCGCGGGGATTGGCGACCATCCAGCCGAGCTCGTGCAGGCCCTTGACCATCACGTCGCGCCGCCGCTGGTAGTTCTGGCGGATCTCCTCGACGCACTGCTGCGGGCCGTCGAGCGCCACGATCGAGGCCACCTGGATCGGCGTGAAGGTGCCGTAGTCGTGGTAGCTCTTGATGCGCGCCAGCGCGTTCACCATGTCGCGGTTGCCGACCATGAAGCCGATCCGCCAGCCCGCCATGTTGTAGCTCTTCGACATGGTGAAGAACTCGACCGCCACGTCGCGCGCGCCCGGCACCTGCATGATCGAGGGCGCCTTCCAGCCGTCGAAGGTGATGTCGGCGTAGGCGAGGTCGTGCACCACCATGATGTCGTGCTCGCGGGCGAAGGCCACCACGCGCTCGAAGAACGCGAGCTCCACGCAGCGCGCCGTGGGGTTCGAAGGAAAGCCGATCACCAGCATCTTGGGCTTCGGGATCAGCTCGGCGCAGGCGCGCTCGAGCTCGGCGAAGAAGTCCGCGCCCTCGGTCATCCTCACCGAGCGGATGTCGGCGCCCGCGATGATCGCGCCGTAGATGTGGATCGGGTAGGAGGGGTTGGGCACCAGCACCGTGTCGCCGCGCTCGAGCGTCGCGAGCATCAGGTGCGCGAGGCCCTCCTTCGAGCCGATGGTGACGATCGCCTCCGCATCGGGATCGAACTCGGCCGCGTAGCGCCGCTGGTACCAGTCGCAGATCGCCTTGCGCAGCCGCGGGATGCCCTTCGACACCGAGTAGCCGTGCGTGTCCTGGCGCTGCGCCGCCTCGACCAGCTTGTCGACGATGTGCTTGGGCGTCGGGCCGTCCGGATTGCCCATCGACAGGTCGATGACGTCTTCGCCGCGGCGGCGCGCCGCCATCTTCCACTCGTGCGTGGTGTTGAACACGTACGGCGGCAGGCGTTTGATGCGCGAGAACTCTCTCATGGCGGGAAATCCGGGGCAGCGGCGTGCTGCGATGCAAAAAGGATACAATTTTACGCGAGCCTCGCAACTGCCTCAATGAAAAAGACTTCCTTCGCCTTGTTGCTGGCATTTGCGCTGGCGTGGTTCGCCACCGCGGGGCTGCGCGACCTGGTCAATACCGACGAGGCCCGCTACGCGGAGATCGCGCGCGAGATGGTCGCGAGCGGCGACTGGCTCACGCCGCGCCTGAACGGGCTCAAGTACTTCGAAAAGCCGCCGCTACAGTACTGGGCCACCGCCGCCGCCTTCGAAGCGTTCGGCGAATCGGCCTGGAGCGCGCGGCTGTGGACCGTGCTCACCGGGTTCGCGGTGGTGCTGGCGACGCTTGCCGCGGGCGCGCGGCTGCTCGGCCCGGCCGCCGGCCGCACCGGTGCGCTGCTCCTCGGCGGGAGCCTGATGTGGGTCGGCATGGGCCATTTCGCCTCGCTCGACATGGGGCTCGCGGCAGCGCTGTCGTTCGCGATCTACGCCTTCGCGCTGGCGCAGCGCGACGGCGCCTCCGCGCGTTCGCAGCGCAACTGGATGCTCGCGGCCTGGGGCGCTTGCGCGCTCGCGGTGCTCGCCAAGGGCCTGGTGGGGATCGTCCTGCCCGCGGGCGCGTTGTTGCTGTACGCGCTGTGGCAGCGCGACGGCCGCCTGCTCGGCGCGCGCCTGCACTGGGGCGCGGGCCTGGCGCTGTTTTTCGCGCTCGCCGCGCCGTGGTTCGTCGCGGTGTCGCTCGTCAACCCGGAGTTCGCGCGCTTCTTTTTCATCCACGAGCATTTCGAGCGCTTCCTCACCACCGAGCACGGCCGCTACCAGCCCGCGTGGTACTTCGTGCCCGTGCTGCTGGTGGGCCTCGCGCCCTGGACGCTGGCGCTGCCCGGGGCGCTCGCCGAGGGCCTGCGCCGCGACCCGCAGGCGAGCTTCCAGCCGCGGAGGTTCCTCTTCGCATGGACCGTGGTGGTGTTCACCTTCTTCTCGGCCTCGCACTCGAAGCTCGCCTCGTACGTCCTGCCGCTCGTGCCCGCGGCGGCGCTGCTCGCCGGGGACTGGGTCTCGCGCGCGCCGGCGCGCGCCGTCGTGTGGCTCGCGCTGCCGGCCGCCGGCTTCGGCGCGGCGGCCGCCTGGCTTGCGCCGCGCTTCGCCGCGCAGAGCGCCTCGCCCGAGCTGCCGGCGGCGCTGCTGGCGGGGTTCCTGCCCTGGGTGGTGGGCGCCGGCCTCGCATTGGTGACCGGCAGCGCGCTCGCGGCGCTGCTTGCCTGGCGCGGGGCGCGCGACGCGGCGCTCGCCTGGCTCGCCGCGGGGGGCCTGGGCGCCGCGCTCGCGGTGCACGTCGGCTACCAGGCGCTCGCGCCGGTATACTCGGCGCGCGAGATCGTCGAGCGGGTGCGGCCCGCGCTCGCCGCCGCACCGCGCCTGTTTTTCTTCGACACCTTCGACCACTCGTTCCTGTTCTACGCCCGGCGCACCGCCACCATGGTCATCTACAAGGACGAGCTGGAGGCGCCGATCGGCTGGGAGACGCGCGGTTTTCTTGAAAATTTTGAAAGCTTCGCCGCAGCCTGGAAAGACGCTCCGGGCGCGCTGGCGCTGATGCGCCCGCGAGAGTACGACGCGCTCGCCGCGCGCGGCCTGCCGATGAAGGTCCTCGCGCGCGACCCGCGCCGCGTGGTGGTGCTGCGGCCGTGAGCGCCGAGCCATACCTGCCGTTCACCCGCCCGGCGATCGACGAGGCGACGATCGCCGGGGTCGCGGAAGTGCTGCGCTCGGGCTGGATCACCACCGGCCCCCAGGCGAAGGCCTTTGAGGCGCGCCTGTCTGAATACTTCGGCGGCCGCCCGGTGCGCGCGCTCGCCTCGGGCACCGGCGCGCTCGAGCTCGCGCTCGCGCTGGCCGGCGTCGGCCCGGGCGACGAGGTGATCACGACGCCGATCTCCTGGGTCGCCACCGCCAACGTGGTGCTGCGCGCCGGCGCGCGCCCGGTGTTCGTCGACATCGACCCGACGACGCGCAACATCGACCCGGCGGCAATCGAGGCCGCGCTCACCCCGCGCACCAGGGCGCTGATGCCGGTCGACATGGCGGGACTGCCGTTCGACCGCGACGCGCTGTACGCGATCGCGCGGCGCCGGAGCTTGCGCGTGATCGAGGACGCGGCGCAGAGCATGGGCGCGAGCTGGAAGGGCCGCAGGATCGGCAGCTTCGGCGACCTGGTCTGCGTGTCGTTCCACGCCAACAAGAATATGACCACGGCCGAGGGCGGCTGCCTGGTGCTGAACGACGCGGCCGAAGCCGGGCGCTGCGAGCGCCTGCGGCTGCAGGGCGTGGTGCGCCTGCCGGGCGGCGAGATCGAAGTCGACGAGGCGGGCGCCAAGATGAACCTCACCGACGTCGCGGCGCGCATCGGCCTCGGCCAGCTCGAGCGGCTGGCGGAGTTCAACGCGCGGCGCCGCGTGCTCGCGCGGCGCTACTTCGAGCGCCTCGACCGCGCGCTCGGCTGCGAGCTGCCGCCGGCGGACTTCGAGCAGTCGAACTGGCACATGTTCCAGGTGCTGCTGCCGCTCGAGCGCATGATGATCGACCGCGCGCGCTGCATCGCGCTGATGCACGAGCGCGGCATCGGCACCGGCGTGCACTACCCGGCGATGCACCTGTTTCGCCTGTACCGCGCGCAAGGCTGGCAGCCGGGCGATTTCCCTCACGCCGAGCGCGTCGGCGCGCGCACCGTCACGCTACCGCTGTTTCCCGCCATGGCGGAGACCGACGTCGACCGGGTGTGCGCCGCGCTCGGTGATATCCTTGCCGCACACCGCCGCTGAGCGCGGCGCCCCGACCTTATGCGGCAACCCGACCTTTCCGTCGTCATTCCCGTGTACAACGAGGCGGCGGGCCTCGCCGCCCTGTTCGCGCGCCTTTACCCGGCCCTCGACGCGCTCGGCAGGCCCTACGAGGCGATCTTCGTCGACGACGGCAGCTCGGACCGCTCGGCGGCGCTGCTGCGCGAGCAGTTCGCCAAGCGGCCCGACGTGACGCGCGTGGTGCTGCTGGCGGGCAATTTCGGCCAGCACCTGGCGATCATGGCGGGCTTCGCGCAGTGCCGCGGCGCGCGCGCGGTGACGCTCGACGCCGACCTGCAGAACCCGCCCGAGGAGATCGGCAAGCTGCTGGCGAAGATGGACGAGGGCCACGACTACGTCGGCGGCGTGCGCCGCCGGCGCCAGGACAGCTGGCTGCGGCGCGTGCCTTCGCGCCTGCTCAACCGCCTGCGCGAGCGCACCACCAGCATCCACATGACCGATCAGGGCTGCATGCTGCGCGCCTACGGCCGAGAGGTGATCGACGCGATCAACCAGTGCAAGGAAGCGAACACCTTCATCCCGGCGCTCGCCTACACCTTCGCGCGCCATCCGGCGGAGGTCGAGGTGGCGCACGAGGAGCGCGTCGCCGGCGCCTCGAAGTATTCGATCTTCAAGCTGGCGCGCCTGAACTTCGACCTGATGACCGGCTTCTCGATCGCGCCGCTGCAGCTGTTCTCGGTGCTCGGCATGCTGGTGGCGGCGGGCTCGGTGCTCCTTTACCTGGTGGTGATGGTCGAGCGCATGCTGCTCGCCGGCAACCTGCACGAGGCGCTCGCCGCGCTCTGGGACCGCGACATCCTCGCCTTCTTCCTGATCGGACTGCAGCTGTTCGGCATCGGGCTGCTGGGCGAGTACATCGGCAGGATCTACGTGCAGGTGCGCGAGCGCCCGCGCTACATCGTGGCCGCGGTGCTCGAGCGCGAGGAATGACGCGCGCGGTCGTCTTCGCCTACCACAACGTCGGGGTGCGCTGCCTCGCGGTGCTGCTCGCGCACCGCGTCGAGGTGGCGCTGGTGGTGACGCATCGCGACGCCCCCGGCGAGAACCTCTGGTTCGCGCGCGTCGCCGATTTCGCTGCCGAGCGCGGACTCGAGACCGCGTTCCCGGAGGATCCGAACGCGCCCGATTTCGTCGCCCGCGTCGAGGCGCTGCGCCCGGATTTCCTGTTCTCCTTCTACTACCGCCGCATGCTCGGCGAGCGGCTGCTCGCCGCGCCGCGGCGCGGCGCGCTCAACATGCACGGGTCGCTCTTGCCCAAGTACCGCGGGCGCGCGCCGGTCAACTGGGCGGTGATCATGGGCGAAACGGAGACCGGCGCGAGCCTGCACTTCATGACCGCCAAGCCCGACGCCGGCGCGGTCGTCGCGCAGCAGCGCGTGCCGATCCTGCCCGAGGACACGGCGCGCGAGGTGTTCGACAAGGTCACCGTGGCCGCCGAGCTGGCGCTCGACCGCGTGCTGCCCGAGCTCGCCACCGGCCGCGCCGCGGGCGTGGCGCAGGACCTCGCCGCGGGCAGCTACTTCGGCGCGCGCCGGCCCGCGGACGGCAGGATCGACTGGAAGACGAGCGCGCGCGCGATCCACAACCTGGTGCGCGGCGTGGCGCCGCCCTACCCCGGCGCCTTCGCCAGCGCGCGCGGCGTGCCGCTCAGGATCCTGAGGACGCTGGTCGAGCCGCCGCGCGCCGCGCCCGCGCCTTCGCCCGCCCTGTACGTCGAGGGCGGCCGCTGCTACGCCGACTGCGCCACAGGAGGGCGGCTGCGCCTGCTTGAGCTCGAGATCGACGGCCGCCCGGCCGGCGCCGCGGAGCTCGAGGCGCGCTTCGGTCCGGGACCTGTGACGTTGGATTCTTGAGCTGCTTATCGATTCGTAGGATCTCAAAAATGAAGAAACTTCTCGTTCTCGGCGTCAACGGCTTCATCGGCCATCACCTCTCCAGGCGCGTGCTCGACACCACCGACTGGGAGGTCTACGGCATGGACATGCAGACCGACCGCGTCGCGGACGTGCTCGAGCACCCGCGCTTCCGCTTCTTCGAGGGCGACATCACCATCAACAAGGAGTGGATCGAGTACCACATCCGCAAGTGCGACACGGTGATCCCGCTGGTGGCGATCGCAACGCCCGCGACCTACGTGCGCGAGCCGCTGCGCGTGTTCGAGCTCGACTTCGAGGCCAACCTGCCCCTCGTGCGGGCCTGCGTGCACCACCGCAAGCGCCTGATCTTCCCCTCCACCTCCGAGGTCTACGGCATGAGCCGCGACCGGCGTTTCGACCCGGAGAGCTCGGAACTCGTGCTGGGTCCGATCCACAAGCAGCGCTGGATCTACGCCTGCGCCAAGCAGCTCATGGACCGCGTGATCTGGGCCTACGGCGCGCAGCAGGGGCTCGACTTCACGCTGTTCCGGCCGTTCAACTGGATCGGCGCGGGCCTCGATTCGCTGTCGGCCGCCAAGGAAGGCAGCTCGCGGGTTATCACGCAGTTCCTCGGCCACATCGTGCGCGGCGAGAAGATCCAGCTGGTCGACGGCGGGCGCCAGAAGCGCGCCTTCACCTACATCGATGACGGCATCGACGCGCTGATGAAGATCATCGAGAACCCGCGCGGCGTGGCGAGCGGCAAGATCTACAACATCGGCAACCCGCGCAACAACTATTCGATCGCCGAGCTGGCGCGCATGATGAAGGCCATGGCGCTCGACTACGCCGAGTACCGCCCCAGCGCGCGCAAGGTGAGGATCGTGCGCACCACCGCCGGGGCGTACTACGGCAAGGGCTACCAGGACGTGCAGCACCGCGTGCCGGCGATCGGCAACACGCAGCGCGAGCTGAAGTGGCGCCCGCGCGTCGGCATGCGCGCGGCGCTCAGGCACATCTTCGAGGCCTATCGCGGCCACGTCGCCGAGGCGCGCAGCCTGGTCGAATGAGGCTGGCGCTCAAGGTCGACGTCGACACCTTCCGCGGCACGCGCGAGGGCGTGCCGCAGCTGCTGCGGATCCTCGGCAGGCACCGCGCCGGCGCCACCTTCCTGTTTTCGCTCGGACCCGACCATACCGGCCGCGCGGTCAGGCGCGTGCTGCGCCGCGGCTTCGTCGGCAAGGTGGCGCGCACCTCGGTGCTCGCGCACTACGGCCTGCGCACCCTGCTCTACGGCACGCTGCTGCCCGGACCCGACATCGGCGCGCGCTGCGCCGCGCGGCTTCGCGAGACGCGCGCCGCGGGCTACGAGACCGGCATCCACTGCTGGGACCACGTCAGGTGGCAGGACGGCGTGGCGCGCGCGAGCGCCGAATGGACGCGCGCCGAGATGCGGCGCGCGTTCGAGCGCTTCCACGCCATTTTCGGCGAGCCGGCGCGCGTGCACGGCGCCGCGGGCTGGCAGATGAACCCGCATGCCTTCGCCGCGGAGCGCGAGTTCGGCCTGGATTACGCCTCCGACACGCGCGGCCGCGAGCCTTTCCTGCCGGTGAGCGGCGGCGCGACGATCGACTGCCCGCAGCTGCCGACCACGCTGCCGACGCTCGACGAGCTGGTCGGCGTCGACGGCGCCTCGCCCGAGGACGCCGCGCGCCAGGTGCTCGAGCGCTCGCGCGCGGCGCCGCGCGCGGGGCACGTGTACACGCTGCACGCCGAGCTCGAGGGCGGGCGGCTCGCGCCGGCGTTCGAGCGGCTGCTCGAGGGCTGGCGCGCGCTCGGCTACGAGCTGGTGGCGATGCGCGCGCTCTACGAGCGCCTCGAGCGCGCGCGCCTGCCGCGCTGCCGGGTGATCGAAGGCGCCGTGCCGGGACGCTCCGGCACGCTCGCGCTGCAGGGCGAAGCGCTTTGATGCGCGCGGCCGGGTACAATCGGCCGCTTGAAGCTGCATCGATCGACCGCCACCGGCGTCAACGTCTTCACCGGCTACGGTGAGGGCTACGTCATGGTCAACCAGGAGCGCCACGCATCGAGCCTGATCGTGACGCGCGAGCGCGTGCTGCCGTGGCGCGCGACGAGCTTCGCCGCGCTGAGCGAAGGCGATTTCGCGCCGCTCGCCGCGCTCGATCTGGAGATCGTGCTGCTCGGCACCGGCCCGCGGCTGCGCTTCCCGCAGCCCGCGCTGACCCGGCCGCTGCTCGAGGCGCGCGTCGGCCTCGAGGTGATGGACCTGCAGGCGGCCTGCCGCACCTACAACATCCTGGTCGCGGAGGAGCGCAGGGTCGCCGCCGCGCTGCTGTTCGCATGAGGAAGCCGCGATGAACCTGGTCAGCTTCGGCCTGATCGCCACCGGCGTGCTGCTCAATACCTTCGCGCAGCTGCTGCTCAAGGCGGGCGCGAACGCGGTCGGGCGCTTCGAGTTCTCGGCCACCCACGCGCTCGAGGTCGGCATGCGCTTCGCGCTCAACCCCTATGTGATTGGCGGGCTGGGCTGCTACGTGGTCAGCGTCGTGGTGTGGCTCATGGCGCTGTCGCGCGTCGAGGTGAGCGTCGCCTACCCGATGCTCTCGCTCGGCTTCGCCCTCAACGCGCTGCTCGCGTGGTGGCTGCTCGGCGAGGCGGTGACGCCGCAGCGCATCGCCGGGATCGCGATCATCATCGTCGGCGTCACCCTCGTCGCGAGGTCCTGAATGGCGCTGTTTCCCGGCTTCGAGCAGCGGCGCATCCGCACCAGCGGCGCGACGATCAACCTGGTCGCCGGCGGCAAAGGGCCCGCGCTCCTCATGCTGCACGGCTACCCCGAGACGCACGCCATGTGGCACAAAATCGCGCCGATGCTGGCGCGCAAGTACACGGTGGTGTGCCCCGACCTGCGCGGCTACGGCGATTCGTCCAGGCCGCGGGGTCTGCCGGACCACTCGAACTACTCCAAGCGCGCCATGGCGCTCGACATGGCGGAGGTGATGAGCAAGCTCGGCCACGAACGCTTCCACCTGGTCGGCCACGACCGCGGCGCGCGCGTCGCGCACCGCCTGGCGCGCGACCACGGCCGGCGCGTGCGCACGCTCACTGTGATGGACATCTCGCCGACGCTCAAGATGTACGCCTCGACCGACATGGCCTTCGCGCGCGCTTACTACCACTGGTTCTTCCTCATCCAGCCGGCCCCGCTGCCGGAGAAGCTGCTCGCGGGGCAGGTGCCGTACTACATCCTCGGGCGCATCGGGCGCGGAAGATCGGGGCTCAAGCCCTTTTCCGCCGCGGCGCAGCGCGAATACGTGCGCGCGTTCCGCAACCCGAGGACCATTCACGCCACCTGCGAGGACTACCGCGCCTCAGCGACGATCGATCTGGTCCACGACAGGAAGGACGCCAGACGCAAGCTGGCGATGCCGGTGCTCGCGCTGTGGGGCAAGCAGGGCGTGGTCGAGGCGCAGTTCGACTGCCTCGCGGACTGGCGCGAGGTAGCGCGCAACGTCACCGGCCGCGCGCTCGACTGCGGGCACTTCCTGCCGGAGGAGAAGCCCGCCGAGGTGCTGCGCGAGCTCGAGCGCTTCTTCGCGAAGTGCGCGAGCTGAGCCGCCGCGGCCTGCTCGGGCCCGAGGACGAATGGTCGCTCGCCCCGGTGGCGGCCTGGTTGATGATCGAGGGGCGGCGCATCGCCGAGCCGGTCGAGCTGCTCGTGGGGCTCGCGGCGCACCTCGACGCCGCCGGCGCGCGGGTCGACCGACTGGGGTTCACCTCCGCCACCCTCCACCCACAATTGCGCGCCTGGGGCTGTCTCTGGCGGCGCGGCGAGGGCGCGGTCCCGTTCACGGGGCCACACGGCGTCGAGTCGACCGACGCCTTCATCGGCAGTCCGACTCAGCACGTGTACCAGCGCCAGCGCGCCTATCGCCGGCGGCTCGAGGCGCTCGACACGGAGCGCGATCACGTCCTGCTGCACGAGCTGCGCGCCGAGGGCCTGACCGATTACCTCGCGCTGCCCCTCGAATTCGGCTCGGGCGCGGTCAACTTCCTCACCGCGGCGACCGAGGCGCCGCGGGGCTTCAGCGAAGACGACCTGGACCGGCTCGCCGCGCTCGCCAACCTGCTCGCGCCGCTGGTCGAGATCATCCACGCCCGGCGCATGACGCTGGGGCTGCTCGACGCGTTCGTCGGGCCGCGCATCGGCGAGCGGATCCTGCGCGGCCAGGTCAAGCGCGGCGACGGCGATCTCATCCAGGCCGCATTCTGGTACTCGGACCTGCGCGGCTTCACTACGCTGAGCGAAGCGCTCCCCGCCGTGCAGCTGCTGCAGCTGCTGAACGATTACTTCGAGAACTGCGCCGCCGCCGCGGCGGCACGCGGCGGCGAGATCCTCCAGTTCATCGGCGATGCGATCCTGATCGTGTTCGAGATCGTGCAGCCCGGCGACGAGGCGAGCGTCTGCGAAGACGCGCTCGATGCGGCGGTCGATGCGCTGGATTCGATCGCGGTGGTCAATCACCGCCGGCGCCACGCCGGCCTGCCGAAGATCGATTTCGGTCTCGGCCTGCACCTCGGGACGGTGACGCACGCCAACGTGGGCGCACCTGACCGCCTCGCCTTCAACGTCGTCGGGCCGGCGGTGAACAAGACCGCCCGCCTGCAGGAGCTCACCAAGCACGCCGGGGTGCCGGTCATCGTGTCGCAGGAGCTCGCCGCCTGCGTAAGCCGTCCGCTGCGCCCGCTCGGACGCGTTGCCCTGCGCGGCATCGCGGGGTTGCACGAGGTCTTTACGCTCGCAAAATAGCTTTTTTCATCAGGCCTCTGAAGCGCCTCTTGCGGCTGTCACTAAAAACATGTTCAATGAACGCGTTGAGTCGCGATGCTAAGAAGGCTCTGAACAAACCGGGCATGGTCGGCAAAGCGGTCAAGGACTTCACCCTCCCCTCGACTGGCGGCCACGCCTTTACGCTCTCCGCTGCCCGCGGCAAGAAGCTGGTGCTGTACTTCTACCCCAAGGACAACACCCCCGGCTGCACCGCCGAGGGCGCGGATTTCCGCGACCGCCACAAGGACTTCAAGAAGGCGGGCTGCGAGGTCTACGGCATCTCGCGCGATTCGGTGAAATCGCACGAGGGCTTCAAGGCCAAGATGAAGTTTCCCTTCGACCTGCTGTCGGACGCCGACGAGCAGGTGTGCAGCCAGTTCGGCGTCATCAAGCAGAAAAACATGTACGGCAGGAAGGTTCGCGGCATCGAGCGCAGCACTTTCGTCCTCGACCGGGGCGGCGTGCTGGCGCGCGAGTGGCGCGCTGTCAAGGTCCCAGGCCACGTCGAGGAGGTATTGAACTTTGTTAAAGCCCTTTGAGCGTCCAGCGCACGAGCGCGACGACGCGAGCCGTGAATCCGCCGCAGAAACGCCCCTTCCCTCCCTTCCCTCCATGTCGAAACGCCCCCGCCAGCAGAAAAAGCGCGTCACCAAGCTGTTCGTGCTGGACACCAACGTGCTGATGCACGACCCGAGCTGCGTGTTCCGCTTCGAGGAGCACGACGTCTATCTCCCGATCGGCACGCTCGAGGAGCTGGACAACCACAAGAAGGGCATGTCGGACGTCGCGCGTAACGCGCGCCAGGCGAGCCGCTTCCTCGACGAGATCGTCTCCAACGCGGTGGCCGACATCAACGCCGGGATGCCGATCCGCACGGCCGAGGGCAAGGCCAGCGGGGGACGGCTGTTCCTGCAGACCGAGGCGATCAACGGCGGGCTGCCGGCGACCCTCGCCGCGGGCAAGACCGACAACCAGATCCTCTCGGTGGTGCGCCACCTGCAAAAGCGCGAGCCGCAGCGCCACGTCATCCTGGTGTCCAAGGACATCAACATGCGCATCAAGGCGCGGGCGCTGGGCCTCGCCGCCGAGGACTACTTCAACGACAAGGTGCTGGAGGACACCGACCTCCTGTACACCGGCGTGCGCAAGCTGCCGGCGGACTTCTGGGACACGCATGGGCGCGACGTCGAGTCGTGGAAAAAGGACGGCCACACCTACTACCGGGTGCGCGGCCCGCTGCTGCCCGAGCTGCAGCTCAACGAATTCGTCTACGACGAGTCGGGCGACCGGCCGCTGTACGCGCTGGTCAAGGAGAAAGCGGGCCGCACGGCCGTGCTCGAGACGCTGCGCGACTACACGCACGCCAAGAATTCGGTGTGGGGCATCACCGCGCGCAACCGCGAGCAGAATTTCGCGCTCAACCTGCTGATGAGCCCGGCGATCGACTTCGTGTCGCTGCTCGGCCAGGCCGGCACCGGCAAGACGCTGCTCGCGCTCGCGGCGGGGCTCACGCAGGCGCTCGACGACAAGCGCTTCACCGAGATCATCATGACCCGGGTGACCGTGCCGCTCGGCGAGGACATCGGCTTCCTGCCCGGCACCGAGGAGGAGAAGATGCAGCCGTGGATGGGCGCGCTCGAGGACAACCTCGACGTGCTCAACGCCTGCGAGGAGCCTGGCGGCGAGTGGGGCCGCGCCGCGACGCGCGACCTGGTGCGCTCGAGGATCAAGGTGAAGTCGCTCAATTTCATGCGCGGGCGCACGTTCATCAAGAAATGGCTGATCATCGACGAGGCGCAGAACCTGACGCCGAAGCAGATGAAGACCTTGGTGACGCGCGCCGGACCGGGCACCAAGGTGGTGCTGCTCGGCAACATCGCGCAGATCGACACGCCGTACCTCACCGAGGGCAGCTCGGGCCTGACCTACGTCGTCGACCGCATGAAGGGCTGGGCGCACGCGGGGCACGTCACGCTGGCGCGCGGCGAGCGCTCGCGCCTGGCCGATTACGCGGCAGAGGTGCTGTAGCGCGCGGGCCTTGCACATGTGAGCCCACGTCCGCCCTGGCGCCTGGCCGCGGCGCTGGCCGCGGCGCTGCTGCTCGCCGCGGCAGCGCCCGCGGCGGCGGCGGAGCGCGCGCCCTACGAGCCGGCGATCGGCCAGCCCGGCAAGGACGTCATCTGGGTGCCGACCTCGGAGGCGCTCGCCGAGCGCATGCTGGCGATGGCGCAGGCCGGCCATGATGACACCGTCGTCGACCTCGGCTCGGGCGACGGCGTGATCGCGATCACGGCGGCCGCGAAATTCGGCGCGCACGCGCTCGGCATCGAGTACAACGCCGACATGGTGAATCTCGCGCGCAGCAACGCCACCGCCGCGGGCGTCGCCGAGCGCGTCCGCTTCGTACAGGGCGACATCTTCGCCAGCGACTTCAGCGAGGCGACGGTGCTCACGCTGTACCTGTTGCAGGACCTGAACCTCAGGCTGCGCCCCCAGATCCTGTCGATGCGGCCCGGAACGCGGGTGGTGTCGCACACCTTCGACATGGGCGACTGGCGGCCCGACGAGGTGTCGAGCCTGCAGGGCCAGCGCTGTTACCTGTGGATCGTTCCGGCCAGCGTGTTCGGCGTCTGGAGCCTGGATACGACGGGCAGCGGGCGCATGCCGCGACTGGAGATCGAGTTCGACCAGCAATACCAGGCGATCCGCGGCAGCGTGATCCTGGGAGCGGTCACCGCGGGGCTGCGCGAGGCGCGGCTGCGCGGCTTCCACGTCGCCTTCGCCTTCGTCGACGACCGCGGTGTGCGGCGCGATTTCTCGGGCCAGGTCAGCGGCATGCGCATGGAAGGCTCGTACCGCGCCGACGACGGAACCGAAGGCCGCTGGGCGGCCGTCAGGAGGTAGGAGCGCCGTGAGCCTGCTGCGCGTGCTGCGCGACCTGCTTCGGATGCTCAAGTACGCCCTGGCGTTCGCGCTCGGGGCGCTCGTCGTCCTGCTGCTCGGCGACGTGTTGTACTCGAGCGGCCTGCGCGAGCTGCGCCCCTGGCAGACGGCCGAGCTGAACAACGAGTTCCACGCCCGCATGGCGAACGCTCCGCGCAGCTTCGCGGACTACATGGCGCTCGAGGAGCGCCTGTTCGCGGAGGTGAAGGCGCTCGAGCGGCGCAGCTTCGACTCGCGCCTGGACGCAGTCCTGAGCCGCTACAACCCCGCCGGCAGCGTGCTCGCGCAGCGCCTGACGCGCGACTGGAACCGCAGCTACGTGCTCAAGGCCGACCCCGAGCGCGCCGTGGCGCTGCTGGTGCACGGCCTGTCGGACTCGCCCTATTCGCTGCGCCCGATCGCGCTCGCGCTGCAGGCCCGGGGCGTGACGGTCTACGGCCTGCGCCTGCCCGGGCACGGCACCATCCCTGCGGCGCTCGACCAGGCGCGCTGGCAGGACTGGATGGCGGCGGTGCAATTGGCGCTCGACGACATCCACGCGCACCATGCGTCGCTGCCGCTCTATTACTTCGGCTACTCGACCGGCGCCACGCTCGGCCTGAAATACGCCGCGGATGCCATCGAGCAGGGACATGACGAGCGCCTGCCGAAGCGCATGTTCCTGCTCTCGCCGGCGCTCGGCGTCTCGCCGGTGGCGATGCTCGCGAACCTGCAGCGCCTGGTCACCGGCTTCGGCGTCGCGCAGAAGTCGCGCTGGACCAACATCGACCTGGAGATCGACCCGTTCAAGTACGCCTCGTTCGCCAAGAATGCGGGCGCGCAGATCTACGACCTGACCGACGCGCTGGCAGGCGAGCTGCAGGTGCTCGACCGCTCGGGCCTGGCCGCCCGGCTGCCGCCGATCATGAGCTTCCAGTCGGTGGTCGACGACACCGTGAGCGCGGACGCCCTGATCGTGCGGCTCTATCGCGTGCTGCGCGGCGGCACGAGCGAGCTGGTGCTGTTCGACGTCAACCGCCTAGAAGGGCTGCGACCGTTCCTCGAGTTCTCGCCGCAGGCGCTCATCGACGCGACGCGCCGCGGCGCGCACAGCGACTATCGGCTGACGCTCGTCACCAACGCCGGCCCCGACACCGAAGAGGTGGTCGAAAAGGCCTGGCCGCCCGGCCAGGCCGCGTCCGCGTCGCGCGCGATCCCGTACGTGTGGCCGCAGGGCATCTACTCCCTTTCGCACCTCTCCCTGCCGTTCGCGCCCGACGATCCGGTGTACGGCTACGCCGCCGAGGGGCCCGGCGGCAGGCTGCGCACGCTCGGCAACGTCGAGCTGCGCGGCGAGCGCAACGCGCTCGTGCTGTCGGCCGCCGATCGCCTGCGGCTGCGCTCCAACCCGTTCCACGCCTACCTGATCGGGCGCATCACGGCGCGGGTCGAAGAGGACCTGAAAGAGCGTTGAGCCGGGCTCAGCGCGGCAGCCAGGGCCTGCCGATCGCCAGCCAGACGGCCCGGTTGTTCCCTTCGCCCTGGCCGAAAGCGAGAAACATCGGCCCGATGAGCGTGTCGGCGCCGATGTACAGCGACCCGGAATAGTAGCTGCCGTCCGGCGTGAGGGGATCGACGCTCTGGCGCAGCCGGCCCGCCTCGAGCGAGGCTCCGGCGTACATACGGTCGAGAATGCCGCCCAGCTCGAGCCCGAGCGGCGGGCGGACCACGCGCCGGTAGCCGAGCGAGCCGAAGGCCACGTTCAGCCCGCGGAAGCGGCCGCGGTCGTAGCCCGAAAGCTTCTGGAAGCCGCCCATCGTGAAGCTGTCGAAGAACGGCAGATCGGCGTCGCCCAGGCTGCGCCCGAGGAGCGCGTTCGCCCAGAACGTGTTGTTCTGCCAGGTCGCAGCGCCGGTCCAGTCGACCTGCAGCCGGTTGTAGGTCAGGTCGGCCCCGAGCGACTTGCGCGAAGCGAACAGGTCGACCCGGCCGCGCTGCCCTTCGTTCGGAAAGGTGTAGTTGTCGAGCTTGTCGAACTCCAGCCGCCCGGTCCACGCCCCGAGGCGCACGTCCTCGCTCGGCAGGATCGATGGCCCGACATCCATGTCGGAATTCAGCCGCCCGCCGGCCAGACCGATGCGCGCTTCCCCGAGCGTGCCGACGCTGCGCCCCACATCGAATCCCAGCTGTGAGGATCGCGTCCGGTACAAGGCGATCTTGTCGTCGCCGAGGTAGACATTGCTGTCGATGCGGTACAGGGTCACGCGCGGCGCCACGAACCACGGGCTACCGGCCTCGAGCGGCTGATAGAACTCGCTCAGCAAGCCGGCGACCTCGCCGATCTGCAGCTGGTTGACCCATTCCGCCCCGCGCGAGTTGAGCCACCGCTGGTCTGAGCGTCCGACGATGGTGAACCCGGTGCCGTGGCCGACGTTCGCGGCCAGGCTCAGGCCGAAGCGCAGGTAGTTGGGCCCCCAGGACTTCTCCTTCGGCTCGAACAGCGCGATCGTGCGGTCGCCGTCGCGCAGCGCGTGCGAGCCGACACTCTCGAAGTCGCCGGTCGCGTACACCCGCTGCACGTCCTGCTCCACCTGTTTGCGCGTGACCACCGTGCCGGGCTTGACCTTGATCTCCTGCTTGATCGCCTCCGGGTTGACGTGCTCCATCGGCGCGACGCGCACCTCGTCGACGCGGTAGGACTTCTGGGCCACCGTGCGCCGCTCGCGCAGCCGCGCCTCGTATTCCTGCGGCGGCAGACTGAGCTTGCGCAACTCCGCCGCGTGCTGCATCCCCGCCTTCTCGCCGATCTCGATCGCCTCGGCCGCGCGATCGAAGCTGCCAGCGCCGATGTTGCCGAGCTCGGGCGAGATCAGGATGTCGCCGGGCCTGAGCTGCGCCAGCGAGGCGCGCACGTTCTGCTCGGTGAGGATGTTGATCATCTGCTCGCTCACCGAGAAGATCGAGGTGATCTCCGAGGCCTTGAGCAGCGGCGTGCCGAGGTTCACCGCGATCACCACGTCGGCGCATATCTTGCGCGCGAGGTCGACCGGCAGATTCTCGACCAGGCCGCCGTCGAGCAACAGATGGCCTTCGATCTCGACCGGCGCCATCACGCCCGGTACCGACATCGTCGCGCGCATCGCCTTGGGAAGCGAGCCCTTGTCGAGCACGTACGGAGTGCCGGTCGCGATGTCGGTCGCCACGGCCTTGAACGGGAACGGCAGCTGCGAGAAATCGCTCACGTCCTCGCCGCGGTACGCGAGGTCCGCGAACACCTGCTCGATGTTCTGGCCGTAGAGCACGCCGCGCGGAAACTGCACCGCGCCGTCGCGAAAGCCGACCTCCGGGCGCGCCAGGTAGCCGGTCTCCTCCCGCTTGCGGCGCTCGGTCATCAAGCGCCGGTCGGGCCGGTCCTGGAACACCGGCTTCCAGTCGATCGCCGTGACCTTCGCCTCCATCTCGTCGACCGGCGCGCCGGTGGCGTACACGGCGCCGACGATGCCGCCCATGCTGGTGCCGGCTATGCAGTCGATCGGCACGTGCAGCTCGCGCAGCGCCTTGAGCACACCGATGTGCGCGAGGCCGCGCGCACCGCCGCCGGAGAGCACCAGGCCGATGCGCGGCCGCGCCGCGGGGCCCGGGTCCGCCGGCGCCGCGGGCCCGGCGAAGGCAACGCACAGCACGGCGAGGCAGATCCCGGCCGTTACGCGCCGCACGAGCGGGCGGCCGTTCATGCGCAGCGGCGCCTAGCCCACGAATTGCGCGCCGACGATGACGCCCGCGGGCAGCGACTCGGGCGCGGGCGAAACCTGCACGTATTTCAGGTTGCGCGCCTGCACGATGTACAGGCTGCCCTCCACCTCGAACGCCAAGCGGTCGGCGTCGATCGCCTTCCTGACATTGGCCGCGAGCGTCGCCACGTCCTGGCCGCCCTGCTTGGGAAACGACAGCTTGAGCTTGCTGCCGTCGTTGAAGAACATGGTCACGAATCTGCGTCCCGCCATGCGGATCTCCGATGGGTTACTGGGTCGAAATCCTGCGATACGCCCTGACGCAGTCTTCGCTGCCGTCGGCGGGCATCGAACCGCTGAAAAAAGAATCGTACAGATACGCCGGCAGGAAGTAAAAGGTGCGCACCGCCGCGCGCGGAATCCCGGCGACCTCGACGCCGACCCTGGGATCGTCGAGCGTGCCGCCGATGCCCACCGGCACCTGCGGGCTCAGCATGTGCGCTGACTTCCCCTTGGGCGCCATGAAACCCTTCAGCCGGTAATCGACCAGATTCACCTCGAGCTCGCCGGCCGCGCGCGTGCTGGTGCTGTCGAGCATCAGCGCCTCGCTCTTGGCGATGCCGCCGGAGACGTTGAACCTTGCCACCGCGCAATTCACGCGCGCGCCTGCCTCCTTGTCGAGCGCCCCGCCGATGAGGCGCAACAGCCCGCCGCCCCACAAGCTCAGCGCGCGTGAGCGAATGTCGGAGGGAAACAGCAGGAAATCCGCCGTTCCCGCGATGCTCGGCGCGAGCGCCCCGAGCCGGCCATGCGCCGACAGCGCGAGCTTCAGGCTCAGGCTGCCATTGTCCTTGCTTGCCGAGTCGATGCCGCGCAACAGGGCGCCGTAGCGAAACTGGTCCAACTCGCCCTCCAGGCGGTAGCCCGGCTCGTCGGTCGACATGTCGGCATCGAGCGATAGCGAGAGCTTGCCCTGCGACGCGTCGAGCTTGAACGGCGCCAAGCGCAGGTGCCCGCGCTCGAGCGTCGCCGCCAGCTCCGCGCGCCCCAGTTCCGCGGCGCCGGAGGTGACGCGCGCGACCGACAGCTCTGCGCGTGCGTCGAACTTGCGCAACGTGCGGCCCAGCGCCGCGGCCTGCGCCTCCGCGCGCTCCATCTGCCGCTTGAAGCTCTTGACCTCGTCGACCGCCGACGGTCGCGGCGCGGACTCGGCCCGCTCGGCCCATTGCCGGACGCCGAGATCCTCGAGCCTCAGATGGCTGGAGGTCAGCGCAAGGTCGACCGTAAGCCTGCCGTCGGCCGTCTGCCCTCCGGCAAGGCGCCCGTTCACGCGACTGTCGCCGAGCGCGAGCGTCGCATCGGCCGATTGCTGGCGCGTGCCGAACCCGTGCACGCTCGCCTCGACCGACACCGGCCCCACCGGCGGCAGCTTGCGCGCCAGCAGCGCGTCGAGCGCGTCGAGTCGCGGGGCGTCGAGCCGCAACCTGATGGGCGAGTCTCTCGCCCAACCGGCCCTGAGCGCGACCTCGCCGATGCGGCCCGAGACGTCGAACTCGCCGTCGCCGGAGGGCAGCAGCGTCGCCAGCGGCGCGGCGCTCGCCTGCAGCGCCAGCGGAAGCTCGAATACGCTGCCGGCCGCGCTCAGCGTGGTGCGCACCTCCGGCGCTGCCGACAGGCGCGCCTCGCTGAACGTTCCGTCGAGCTCGACGCCCTCGCGCCGCGTTGCGATGCGCGCGTCGCGCGCCCCGACCCTGAGCGTGGCGCCCGCCGCGAGCTCCCGCAGAGTGCCGCCGCTCGCAGTGACCTCCAGCGCGACGCGGCCGGCGCTTGCGCCGAATTGCGGGACGGACAGTTCGCGTGCTTCCAGGGTCGCCGCAATGCGTCCGCCGCGCAGCTGCGCGTTGCCTTTCAGCTTCAGCGTCGTGCGCTGCGGCAGCGCCACACTCTCGGCCTCGATCTTCACGTCGGCGTCGGGCAGCGAAGCGCCGCGCGGCAACAGCGCGCGCTCCCAGAGCGGGGTGTCCGCCTTTGATCGCCCTTGCGTCAGCTCCGCGACGTCGAGCAATTCAAATTCAGCGTGCGCGGCGATCGGTCGCTTCGCCGGCGCCAGCGCTCCCGCCAGGCCGGCGCGGCCGCGCGTCCGCCCAAGACGCAGGCTCGCCACCTCGAGCCGCCAGTCGGCCTCGCCCACCGTCGCGCGCCCGCGTGCCTGAAGCGGCAGCCCGACGAGCGACTCGGCGTTTGCCCCGACCTCCAGATCCGCCGTCACGCCGCGCTGGCGAACGGCGAGCTCGCCTTGCGCGTGCAGCCTGACAGCGTCAAGGCTGCCCGCGCCGTTCACCCGCAGCGTCTCGCCCCCGAGCCATTCGGCACGCGCCGTCGCGACCGCGAGCGGCGGCAAGCGGCCTCCCGCGAAAGGCAGCCGCAGCCGCGCGTCGCGCAGCGCAAGGGTGATGTGCGTCGTCTCGCGCGGCGCGCCGGGAACCCCGCGCAGCGAGAGCTTGCCGGTGACGCCGGCGACAGAGCCGGTCACGCCGAGGCTCTCGGGTAGCACGAGCGCGCGGCCTTGCGCCTGAAGGGCGACCGCAAGCTCGTCGCCGCGCATGTCGGCTTCGACCGATCCGTCCAGAGGGGACGTGCCGTAGCGCGCTGCGAGCTGGGCGCGCACGATGCCACCGCTCCAGCCGCCTTCGGCGCCAAGCGCGTCGAGCGCGACCGGCCCAGCGTCGACGCGCGCCACGTTAACCGAGAGCTCGCCGTCGCTCGCGCGCATCGCGCTCATCATCCGGCGCATGAGCCTGCCCGGCTGCAGGCGCGCGCGGTCGAGCGACGCATCGAGCCACGTGCTCAGCGCGACCGCGTCGAGCGCGGCACTTCGCAGCCGCAGCGCCGTGCGCGGCCGCGTGCCGCTCCAATCGAGCGAGAACGCGCCAGCGACCGTGGCGGGCAGCAGGCGCGCCTCGTCGACGCGCACCGCGAGCCGCGAGGCGTCCGCCTGGACGCGAGCCCGCGCGTGCAGCGGTCCGAAGCTCTTGAGCGGCGCGTTGAGCAGCTGTGTGAGCGGCAGCAGCTCGTCGGCGTCGAGCACCACCTCGGCGCTGACCGCGGCCGGGGACGGCGTCGCGTCGGCCGTCGCCCGCAGGCGCGCGCCCGCCAGCTCGGCCGAGAGCTCGAAGCGCGCTGCGGCCGCCGCCTCGGCGAGCGCGGAGAACGGCGGCCCGTGCAGCTCGGCGCGCCAGGACTCGCCACCCAGCTTGCCGGAGGCGGTCAGCCCGAGCGGCCGGTGCGCGGGCAGGCTGCCGTCGAGCGACTCGATCCGCGCCCAGGGCTCATCGGCGCACGATGAGTCGGCGAAGAACGCAAGGCGCTCGATCCGCAGGACCTCTACGCCGCCCACCCGCCAGCCGGAGTCGCCGCGCGCGCCGCGCGGCGTGCGCCCCTGCGTATCGAGCGTCGCGCACAGCCTGGCATCCTGCAGCCCGGCCGCGGTGACCACGATCTCGCGCCCGAGCAGCGCCCAGAGATCCAGTCGCAGCCGCGCCAGCTTCGCTTCGGCGCGCCACTTCGCATCGCCCGTGCGGCCGGCGAGCCGCAGCCCCTCCACCTCGAGGCCGGGATGCAAGCCCGTGACGACGCGCAGGGGCCCGTCGATGTGCGCCTCGGCGCCGAGCGCGCGCGACAGCGCCCCGGCGACTCGCTCGCGCAGGCCGTCGACCCGGATGGAGTGCTCGAACAGCAGCAGCGTCGCCGCAAGCCCGAGCACGAGCGCGACGAGCAGCGCGACGGCCGAAAGCAGCGGATGCTTGAGAAACCTCATGATCCTGTCATCGTCAGTCAGCAGGGTCGCGGCACGCGTATAATCCCGTCCGCGCCGCGGTTGCCCGGGCGCGCCTTCCTATTCCTTCCCGAATCACTTTCGTTTCTAGACCGTATCCGGAGATTTCCCATGAAGAAGCTGATTTCGCTGCTGTCGCTGGTCGTTGCATTCGCGGTGGCGGCGCCGGTATTCGCGCAGAGCCAAGGCTCGGCGGACACCAACATGCAGATCCTGCGCGACAAGATCAAGGCCGACAAGAAATTGCTGGTGGCCGCGAACATGGATTTGACCGAAGCCGAAGGCAAGGCCTTCTGGCCGATCTACGACAGCTACCAGAAGGACCTCGCGGGCCTGAACAAGCGCACCCTCGATCTGATTGTCGCCTACGCCGATGCCTGGAACAACGACAAGCTCACCGACGCGGTTGCGGGCAAGCTGATCAAGGAAATGGTGGCGATCGAGCAGGCGGAGGGGGCGATGCGCAAGCGCCAGGCCGACAAGCTCGTCAAGGCGATCCCCGCCAAGAAGGCGGCGCGCTATCTGCAGATCGAGTCGAAGATCCGCGCGGTCATCAAGTACGACCTGGCGAGCCAGATTCCGCTCGCCGAGTAGCGCGCAGCAGCGCTGCAGCGGCGCTCGGCTACTTGCAGTTGCCGCTGCAGCGGATCACCCGCTCCGCGCAGGTGATGCGCGCGAAGTCGCGCGCCAGCTCGGGCTGCTTGTCGCCGCCGAAATGGCACACGTTTGCGTCGTGGCACTTTTGCTGCGTGGTGACGTAGGTCAGTCGAAACCGTACCTGAAGCGCACCCCGACGTCGCTTTGCTGGCCGGTGGAGGCACTCAGTGCCCAGCGGCGCGCGAGCTCGAAGTCGAGCCGCAGCACGCTCGCCGTTCCGCCCAGGCTCTGCTCGTAGAGCACCGTCACGCGGTCGTTGATGCGCTTGCCGACCGTGACGAACTGGCCGCCCAGCGTCGCGCTGCCGCCGACCGAGATCGAGTCGATGCCCAGCACCCGCGCGAGCGAATCGCTCGCGCCGATCGAATCCGCGCCGAGCAGCGCGCCGGCCGCCGTCTGCAGCATCGCGAGGTCGTCGCCCGATGCGCTGCCCGGCGCGCGCCCCAGCACCAGCCAGGAAAGCGCCTCGCCCTCGGGCACCGGCGGCTCGGAGACGATCCGCACCGTCGGGTTTTGCAGCGTCCCGGTCACCGCCACGCCCGCCTCGACCTCCTGGTTGCGACGCATCGCCAGGATGTCGAGCGAGGGCCTGTTGACCGGCCCGTCGAAGATCAATCGCCCGCGCTCGATGGCCAGGCGCGTGCCATAGGCGACCACGGTGCCGCGCACGGTGCGCACCGCGCCCTTGCCGATCAGCACGCCGGCCTCGTCTGTGCGCACGTGCACCTTGCCGCTCAATCCGGTATCGAGGCCGCGCCCGCGGATGCGCAGGTCGCTGCCGAGGTCGAGCTCGAAATCGACGTCGACCGGCGACGGGTTCTCCTTGCGGCCGATGCGCCGCTCCTTGCGCGCGGGCGGCTCGCGTCCGACGACTACCACGTCGTCTGACAGCTGCGGCAGGCTGACCGCCTCGAAGGAGAAGAATCCGCTGTCGGCGCGCAGCGCGCCGGAAAACGAGAGCCGGCGGTGCTCCATGGCGGCGGCGCCCTGCCCGCTCACTACCAGGCGCTGGTCGGGGCGGTTCAGCAAGGCGAGCTTGTCGGCGCGCCAGGTGATCGCCGCGCGCCCGGCCTCGCCGCGCGAGAGCGTGCCTTGCGCGCTGAAGCTGCCGCCGGCAGCGCCCGCGATCGCCAGCTGCGCGACCTGCAGCTCGTCGCCGTCGAGCCGCGCCCTGAGGCGCCCGTCGACGAGATCGACGCCGTCGGGCGGCCGGACGTAGCTGATGTCGTCGCCTTCGAGGCTGCCCGAGACGACCGGCCGCGCGAGCGTGCCGCTCGCCTCGAGCGTCGCCTTCAGCTTGCCGTCGATGCGCGCCGAGCGGTCGATCAGGACGACGAACGGTGCGAGCGAGGCGATTTGCGCAGCCACGCGCGCATCGAGCCGCGAGCCGCCTGAATAGGGAAACCCTTCGGCGCCATCCGGCTCCAGCCGCAGCGCGATGTCGCCGCGCGCCGCGTCGGCCACGAAGCCGCCCTTCGCCTCGAGCCTGCCCTCGGCCACCTGCCCCGAAACCTCGAGCGCGCGCAGGCCCAAGTAAACGGGCGGCGAGCCGCCGATCGCCAGATCGCCGTCCTCGCGCCACAGCCTGAAGCTGCCATTGGCGCGCGGCGCAGCCGTCAGGGACCACTGCGCGCCGAGCGCGAGCTTGCCTTCGAGCGGCGTCGCCCACCCGGCGAGGCGCAGCAGCGGCACCACAGCGACGTTCTGCAGCGTCCCGCTGCTGGCGAGCTGCCCGCTTTTCCAGCGCAGCTCGCTCACCCGCACCTGCCCCTGCTCGAAGCGCAACGCGAGCGAGCGCAGCTCGAAGCGCCGCGGCGCAACGACGACTGTGGCCGGCTCCTCGAGCTCGAAGGGCAGCGCTCCGCGGTTGGCGGCTGCGAGCAGGGTGCCGCGCCACTCGGCTGCGCCGCGCAGCGCTCCCTCGAGCCTGGCCGACAAATCGAGCGCCTCGCCCTGCGCCGCCAAGGAGACGGTGTGGCGCAGCCGGGTGCCGTCGAGCTGCGCGCTCAGGCGCTCGGCGCGCAGGCCGCGCGCCGCAACGTGCGTCGCGCGCGCCGAGATGCGCAGCGGTTGCGAGGCGTCGGCGGCGAGCTGCGCGTCGAGCTCCAGGCTCTTCGCGCTCAGCTCCGACCCGAGAGCCAGGTCGGCGCCGCTTGCCGTGAGCGTCGCGACCGGCTTGTGCCATCCGCCGGACAGCGTGCCGCGCAGCGTCGCCCGGCCGGCGAGCGCGGCCGCGAGCCGCGACAGGTCGCGCGCCTCGACGCGCACGCTCAGGCGGTCCCCGGGCCGCCCGAACGGCCCCTCGATCGCGATCGAGGCACCAGAATACTCCAGCGAGAGCGAACTTTCGGCGAGCCGCTCGCCCGCGAGCAGCGCGCCACCGCCGCCGCTCAGCGCCCGGCCCGCGAGTTCCGACGGCTCGAGACGCAACGCCACCCGCACGCGGCGCTCGCCCGCCAGCGAACCCGCGAGCGTCGCCGTACCAGAGAGCGCGCTCGCCGGAAAATCGCCGAGCTGCGACAGATCGATGCGCGCGAGCTCGACCCTGGCGTCGAGCTTCAACTGCGCATCGAGCGCGACGCGGCCCGCGAGGCTGCCCGCCGCGCCGAGCTGCGCCACGAGACCCGTCAGCTCGATGCTTCGCAGGTCCGTTCGCATGGCGGCATCGAGCGATGCGAGCGGCAAGCGCCCCGCGGCCGGAGGCCCGGCGAACGCGTTCTCGGCCGACACGCGCCCCTCGAGCGCCTGGCCGCGGCGCACGAGCGAAGTCGACAGCTGCAGGCGCGTGCGCGGCAATGCGGCATCGAACGCGTGCAGATCCAGGTCGCGCGCCTGGAGGCTGAGCGCCTCGGGCGGCAGCCCCTCGAATGGCCGCAGGGTCGCGCGCGCTTCGGCAGTGACACCCTTTGCCTGCGCGCGGCCGCGCACGCCGAGCGTTTCCAGGTCGCCCGCGAGCTCGAGGTCGGCGCGGAACGGCACGCCCGAGCGCGTTCCCGCGAGGCTCAGGTGGCCGCTGGCGGCGAACGGCCTGGCCGCACCCAGCTCGGCGCGCCCCTCGAGCGTCACGCCTTCCACCGCGACGCGCAGGCCGTCGACCCGGTGGCGATCGCCGCTGTAGCGATACCCGAGCTGCAGCTCGCGCAGCGTGGTGGCGTCCGCGCCGCGCCTCACGCGCAGCGTGCCGATGCGCACGCGATCGAGATAGAGCCGCGTCGGCAGCGCGAGCGACTGCGGCAGGGCCGGTGCGCCGCTCTGCTGCGGCAGCTCGAGCTCGAGCTCGCGGCACTCGAGCCGCGCGATCTCCGGCCGCAGCAGCAGGAGCGAAAGCAGCGACACGCGCAGGCGGACGTCTTGCAGCTCGACGCGCGCCGCGCCGTCGGCGTAGCGCATGCGCCTCACCGACAGCCCGCCGCCCAGCGTGCCCTGCGGCTCCTCGACCAGCAGCTTTCCGCCGGTGGCTTCGCTGGCGCTCGCCAGCGCCCAGGCGAGCCCCTGCTGCGTGCCGAGCAGCCATGCGCCGGCGCCGGCCAGCGCCGCGGCGAGCAGCAGCGCGAGCAGGGCGAAGCTGCGCAGCAGTGTCGCGCGGCGCGCCATCAGAAGCTGAACCCCGCGGAAAAATGCAGCCGCAGCTGCCCGGTCTCCTCGCCGTAAGCGACGTCGATGCGAAACGGGCCAATCGGCGAGCGCCAGCGCGCGCCGACCCCGTAGCCGACCTTGAGCTTGAACGCGCCGGGATCGTCGAAGGCGTCGCCCGCGTCGACGAACGCCGCCGCGCCCCATTCGGGGGTCAGCCAATGGATGTACTCGGCGCTGCCGACGCTCAGGTACCGGCCGCCGACGATCGCATCGGCCTGCGGCACGCCGATCGACTCGAAGGCATAGCCGCGCACGGTCTGGTCGCCGCCGGTGCGGAACAGGTACGAAGACGGGATGCCGTTGCGCGTCGAGGCTCGTACGTAGCCCAGCTGCGCGCGAATCTGCAGGTCGTCGCGCGGCCCCGCCGGCACGAACAGGGTCGCGGTGCCGAGCGCCCTCTGGAAGTTCTGCGTGGCGAGCCCCGGGAGCGCGCTGCCGAGCTCGATCGAGCCGAGGTAGCCGCGCTTCGGATCGACGAAATCGTCGGTGGCGCGCAGGGTCTTGCGGTAGCCGAGGAACACCGCGTAGCTGCCATCGTCGGGCAGGCCCGCAATTTCCTGCTCGTCGACCCGCCATTCGAGGCCGATGCGCGACGGATTGCGCTCCAGGCCCCAGTTGTAGGCGTAGCCCACGCGCGCGGTGAGCGTCTTCAGGTTCTGGATGTCCCGGCGCTCGATGCTGGCGCCGTAGGTATCCCAGGTGCCGCTCGGCCGCGGCGGGCCGTCGAGCGCGCCTTCGAGCGTCTGGATCTTGCTGTCGGCGCGCAGGTTGGCGCGCAGCCGCCACGGATCGGAGAAAACGCGCACGTCGCTATTGCGGTAGCCGAGGTTGCCGCGCACGCCAACGTCGGTGCTGTAGCCGATCCCCGCCTCGACGCGCTGCCTGCGCCCCTCGATCACCCTGACGCGCAGCGGCGCGGCCCGAGCGTTCGCGGGATCGGGATCGATCTCGACTTGCGCGCCGACGAAGTAGCCGCTCTCGAGCAGGCGCCGCTCGTAGAGCGCGACGCGCTCCCGGCTCCAGGGCTCGCCTTCGCGCAAGGGATTGAAGTTCCTCACCACCTGCGGATCGACTCTGCGCGTGCCCGATACCTCGGTCGGCCCGAGGAAGAATGGCGGGCCGGAGTCGAAGCTGACCTCGAGCACCGCGCTCCTCGTTTCAGGGTCGACGCGCGCTTCGCTCGCGACGATTGACGCGGCGGCGTAGCGCTCGGCGGCGAGCGCGGCGAGCGCGCGCTTCTTCGCCGCTTCCCAGTCGGCTTGCCGGAAGCGCCGGCCGACCGCGAGGCTCCACGCGCCGCGTGCCGCCTTGAGCCGCGCGGCGCCGTCCGGATCGCTCGTGGCGACCGGCCCGGAGAAATGCAGCTCGACCGCTGCGACGAGCGTCGGCTCGCCGGGCTCGACCTTGATGCGCGCGATCCAGCCGCTCTGCGAGCGCTCGACACCGGTCTCGATGCGCGGCGAGAACCAGCCTTCCGTGTTGAGCGCCTGCGTCACCTCGGGCACCGACTCCGCCACCAGGCGTCGCAGCAGCGGCTCGGTCATGCCGGCGTCGTCCTGCCAGCGCGCGAGGCTCAAGCCGCGCTCGAGCATGCCGCGGATGTTCTCGGGCGCCTCGATCACCAGGCGATAGCCGGCTTTGACGGGCGCCTGGTCGGCCGCCTCGCCGCGCGGCAGCCCGCGGTCTTCCGACTCCTGCGCGCGTGCGGCGCCGGGCAGCGCGGACGCAACGAGCGCCAGCGCGAGGGTCAGCGCCTTGACGGCCGCGAGACGACTGAGCGGGTCAGAACGATCCGGGCGGCGCGAAGTTCTCGAAGCGCGTGAACTGGCCAAGGAAGGTGAGCTCGACCTTGCCGATCGGGCCGTTCCGCTGCTTGCCGATGATCACCTCGGCGCGTCCCTTGGCTTCGGGCTTCTCGGGAAAGTAGACCTCGTCCCGGTAGATGAACAGGATCACGTCGGCGTCCTGCTCGATGGCGCCCGATTCCCGCAGGTCGGACATCATCGGGCGGCGGTCGTTCCTCGACTCGACCGCGCGCGACAGCTGCGACAGCGCGATGACGGGGACTTTCAGCTCCTTGGCGAGCGCCTTGAGCGAGCGCGACATCTCGGAGATTTCCGTCGCCCGGTTCTCGCTGCCCTTCGAGCTGCTCGCGGACATGAGCTGCAGGTAGTCGACCACCACCAGGCCCAGCTTGCCGCCGAACTGGCGCCACAGGCGGCGCGCCCGGGTGCGCAGCTCGAGCGCGTTGAGCGCCGCGGTCTCGTCGATGAAGATCGGCGCGTCGTGCAGCCGGCCCATCGCCTCGGAGAGATCGTGCCATTCCTGGTCCGAGAGCCGGCCGGTGCGCATCTTGTGCTGGTCGACCCGGGCGATCGAGCCGAGCATCCGCGTGGCGAGCTGCGTGCCGCTCATCTCCATGCTGAACACCGCCACCGGCAGCAGGCTGTGCAGCGCCACGTGCTCGGCCATGTTGAGCGCGAACGCGGTCTTGCCCATCGACGGGCGGCCCGCGACGATGATCAGGTCGCCCGGCTGCAGCCCGGCGGTCTTGGAGTCGAGGTCGTGAAAGCCGGTCGGCACGCCGGTCACGTCCGACGGATTGTCGCGGTGGTACAGGTGGTCGATGCGCTCGAGCACGCGCGCCAGCACCGGCTTGATCTCCTCCAGCCCGACGGTGTGGCGCGACCCGGCCTCGCCGATCTCGAGGATGCGCGTTTCGGCCTCGTCGAGCAGTTGGCCGACCTCCTTGCCACCGGGATTGAGCGCATTCTCGGCGATCTCGGTGGCCGTCTGCGCCAGGCGCCGCTGCACCGCGCGCTCGCGCACCAGCTCCGCGTAGCGGCGGATGTTGAGCGCGCTCGGCGTGTTCTGGGCGAGCGCCCCGAGGTAGGCCGGGCCGCCGGTCTTGTCCTTGTCCTCGCTCGCCTCGATCGACTCCGACACGGTGACCACGTCGGCCGGCTTGCCGGCCTCGATCAGCTTGGCGACGTGGCGAAAGACGCGGCGGTGGTCGTCGCGGTAGAAATCCTCCGCCGTCACCAGGTCCGCGATGCGGTCGAAGGCCTGGTTGTCGAGCAGCAGGCCGCCGAGCAGGGATTGCTCGGCCTCCACCGAGTGCGGCGGAACCCTCAACGCGAGAAGCTGCGGATCGCCCTCGCTGCGCGGGGCGGAAGTGACGGAAACGTTGTGTGCGCGAGCCATGGCTTGATGCAGGGTCGAGCGTCGCATCATAACCGGAACGAAAGATGAGCGGAACTAAAAAGGGCCGCGCGCGCGGCCCCACTTCCCAAACGACGCGAAGATCCGCGTCTAACTCGATCTATGCCTCGCCGAGCACTGAAACCGTGATCGTCGCGAGCACGTCTGAATGCAGCGCGATCTCGATCGGGTAGTCGCCGACCTGCTTGAGCGGGCCCTGCGGCATGCGCACCTGCGAGCGCTCGATCTCGATGCCCTGCGTGCCCAGCGCTTCGACGATATCGAAGTTGCCCACCGAGCCGAACAGCCGGCCGTCGACGCCCGCTTTCTGGCTGATCTGCACCGTCAGCCCCTGGAGCTTCGCAGCGCGCTCCTGCGCCTTGGCGAGCGTCTCGGCCTGGGCCCTTTCGAGCTCCGCGCGCCGCGCCTCGAACGCCTTCAGGTTGTCGGGCGTCGCGCGCTTCGCCTTGCCATGCGGAATCAGGAAGTTGCGCGCGAAGCCGTCCTTCACCTTGACGACGTCGCCGAGATTGCCGAGGTTGACGACCTTTTCCATCAGGATCACTTGCATGACGCGCCCCTCAGTGCAGGTCGGTATACGGCAGCAGCGCGAGGAAGCGGGCCCGCTTGATCGCTTCCGACAGCTGGCGCTGGTAGCCCGACGACGTGCCGGTGATGCGCGCCGGGATGATCTTGCCGGTTTCGTTGACGAAGTCCTTCAGGA
>Ga0316628_100000166_pt1 | contig 41428 bp, 46 predicted proteins | sample OWC_Aug_M2_C1_D5_FD_207648 | JGI IMG/M metagenome (GOLD analysis project Ga0316628, IMG submission 207648) | Wetland soil microbial communities from Old Woman Creek delta, Ohio, United States - OWC_Aug_M2_C1_D5_C | ecosystem: Environmental > Terrestrial > Soil > Wetlands | place: USA: Ohio...
CGAAACATCGGCTTGTTCATTGCGTGGCCAGTTGTCGGTGTCATCCTGGCTCTACCAGCCTTTATTCTCTGCCGTCGGCGAAAGCTCAACAATCTCGGATGGATACTGGCTGCGTGTTGCCTCGTCTCCGCCGTCGTCTTTAATTGGTGGGGGATACTGCCGGTGGCGATACTGTCCTTTGCCCTTGCCTTTTACTACACTAGACGAACTAACCCTGTAGATGTCCTACGTAAACCCGAATAGATCGAGGTCATCAGCCAACGGGGGAACAATTGCAAGCCTGCTGGGGATGAGGTATAATGCGGCTGCGCTCCGCTCGGGGCGCAACCGCTTTAGAGGAGTGAACCGCCGATTGCAAGGCTCTTATCATCGCAGTTAGCATGGTTCGTCAAAAACCACTAGCCGTGCAAACTCCGGTAGACAAACTGAACCTCACGGTTCACATCCGTGAGGCCAGAGGTTCGAGCCCTCTCGCGCCCACCTCAGTACCAGCCCTCCCAACCGCACATAGCACGGTTCGTTGACAACCAAGCCTTGCGCTCTCCCGTTATCACGGGTATAAAAAAAACTTGCACCACAGTGCGTATAATCGCAATTATCGCCACTGGAAGCCGTAACAGGAGATCGCATGGTTCGTCAAATCACCCTCTCGCAGGCCGTCGAGGGCTTCACTCTCGAAAAACAGGCCAAGCGCCTTTCACCCCACACCCTCGCCGACTATTCCAACTCATTCCGCAAACTCGCCGCCTATCTCGCCGACGATCCGCCCCTGGCCAGCATCACCGCCGACCAGGTCAAACACTTCCTGGTTGAGCTGGGCACCATCCCCCAGCCGTCCAACGGCGTCGCCGCGCGCCCTGCCCGCCCTCTCTCCAACAAAACCATTCTCAACATCCACACCGCCCTCTCCGCGCTCTGGACCTGGGCCGTCGATGAGGGCCTGGTCGAGCGCCACATCATCCACGCCATTCCCCGTCCCCGCCCCGAGCAGCGCGCCATTCACCCCTTCCCCGAAGCGGATGTCCGCGCCCTCTTGGCTGCCTGCGAGAGATCCGTCGAGTACACCCGCCAGGGCAAGCGCGCTTGTGCCAATCTGCGTCCCACCGTCGAGCGTGATCGGGCCATCATCCTGCTACTGGTAGATACCGGGATGCGCGCCTCCGAGCTGTCCGATCTGCTCCTCATCAACCTCGACCTGAAAAATCGCCAGGTCGCCGTCTATGGCAAGGGCAACAAAGAGCGCATCCTGAAGTTTGCCCCGGCCACCGGCAATGCCCTCTGGCGCTACAAGCTCCGCCACCGCGACGGCGAGCTGCCTGCCGCCCGTCTCTTCGTCGCTGAAGGTGGCGGCCCGTTCAACCGCCTGGCGCTCCTCCAGCTCCTCAAGCGCCTTGGCAAGCGCGCCGGCGTCCGCGACTGTCACCCGCACCGCTTCCGCCATACCTTCGCCATTCAATTTCTGAGAAACGGCGGCAACATCTACGCCCTCCAGGCCGCACTTGGGCACACCAGCCTGGATATGGTTCGCAAGTATCTCCAGATCGTCCAGGCGGACCTGGACGCTGTCCACGAGTCGGCCTCGCCCGTTGCCAATTGGCGCCTGCAATAACAAAAGCCCAGTCTCTGGTGACCGGGCTTCTCAGTCCCTATAATGCGCGTTATCGCGTCTCTCAGATTAGGCTATCTCATCCTGGTTCAGCAGGAACATACCGAACCATGTTGGAACTTCAGAAGCGTCAAGGTTTTGATTAACGCTGGTCTGTGCCGTCAACTCCACGTATGCCCCCGCCGCCAAATGGGTGATGACGCTGACGTTCATGCCGTCTGCTATGCTCGCATTGCCCAATCGCTTATTTGCGTCGAGACAAGTGCCGGCATTGTTGCGGATGAATACTCCGTGACTATTGGCAGCCGCCGCCCAACCCACACAGCCCTGCACGAGATAGTAGCCGGCGCGCCCCGTAGGGACCGTGAGCCGGTTGGTGTTAGTTACGAGGCTGTGGTAGCCGTCCGTGTCGAAGTCCTCCGCATCTGCCAACGGCACTACCTGTTCTCCTCCAGCCGTGATAGCAGAGTCAGCCGTGCTTCTGGCCAACACACCGTGAAAGCCTTCTACGTGGTTCCAGATGGCCGCCGTAATTACGTCCCCTGTCGCCCTGGTCATTGATCTGCTCCTAAAAACCCAATATGGTAGTCGTACCTAGCTGCGATGTGCCCAATATCCAATAACCCTCAGCCGGGTCAAGATATGGCTCTAACTTGAATGTGGTGCGTACCGATTGACCATTCTCACTCAGCCAGGTGTGGGTTATCTTGCCAATCTTCAGGTTCTCGTCAATATCCCTGGATGCAATCTGTAGGTTGACCAGCCTTTGCAGGTCTAGTCCGAACTGGAGTGCCGACCTATTCTCTATCTGGATGGTGGGGTATGCCAATGGATCGGCGAGTTTTGTTACAATCCAGTTGGCATAATTCTTGGCCTTATCAGAACTCTCCATCCAGTAATTGTCCAGAACAAAGTCTCTGTAGCCAAAGGCTGCCTCGCTTGCGGCATCCTCGTAGACGAAGGAGGCTGTGTACGGCGGATAGATTGCATCTCCCACCCCGCGCAGCAAAGTGATATATCCGCCGAGAGCGTTGGTATTGGTTAGGGTAAGGGTTGAACGGTCTCCAATTGCGGTCCAGGCAATCGTCACATCGGCGCTTATGTCCGTGCCCGTGCCATCCGCATTGGTCCAAATGGTTTTATCCCAGCCGATAGCTGAACCGCACACGGCCCATATACTATATCTGAACGTCGCCTCTACAACGAACGTGCCACCATTGCCGGCAATGTAGGGCTTATCTTGTAATTGCCACAGGGTAGTATTCAACACATCCAGCTTTTTGGGGTAAGCATAAATCTTTGCGCGGTTACGAAGCACTTCCCACGGCTGCGGAATAACGATATCTGTCAGTATCTCCTCTTCGGTGATAGCCGTGGCAGCGCCATAGTCATAATCCCGGTCGTAGAATTTGGCCTGCCCCGCCGCATCTTGGAAGAACACGCCAAACTCCGCATCCTCCAGGTCATTGATCGCATCTATCGCCGACTGGTTGCGCCCCCACCAATGACTCAATGTATCTCCCAGAAGGCTCCAACCTGCTGGCAAAGAGGCCCAATGGGAAGTGGGCCATTGGGCATTGGTCAAGACACCAGAGATGGCCGGGCCAATCCTAAATGTATACCAACCCAGGTTAATCCTTCTGTCTCGCAGCCAACGTATTCCATCCTTCATAACTAGGCGAACTCGATTCTTTCCAATGGATTGAATATCGTCCACTGTTCCACGAAACACATCATAGGTTAGACCCGAGACCGTATCTGTGACTTGTATCTTGGCAAACTTGCCGGGAGCGACATTGGGATAGAGGGGACTGGAAGTATACCAGGGGTCGAATCGCCTGTCCTCATTGTCCAACGTAACGACCGCCTCGCCCACCTGCATGTGCTCGAACCCATTCCCGCCAGGCTTGATCAGATTGTCCCTACCCCGGCTGACGGTCAGTCCGGTAGCGCGCGTGGCCTCGTTGGGGTTGGAGTAAGTCCCCCCGCCGAAGTCGTCAATCACTGCCGCGCTGCCGTCGTCCAGATAGAACCCTATTTTGCCGCCGTGCAGATGGTTACTGCTGGTCCCCGTTATCTTCGCTTCCCAAGTTGATGTCCCTGTGGCCATGTAGTAGGCAGTTATGGCAGTGCCATTTGCCACCAAGCCGAACTTATCGCCTGATTGCAAATCGATAACGAACGAGCCGAGGAGGATGCCTTCTCCTGTGTTATCGTACAACAGCATCGTGTCGCCCGTCGCGTCATTTCTAATTACGGCCAGGGTAAATCCGTCGCCCCAAATGGCTTCCTGCCGTACCAGCAGATCGACGCCCTCCAGGTTAGCCGGCCGGGTGACCAAGGTAAAAAATGCCGCGCAGTTCACCCCTGTATCGGTCGCCCAAAATGCATAGGCTGGTCCTGCCGCGGGATTTTCAATAACAACAGTGTTGGTGTCGATAACTGCATTTGAAATCCAAGTCCAATTAGCGCCCATCGCCCCATCAGCCCGGTTGAAGTTGTCGAGTACGGATGTGCACAACGGGAGCGTCTTATATGTCCCGTCCCAGGCGACTTGGATGTTCCACGTCAGCGTCATTGTCTCCCCTCCAGAGCAGCTCTCACGCCCTGCTCGATGAAGGGCCGCAATACAGTCTCCGCCTCGTACTGGCTGGCCAGGGAGATCGCCGGCGCGTAAGTGAGGCTAATAGTTATTATACTGCCTGCCCCGCCGCCCATGGCCGGCAAGCTGGCCAGTACCGGCGTGGCCGCCGCCAGCGCCATTTGCGGCTGCACGGACTGGCCGATGCCCGCCGCCATACCGGCCATCATCTGCGCACCGACCTCCATGAAGACCTTCGACGGCGAGTGGATGCCCAGCGCCTCGCGGGCGCCTTGCAACGCCCTCTGTGCCGCCTCGACCGCCGCCCGCCGGATCGCGTCCGAGCTGGCAATGCCGCGCGCAATCGAATCCACCATATCTTTGCCCAGCCCGATCAAATCGCCCGAAAGTATCTGCCCCATCTTCCTGAAGGATTCTTTGAAGCCCACCATCAATCGGTCTGACCATTCCTTCCCCACGATATATGTCAGGAACCCACCCAACAGACCCGCCGCCAATTCCACACCCAACATTCGGATATCGGTCATAATCCGGGCGCCCATCTGCTGAATACCCAGCAGCACGCCCAGCGCCCCGCCGCCCATCTCGGCCGATCCCGGAGTAAAAATGCTCTTGATGCCATCGACGATCCCGATCCCGATGTTGCGCCCGATATTCTGTACGGCGGTCTTCGTGGCTGGGTCTTCCAGGGCCGTCGCCAAATCGCCTGCCAGGTTCATTTCAGTTTTGAAGCCTTCGGCGCCGACACTGCCTATGCCAGAAATCAGGGTTTTCGCGACGTCGGTTCCAACCGCCTTGATCTGCGCCTGCGTGTCAGGCGAAGAAGCCCAATCAGAGAGCGCCTGGATAATTCCTTGCAATCCCTGCGCATTGAACAGGTTGATGAATTCTTGTGCCTTAGGGATGCCCGTATTGACAAACCAATCCACCAGTTCGGTCAACTTGGGGATCGCCGTGTCGGTGATGAACTTAACCGCATTGTCGAGCGCCGCTTGGAATTCCGGCGTGTTCAGTCCCCCTATGAGCTTATCCGCCAGCTCCGTCAGGACCGGCAGCAACGCCGTCCCGATGGTGTCCTTGATCCCCCCGATCTTGTTCTGGAGGATGTCCAACTTGCCGGCGAAGGTCTCTCCGGCCGCCTGCGCGCTTCCTCCAAACTCCCGTTGTAGCTCTTGCAAAATCAGCTTTTGCGCCCCCGCCGTGTTCCCGGCCTCCACCATCGCCGCGATCATTTCTTTTTGGCTGTCAGTGAAGGTTACGCCCACGCGCGACAGGGCACTGATGCCTGCAATCGGATCGTTGAGCGCCTTGCCCAATTGTATCGCGCTCGTGTTGAGGTCCTGCCCCAGCGCTGTGGACATATCCAACATCGTCTCAGTCGCCGCGGGGAACACGTCTTTCCCGATGTTGGTGAAGGTGAGAAGCATATTCTCACCTGATACAATCGCGTCATCCTCGAAGCGGGTGACGTCTTGCAGAGAAGCCGCCAGCTCGTTGGCCATTTCGGCGCTGACGCCCGCCGCCCCGCCCGTCGACTCGATGACCTGTGCCAGTTGCGCCTGGATGTCCTGCGCTTCCATCGCGCCGGCTGTGCAGTCGGCCAGCGCCGCCGTCAGGCCCGTCGCCGCTATGATGCCCCCTGCCAATCCAACCGCCAGCCCGCCCAGCGCAATCTTGCCCAGGCCGCCCAGCGCGTTCTTAACGCCGCCTAGCACGCCGGTGGCATTGTCCTTTGCGTTGACGATGATCTGGACTGTGTTAGCCATCTTCAGTTCCCATAATTCAGATTATAGCGACTGCCCTTTGTGGTTTGCTTTTGCCGTCCGCATATTGTGGTATTCAACCCAGCGCAGATACCACGTCACTCGTGCTCCCCCCGCTATCTCCCACGGCGGGACCCCCCACTCTTCGGCAGCCAGCAGGACGCCCATCCACCACGGCCCCCCGCCGCCGTGCCAGACGGCCGTCGCCAACTGCCGAAGCTCTAAGGGTTTACGGCATCCGAGTTGAGCTGCTCCACGAACTGAGCCGCCGTCGCCTTCACCTCGGACAGCTTGATCTGTCCGATGGTCCGCTTGGCTACCTCGTACTCGATGTACTCTCCGTTTTCCCCCATCAGGCAGTGTGCCAGCACGTCACGCATCGCGCGTAGGTCGCCCGATTGCATATTGATCAGCTCTTCGAGCGTGATCCGGTCCGCATCCACCACGAATTTTAGTTTTTCGGCCATGCTATCCTCTCCCCTTACTCCCTAATTCCGACCTACAGCGCCGCCAGGCTGCAAATGAACTCCACCTCGCCCGTGTTCCCCAGCGTGTCTTTTTCCAGTGCCAGCGACACAGCCACCACGTTGTTGCCGTCCCTGTCCGATAGCGTGGCCACGTCCTTGACCATATACATCCCGTCGATGCGCGCCTCAGTGGTAGCAGCGGTCTCGATGCACTCGATGCGCACGGCCATCAGGTCAGTTGTCAGCACGTGGTCCCTCAAGGCACGCACGGTGGCATTGTCGCACTCCAGCAGCAGGTCGAGCGTTACGTCGTACCGATCACTGCCGTGTGACGTGGGGTACAGGTAGCCGTCCGAAAGCTGCTTTTGGTGTAGCAGCTTGTCCAACTTCCAATCGAAGCTGATGAAGGCCCCCGTCAACTTCGTGTCGCCGATGTTGGCATATAGGTTGTCCAGGTAGAGCGCCGTCTTCCCCTGCCGGATGGCCGTCACCACCGCCAGCACCGGATTAGCCGACAGGTCCACCGGGTAATCCGTGTCCGCTCCCACCAGGTCGCCGGAAATCTGCCACGCCTTGCCCGGCTCCCCGCTGATCGTCAGCGACTTGAAGAAGCCGTATGACGTACGCACGGTCCAATCCTCGCCGTCGGTCATCTCCACCGTCCACGGCGCAATCGTTGGGGCCGTGGCATCAGGCAGCGGGAACGTCCACGTGTACGGTGCGCTCCCTCCCACCGGCGAGACGGAGCCGAGGCCCATACTCGCCAGGATCGGCCCTTCCTCGAAACACGCCTCCGCCTTGATGCTCCCCTCCCCGTGGTACTCGCCGATGTAGTGCCGCGGCTGCGCGAAAGTGCCCACATCCTCGTTGACCTGCACCTTGCCCACCACTGGCCGCAGCTCGCCCACGGCGTGCAGCGCTACGTCCACCGGCGCCGCCTGGCCTGCCGTCCCTTCCAGCCCCACGCAAACACGTCTCTGCGCTTTTGAACTCATAGCCTATCTCCTGTGTCTTAATCCTCCCCCCCTCTCACGGGAGGGTGAAGTTAATAGCGCAAAACGCCCTTCAAATTCGGCGTCACGCTGTTGGTGTTGTCTACGGTCGCCACAATCCTGTACTGTGCACCCTGGACCGGAATGCTCCCCACATAGCTGTTAGTTGTAGTCGCTATGCCGGAGACCAGTGTTCCCGACAGGGCATGGTCGTACCAGTTCGTCCCATCCGGCGACACCTCGATCTCCAGCGTCATCGTGTTCACCGATGCCCCGTCGGTTACCCGGTAAAACAGGTCCAGGTAGGTGTACACCGACCAATCGTAATTTGAGAAGTTTGTGCTCTCGTCAATCGCCGCCGTGTTGATCGTCGTGATGCGCGCCAGCGGAGGCGCTGCCACCACCGGCTCCGGCTGCACCGGCGCTGCCGAAAGCGACCCCGCCGCCAGCAGCCCGAAGAGTGCCGCCAATACGATGACCGACAAAACCTTTTGCTTCATGATCGTCTCCTCTCGATTAGGGTGTGAAAGTTTCGTCCACTTTCACGTCAACTTCAAACTCTATGCCGATGTGTTTCTCCCCGCTCTGATAATCCCACCCGGTGAATTTATAGCGAATGGCGTTTACCCCCTCCACCGTCCCCGACAGCGTCGGGTCCTTGCACAGCTCTTTGTAAAACGGCTGAAGGTACGGGCGGATCTCTTTTTCGTTGTCGGCCAGCGCCCCGCGCATCACGTGCAGCTCGCAGCGGATCGTGTGTAGCCCATAGCCCCAATTCGATGACTGGATATCGAATTCCCCTGACACTGGGTAGTTGATCCAGAACGGGAATTCGGCCATACCGTCCACTGCCGTCGGCTTGGCTACCTTCGTGCTGACGATGTCCTCTTCGATCTCCACCAGTTCGTCGAAGACGTTCCCCGTCCCCTCAATCCAGCTCATTCCTTCTGGTCTCCTATCCGTTTATCCGCTCTAATCGGTTGCTCACAGTGCGTATAATGTAAATTATCCGCACTGCTCAGCTTCCCCCCAACCTATCCGCTATCCGCTTCGCCACCTCGTTGAACTCGTTTTCAATCCAACTCACGTTCTCTTCGAGGCCCCGCCTGAACATCTCGAATGCCCTTGTTCCGTGCCGGGCGATCCCCCTGGCCACCACGAACGCCGTTGTCCCGTGTCGCCGCGCCCACACCTCCAGCGCCGCCAGTGGCGGCCAGTGTGGCTTCGTCCCAAACTCGGAGTAGGGCGCATAGGTTACGTTCGTGCCCACAATGCCGCGTATGTCGCTTCCGCTCCCCTCGACGACCTGGGTTATCGATGACCTTTCCCTGCCCCGGTCAACCGGTGTGTACTTCTTGACGCTGGTCGCAACCCGCTGCACGGTGCGGTTCATCCCTTTGTCGATCTCACCTCTGACCACGTCTACCGCGCCCGCGAACTTCCGCTCGACCGCTTCCAGCCCCTCAATTTTGACCGCGATAACCGGCTGTGCCATCAGATACCCGCCATCGCCATGGGGAATGCGCTCTTGAGCAGCGTCTCCACGTCCGGGTCGAGCTTCTTCACATAGCTCATCTGCCCACTCTCCGCCGCGCTCATCCCTGCGTCCTGCTGCCCCTGCTGCGCCCGCTTGAAGAAACGCGACGCCTGGATTTTGCACGCCCGCGCTATATCCTCTGGCGGTGTGGTAGAAATTCCGAACACCCCGGTCACCTTCACCCGCTTCCGACCGGCCGTGAACACGCTCTTCGTCGTGCCCGCCTTTTGACTGACCTCCAGGGCCCGGATCGATTCGCCTATCATCGAGGCATTGTATGGCCAGGTGTAATAATCCGTCTCCGCCGCCCACGTGGTCCATACCCCGTCCGTCTCCTCCACCTCGACCTTCGACACGCTCACCGCGTGGTCGATGCGCTGGTAAGCCATCCCGCTCCCCATGAAATAGCGCGTTTCGCTATCCGCTGCCAAATAGGCCCCCGGCTCCACCCGCTTGAACCGGTCGATTAACCGGCTCGCCTCCACGCACATCTTCCAGATCACGTCCTCGAATTCCTGGCCTATCGCCTGGCTGCCCGATCCCGCCGCAAGCTCGTGTCTCACGTCCAGTGCTGTGCAGTAGGCGTCAACCGTGCCCCCCTGCTGCGCTGCGCTTTTGGTTGACTCCCCTGGCGTCGCGCCATAGTAGGCGACTTTGTACCAGGTCGCCGTGGTGCCGTCCACGTCGGCGTAAGCATAGCCCGTCTGCCCGGCCACCAGCGCCACAGTGCCGTCCAGGGTCGTGAACGCCCCCGTCGAGGTCGTATCGGTGTACACCCGGATGACCGTGTACCCAGCCGCGATAATCTGAGTTATATCGTCTACAGTGATAGACAGTCTGATCATAGCTCGCTTGCCCCCCGTGCGTTGGGTGCCGCCTGTTCTGTCGCCGCGATGCTTGGAGTGCCAACCTCAATTGCCGCTGCCAGGTCTAGCCCGCTCGTTGCCGCCCTGATCACCGGGCCAGCGCTGACCGTAACTACTGCCTCGCCCTCCGGCCAGTACGGATAGGTCCGTGGCCAGTAGTTCTCCGGCCAGTAGTGCTCCGGCCAATAACTCAATGCCATTATTCCGTCCCGTCCAGGACGACCGCCGTGCGGTTGCCGTCGTCATCGGTCGTGGCGTCAATCCGGGTCGTCGTGCCGTCCAAGCCCTTAAACTTGGGATTGGTCGTGCCCGCGCCGCTCAACTTGCCTGCATTGGCTGCCGCTAGAATGCGCACTATCTGGCGCAAGGTGTACGTGCTCTCGATAGTCTCATCCAGTATGGCGTCGATGGCATCGTCTGAGAGAGCTGCAGCGGTGATGGCATCGTTAGCCACCGCGCCGACTGAGGCATCCACGCGCCCCCCGACCAACGCGGCCGGCAGGCGGGTGTTAGCCGCTGCGTAGGCGTCGCCCGTCTGGTTGACGCTGGCCACCGTAAGGACAGGCGCGGCCACGTCAAACAATTTCTTGAAAGCAGCCGCCAGATACCCGCCCACCGTTTCGGTGAGGAGCGTCCCCAATATCGAGATGAGGTTGGCATTCGCCTCCGCTCTCACCCACAGCGCCGATACCTCTTTTTGGTCCACCGTCGCATCGGTGGTGATAGCCGTTGCTACGTAATCGTAGAGCGTCAAGTCGGCGTTGGTCAGCACGTAGCCGTACAACCCGCGCCGGCCCACGGTCACACTGTTGTCTCCGCCAGTCACCAGGGCAGAGCGTGCGCCGGTCGAACGTGTGATTTGCTCCACGTCCCAGGTCGGCGTCAATCCATCTTTTCCCGCCTTGCTCGCTATGAATTGAGCGTAGAATATGATGGTGGTCATCGGTTCACCCCAATTTGATGCTAGAGTGCCGCCATAGCCGCCGCAACTGCGGCAACCTGGGGGGCGGTTAGCGTTGCTGAGTAAATCGCCAGGGCGATGATAGTGCCGGTTGCGTAGCGGTCGTAGCCGTCGATGTCCTGCCGCCGCCTGGCGCCGATGGTCAAGCCTACGCTATCGGCCAGGTCAGCCGTGCCAAGGAAAGTACCAGCCAGGACACTCCCGTTTTGATACGCATTAAGGCCGGCGATGCATACATTCCCCGAAGCGATGTTTGCCCCATCAATCTCATTCCTATTGATGTAAATTATTTTTGTTCCGACCTGGGGACAGATGTAATATTGAGCAGTAGCACTATAATATATCCCCGCCGCCGTACACAGGCCGGAAAAATTGGAAATCTGGACAATCAAAGACCAGGCGGCCTTGGGATTAAGGCCAGTTTTCAGATATTGCGAGGAAGCCGCCGCAAACGTCCAACCTGTAGCCGCGTTGAAGCTGGGAGCCGTGCCCGGAAAGGCGTCGTTCGTGCCGGGGGCGTTGAGATTGACGTATGAAGCCGCCAGGGACGCCGCGCCTTTCGGCTGATAGGCAGCTACGCAATTCGCCGCCGCAATGCCGCCCGACAGCCACCAGGACGTAACCAAACTGACCGGCGTGGTCGCCAACGGCCCGGATAACTGTCCTCTTGCTCCCAATGGTCCTCTCATGGTCGGTATGTTTCTCCAAGAGACGTCAACCCGTCATCTATCAAGGGTTCAAAAAAACGGAAACCTGCCGTCCGTGTCGCAAACCAGGCGTTGCGTTCCGTCTTTGCCTCAACCATCGGCAACGCTTCCCGCATGAACTGAACCGGATCGCCAGCCCACGTCGGACAGGCCCACTCAGTCAACCAGATCGGTTTTCCGAACTGCTCCGCCCGCCGGTCTAGGTAAGCCGCCAGAGCATCCGCGTCGCAGCCGTACCAGTGGACTGCAACGGCCTCAATGCGGCAACCCGCGCAGGCCGACATGAACTTCTCCAGCCAATAGCGGTCGAGACAATTACGGTCATATTTGCTCTCGCAGGCACTCACCGCCGGACTGGCCAGGTTACGCCCGGTCGCTTCTAGCGCTGGCCAGATAGCCGCTACCTGCTCTGGCAAGGCTTCCGCCTGTCTCCTGTAGTTTGGCTCGTTTGGCCCCAAGAGCCAGCCGTCAGCCGACAGACCTCGCAACTCTGCCACCTGCCCGATACTCCATATCATCGGGACGAATTCGGCTCGGCTGCCAGGGCAGGGATTGACCAAATCCCAATTGTAAAACCACGTTGCGCCCAATGCCTCCACGTCGCCGCAAACCACCTGTTCATAGGGCAAGGCTGCACCACGCCCGGAGGCGAACGCTGCGCCAAATAGTATGACAGGTAGCAGTACGGTAAATGTGACGGGTGTCATCAGACCTCAGTCCCCAAAGTCTCCGCTCTTAGGCAGCATAATCACCATTAACCTCACTGCCCCACGCTCTTCTTGCGCCCCGGGGCTTTCACCATCTTGTCAACCGGTGGAGCTTCCGGCGCCTTGACCTCTGGCTCCGCTGGCCCCACGACAGGCACGAATGCCCCCGGCGAGTCGGCTTGCAGCCAGCGCGCCGTCACCTCGTCAACCTCGAAGACCTGCCCGGCCTCGAAGCTGAACTGCTTGTTGCTGTAACCGTTCAAACACTTTAGCTTAATCACAAACTCACCTCCGATAGATTTTGAACCGCCGCGCGTCCTGCGTCGCCGCCGGGTAGCGCAGCGCTGTCCAACTAAACCGCAGCCGCGCCTTGGCCGCCTCTACTGCCTGCTCGACAGGCGCATTCCTGCGCAGCTCTCCCAGCACTCTGGCCGCCAGCGCCTGCGCCCCTGCCGGCGTCTCACGGTTTGCCCAGTTCTCCCCGTCGCCCGCGATCACCGCTTCCGCCCCCGCCGCCAGCAGAGCCGGCAGGAAAGGCGTCTGCGGCAAGTAGCAGGTTGTCACAAATATCACGGCCCCCACCAGGCGTGACATCCCCACCGTCCGCAACGACAGCGCCGCCCATTGCCCGGTTTCGCCGCTGTACAGATACACGCCGCTCGCAAAGCCGTGCAGGTCCAGGTAGATGAACCGGGCGCCCTGCCACCACTCCGGGTTGAAATCCCCCGCGAAGATCGGCGGCGAGGTGAGCACCGTTGCACCCTTGCCCACTACCTTGCGCGTCGCCTCTTCGTAGCGTTGATCGCAGTACGCGAAGACTTTCACTCTACTGCCCGTAGTAAATCCAAAGAGTGGCAACTGTGCCGCTCGTACTCTCCCCCGCCTGGATGGTCAGATAATCATTGACCGGGAACTTGCCATACGCGCCCGAAACCGCCGCTCCCGTTGCGCCCGTAAACTGAACGCTGGGATAGTACCATCCATCGGTATAGGTATCGGTCGTTGCCATGACAGTTCCGGCCGGTGATACCAGGCTGATGGTCATGTCGGTCGTGTTCGTCACCGCCGCGCCATAGTCCACATAGATAGCCTTCAGGTATCCCCAGAACCGGGTACTGGTCGTCACGGTCCCTGTCGCCGCATCGCCTGATCCCGTCGCCGTGAGGTTGATTTTCTCATAGGCGCTGTCGGATGGCAGAGCATTGGGGGCGAAGCCCGGCAGCAGCAGTCCCCCCACCAGCAGAAACGCCCCGATCAAAACAGGCAAGGTCGCCCGCTTAAGATACATAATGCACCTCTCGTAGTCCCACCACAGTGGGTATAATATCCGTTATCAGCCCTGGGAACACTCTCCTGCTCCCTCCCCCGTTCGACGGGGGAGGGATGGGGAGAGGGCCACCTAGCTGTTGTCGTAGCCGGCGACGCAATTCCAGGCCGCGCCGTTGTAGATGAGGGTCAGAGTGTCGTCAGCCCCCAGGGCTACATTGGCCTTGCATTCGACTGTCCCGCCTGTTCCGTCGATGGTGATGACATCGCTGGCATTATCGTTGCGCAGGATCAGGAGTTCGCCCGCGCCGTGGCCGGCGGCGACCACGGGGACGGTGGTCGAAGTTGTAGCCGCCCCGGTGGAGGACAAAACGACGTAGGTGGAGGTTGGCGTGATGGGGTTGCCGTCCACCAGCGTGAAGGCCTGCGGCGTCAGCTTTTCATACTTCGCCACTGTCAGCGGACCGGCCAGTGCCAGACTGCCGTCGCTCCCGAAGTCAGTCCCGGCATTCCCAATGTTGCTTATCACCGCCGCATTCATATCCAGCGCACCGACCAGGCTCGATGTGTTGGACACAGTGAGCGTGCCGCTTACCACGGTATTGCCCGTCGTATCAGCGACAGAGAAGGCGCTCGTATCCATCGTCAGGCCGCCGTTCAGTGCCGTATTGCCCGCGGTCACCGTTAAGCCGCCCGCCGTGACAGTCGCCCCGCCGGCCGTGACAGTCAACCCGCCTGCCGTCGCCGTGAGGCCGCCCGCCACCGCCGTTACTCCGCCCGTCGTGGCGGTTATCCCCTCGCTGGTTGTCAGGGTGCCGGTGATCGTCGTGTCGCCGTCCACCGCCCCGCCGCCCGAGCTGAAGCCGCTGTAGGTCGCCGCGCCGTCGCTGTCCACGTAGAAGACCGGCGTGGCGCTGACGTTTTGGACCTCAATCGGATTGCCGTAACCGGCCTTGATCAGGATGCCGGGCGTCGAAGTCGCCACCGCCGTCGCATTGACCTGCACCGCACCGATGCCGCCGTCCAGCTTGATCTTGTTTGTCGAATGGTCATCGCTGTACATCAGCAGATCGGCCCCGTCGTACAGATAGGCGTCATCCCGCGCGTCGATACTGATCCGTTCCCGGATCGCCCGCGCCTCCGGCTGTTCCGGCTGGATGATAGGGACCACCGTCACGTTGAACCCCAGCGCCACCAGGACGGCTACCACAGCGCTTAGCACGATGGTGATGATCAAATCTCGCTTCTTGTCAGTCATCGTTTCACCTCATAAACTTGATTGAGAGAAGGGGCCGGCCTTCACCGGCCCCGGTTTTACGTTCGTTACAGCCCAATCCTGATTAGGCCACCAGGATGTTGCGGATGCCGGCCGCGTGGGTGATGCTCGCCCGCGCCCCATGGGCCGCGACGGCGATGCGGAAGGAAACCACCAGGATGTTCATCCGCTTCTGAATATCCCGGTCCACCTCGATCAACAGCTCGCGCCGGAACCCGATCGTCCACATCAACCGATTGAAGATGGACAGGCTGCCCAGCGTGTTGAGGTTGGCTGTGGTGCTCACACAACCGTCCGCCTCAGCCAGTGGATGGCTGGCCGACACGATGACCGGGATGCCCCGGTAGCTGGCCAGTTGGCCGGTCATGATGACGGCGTTCGGACCGAACTTGTCCAGGGTTTGCACCCCGTCCAGGTTCAGCATACCCTTGAGATAGGTCGAAACATCGCACACCATCCGGCAGGCGTCGGGATTGGCCGCATACTTGCCCATCAAGACGAGCGCCGCGAGCACGTCGGGATCGCCCAGCGCGTCGCCGCCGGCGTTGACCGTCTGGGCGGACTTGTCCACCAGCCAGGCGTGCCGGATACCGTCTTGCCCCGCGCTCAGATACCACGCGGTTGCCGCCGGGTTGGCATCGTGCAGGTTGATGTTGCCCGTGTCTTCGTCGGTGCTGTCCGCGCTCAGCGCGAAGGCGTCCATCTGCTCCGCGCCGCTGATGCCCAGCCGCTCACGGACGGCCGGCATAACTGCCAGCACGGCGTCTTCGTCCAGGGTGTACGACCAGTTCACCTCTGCGATCTGCTCGGTGCTGGTCAAGGTCGATTTGGCCGTGGCCGGGTCGCTCGCCGTGGTCGCCGTGTTCTCCACGCCCTTGCGCCACGTCACGTCCCCCAGGCCCAGCGGCTGGTCGAACGGGTCGGTCGGCATGGCGATGCGCACCATATTCCCGACCACGCGGCTGGCCAGGAAGAAGTCCTGCCACAACTCGGCGGCCATCTCGGTCGGAACCAGCTCGTCGCCGGTCCCGGTCCCGCCAGCGGTCAAGGCCTTCAAGGCCTCTCTCAGGTCTTCCGACGGCGGCTTGACCCGGTCCGGCATAAGCGCGTGACCTTTGGCGAGCAGGGTGTAGGCCAAAAAGGCATCCACTGCCTTGACCCGGTTGCCCACGAAGTCCCGGTGCGCCCCGTCCGCGCCGATGTCCTTCACGATCTTGCGGTAGCGGTTGGTTCCGCTTACCGCCTTGTCCTCAGCCCACACGACCGCCCCGGGGACGCGCCGCTGCGGCTGGGCGTCCATCTTCTCCTTGACCTGCGCGGCCACCAGCGCCTCGATCTGCTCCGAGAATTGGCCTTTGACCGTCTCGAAGTCAATCGTCGCCGGGTCGTGCTTGTGCTCTTTCAGCAGGGTAGTTACCTCTGCCATCTGCTGAATGATGTTGTCCAATTGCTCGCTCATCGAATATCTCCTTGTGATGATAATAAGTCTTATACCGTCTGCCAGTCCCCCAAAAAGCTCAGATCAATTTCTTTGCTTCGCCCAACCACTTCCCCATCGCTACCGCCAGGGCCGTCTCTTCCGCCTCGCTGAGTTCTTTGTTGTCATCGCCTTGAGGCTGAGCGTCATCGATGATTGCTTCGTCTTGGTCCTGGTATAAATCAGGGAATAGCGCCTTTAATTCATCTTCTGAATATTCCTTGAAGTCTGGCGCCGTTTCCTCGAAATCCTTGTAATGGCTCGCCAGGTGGTTGTACACCCCCCGCCGATCGCCGTCCGGGATATTCATCCCGCCGCGCGCCCCCAGCAGTGCCCCCATCGCCGCGGTCACCCCCCGCCACACCGTCTGATGCTCGCCCGCCGCCAGGTGGTGGGGGAGCTTGTAGCTTTGCTTCACGTCCGGGGCCTCTGCATCGAACCACGCGCAAATGATCTTGAGCGTCGCCGGATCCGCGTCTCGCATCTGTGCCGGGCCGTCCCACGGCGCATCACGTGAGGCCAGGGGGAGTTTCTTGTACGGGATGGCCGCCTTGGCGACAATTCCCTTGCTTCGCTTGAGCATCTTCTGCCCGATCCTCTTAACCCGCTCAACCCGGCTCTTCGTCATCCGGCAAATGCCTGTCCCGTCCACCCGTTTCCCCTTGCCTTTGGTCTTCGGCAGGGAGAGCAGCACCTCAGACAGCAACCTCACATCATATTCGCCGTCCATAGCCTTTACCAGGCTTTCGTCAGGCTGATCTGGGCCACTGATAGAGTAAACCGCATCCTTTCCCCACTCGCCATCCCAATAGCCGATGGGCGGCACGAAACTCACCTCTTTGCGCGCAAATGTCTTTCCGGCGTCGGGATCGGGCACCTCGACGATCTCCCCTTCCTCGTCAAAATCCAGCTTCGTGGCATCCTCTGGAATGGTCACATCGTACTTGTGGAAACAGGCAAACACGACCTGTTGGCCCTCGTAGGCGTCAACCTCCAGACGCCGTATCCACGCCACATCCCCGCTGGAGGCCTCACCCTCTGCTCTTTGCCCAGCCTCAGCCATCTCTGCCGCATTGAACAAGACACCGACCTTGCCCCTGGGAGCTGTCGCCCCTTCCTCGACAGGCGCATCTTCAAGCTGATCTAGAACCTCTTCCAGAGCTGTTACAGCATCGCGGATGCGTTGCTCATTGGCCGCACTCAGCACCCGCCCCCGCTTGGTGATCCTGTCCATATCGACCTCTGGGAATGACTTCGCCGCCAGTCGCAACGCTTCCTGGTTGGCCGGAACTGGCACCAACGACCACTCCAGCAGCTCCCATTCCGTGAAATCCCGGCCTCCCAGCTCATTCTCAACCCACTTGATCGGCTGGAACCCGATCGACGCCGTCCGCACCCAGCCGCCGTTCCACAGCAGCAACACCACATTCTGCGGGTCTTGGTCGTTGGCCGCCGGGCGCAGGTCGAAGTCCGCCGCCAGGCCATTCTGCACCTGGTTGATGTTGTTGCTCTTGCCCACCGTCGCCCACGGATCCCGGTAATTGTGCCCCCACTGCACTACCGGATTTTTCAGGTAATTGTCCAGGGCCACTCCAGTTGGCATAACCCTGTCCCGGTCCCGGTCAACCGAACCGGTGGAGATGACAATCTGCCCGCCGTTCTGGCGCGTTTCCTTGACCTCGATATCGAACGTCTTCCTGATAATCATTGCTCACCTCATCACCGCCCCAGGCGGTATAATCTACCTTATCACTACTCGATAATGGCCACCGCCGTGCACCTGCAATTGATAATCTCTTCGGGCAAGTTCCCCTCGCCCGGCGATTGCATCATATCCGCCCCAACATTGAACATCGCATCCAGCGCGATCGGCTCTGCCTGGTAGCGCTGGTGTGCCTCGACGTGTGTATCTCGTGTCCGATCGTCGAGCGCCGCCAGCCACGCCTTCTTCTCCACAACCCCCGATTGGCGCATTCCCTCGATGTTGCCCTTGTTGGCCGCCTTATTCATCTCAGTTCGGCTGATGCGCTCCGTCTCATAATCCGACTTGCGCGTGTCGAACACCGTGCTGATCCGGCCATAGATTTCCTGCTGTATCCGGGGGATGCCCCATCCGCCGGCGTCCGCCTCTGCCAGCACCTCACGCAACACCACCGCGATCTGGTCCTGAGTCGTTTGGTTGATGTCCTCCGCGAACTTGATCGGCATCGCCTGGATGGCCGGCACCACGTGCGGATTGCGCAGGTCAAACGTCAAATCCACCCCCAGCGTGTCCAGTTGCCCCTGGCCGAAGTCCTGTATAGTCTCCTCAAAGAAGTGCAGATAATTGTCCGCCAGGAACTTCGCCTCCGCCGCCCAATTCAGGAGATCGCCGGGGCCGGTGGGGATGGGGCCATCCTTAGCCGCCTTCCCCCCGCGCAACTTCCGCAGCACCTCATTCTGCTGGCGCTGGAAGTCCTTCTTCAATTGCCGTTGCATAGCCCGCTCGTGTGGCACGAGTTGCGCTGCATAAGTCTTCCACAGTGCCTCGTGTTGTGGCGACCCATAGGCGATCACCGCTTTGGTCTCTCGCCCGTTCCGATGGGACAGAGCAGCAATCGGCTGGGTCTTCACTGGCGACGGCGCCCCCGTGGGCAGCAGGTTCACCGGCAAATACCCTGTATTCATCCCAGGCAGCCCCGCCGGCATTCCCAGCTTTAGCCGCTCATTGATCGCATCCGGTGCATACCCCAGGCTGAAGAGGCTCTTCGCCTGCTCCAGCTTCGGCGCGATGTCCTCCTGCAGAATCCCCACGCCCGACAGGTCAGTTGCAACTCGCTCTCCCGCATTCAGCAGCGGTCGTACCCGGCTGAAGAAGTGCGTCAGGCCAGTATCCCGGTGGTTAATCAGCGCCAGCATCGTCAGCGTCCAGAACGCCTTCAATGCTGCCAGCAACTTCGTCTCCGTGTCGTAGGTATCTGGTCCCCATCCCATCAGCGCATCCGGCACACCGATGATTGCCCCTACCTCATCCCGGCTGAATTTGCGTTGATCAAGCCACTCGATGTCCTTCGGCGTGAAGCTGAACGTCTTAATGTCGGTGATGCCTTGCTCCAGAATAATCGGCCGGTGCCACCCCGCCTGCCCGCTGAATTTCATCATCAGCGCCGTCTCCAGCGCTTCCTTCTCCGAGGTGGTGATCCCCTGGGGGGCAATCACCGCATAATCAGGCCGCGCCCCGCGCTGCAAAAACGACTTGCTCCACGCCTGCGCAAATAAGTCGATGACAATCCCCTCTCTCACTGCCGCGATAGGAGGCAGCCCACGGAACTCGTTCAGAGGGTTATAGAATTTCGTGTGGATCATCCGCTCCGGGGGAATGGGGTTCTGGTCGTCGTCGTCGAAGATGTAATCGGCCACCCGCGGATAAAGTGACCGCTCCGGTGAGATGTCCGGCCGTAAGCCGATCTGGTCCGGCCGCCGCGGCCACAGCTCCACCGGCCGCCCCCGCTTATCGTCCACGACCTCCTGGAAGCTCTCCCCGGCCAGCAGGTGGTGGATAATCCACCGCTGCCACAGGTCCACCGGGTTCATCGTGTCGTTGACGTTGCTCAGCAGGTCCGTGATAATGTGCGGCTTCGCCTTGCCGTCGGCGTCCACCACTCTCACCGGCAGAGGCGCGAAGTTTTCGGCCACTTTAGCCACCGCCTTGTGCACCCACACATAGGCCTGGTATATTTTGGCGTAATCGGCAAAGGCCCCGATTTCATCGTCGAAGACCTTCGTCACCCCCGATTGCTGCTGCACCAGGTGCACCCGCCCGGCCAGCTCGGGATGAGACGAGACGCCCTTTAATCTATCGCGTTCGGCTTGGATGCGAGATAAAAAGCCCATTTATCCCCTGCCCGCCTTGTACCCGGCCACCACAGCCGCGATTATCCACGTCACCGCCCTCACCACGAACCCCACCAGCCACCCCGCCACAAAAGGCACCACAGACACGATAACGACGATTATATCGCCTGCCTTGATCTGGCTTGCCTGTACCTTGATTTGCTCGATCATCTTCGCCTCATCCTCATCCAGGCCCATTCCCGTATCGCGTCCGGCCCGTGGTCTTCCGCCTTGACCGGTTTTACCTCATCGCCGGTCGCTCCCTCCGGGTACTGGTAATCCTCCCCCATCTCACGGATGAAGTTCCTGCACCGTGGGTGGACCCTCATCTTGACATTGCCATCCGCCCCACGTACGAGCCGCCGAACGTTGTTGATGCCTTCGATGATCCCAGCCGACCCGCCGCGGGCCGTGATGTCAGCCTGCCGCAACGCTTCGGCCAGTTGCACCGCGCTGGGATCGCCTACCGCGATCTCGAAGCGCTCGAACCCATGACCCTTGGCCATCGCCTTCGCCTCACTGATGCACACGGCCGGCAAGTGGCGAGTGTGGTACAGCTCATCGAAGATATTGACCACGCCCTGGTCGTCCACCTGAATAAAGAGAAAAACACGCGGGCTATGAGAAAACCCATCGTCATACGCAATTTCCACTGGTCCACGGTCCGCGTCATAATCCGCCAGGGCTGAGATGTTGTCCGCTCCAAACTCATCGTAAACCAACCCTTCGGCCGTCTCAACGAATAGCCCCCCAAGCTCTTGCTCTCCCCACTTCCCCGTGTACGCCGTCAGCATCGAGGCGTAGAAGAGCGGGTCCAGGTTGGCCCGGTTGTCGTGGATGCTGGCGTGATGATACTCGTACAGCGGACCCTTGTACCCCAGCTCATCCAGTAACACCTGGACCTCTGCTGGTACTTCCTGCTGCACGAACGTCCTGAACGTCCAGTGCCGTTTCCCCCGCGGCGTCATCGTCACCCACGCTGACGGGTCCGGTCCTATGCGCACTCCGCCGATGGCCACCTTCCAACTGCCGCCCGTCCGGTCCCGCTGGCCTTCGTCATACCACAGCCAGTTGACATTTGGGCCGCGTGCGCTGTCCACATCTCGCAGACCCTTGCAGTTGACCGTCGCACCGTTGTCGAAGTGGATCACGAACGGGGCTGTTGGCTCCCAGCCAAATTCGCCCATTCGCTGGTCTCTGGCAATCACATGCTCCCAGGCAATCCATCGCCGGAACTCCGGCCACGTCGAGAGTTTGAAGTTTTCAAAGTCAGGGTTAAGCACCAGGCCCGGCAACCCGCGCCTGATGCGTTTCAGCGCCTCTTGCGCCCCCGCCGTGCTCTTCCCCGATCCCCGACCACCCACCAACGCTTTGTAACGTACCGTGCTGTCGTGAAAATGCCCCTGGCCAGGATTGGGAATGTACAGGTGCCCATCGTCGCGGACAAACCAATCACCCGTTCTCCACGGGCTGTTCCGCACCTTCAGCCGGCGCTGTTTCTCCGCCAGCAGCACCGCCAGTTCCCGCTTTTGCTGGCGCTCTAACGGCTGCGCTAAGCCGTGCGATCCTCTCGTCCAATTCATCGTCATCCAACTCTGCAAGATCGTCCACTCCCAGAGCACCTCTCACGTCCACCCCTATCCGGGCAGGTTCCGGCGCGTCCCCCGTCATCTGCAAAAACAGCTTCCGGTCCTGGTGCGCCCCTGCCTCTGGGGTGCTGGCCACTGCGATCAAGGCGTCGATCACATCCCGCCTGTGTTTCATCAAGGGCGCTATCTGGAGAGTGGCGATTTCTTCGTCAATCGTCGGGAACTTCCGCCGCCAGTTGCGGATCGCCCGGTCTGATTTCATCCCCAGAATATCGACCGCCAGCTTCTCTTGACTGGCCGGCCAGCGCCCCTTTATTGGCGAGCTTGCCCACGCGATATAGGCCGCCACCCGCCAGGTCCACCCCCCCCGTCTCAGGATGATGTATTCATCCCACCACGGACACTCTGCCCGCCGTTCCCAGAATATCTGATGCGCCGTCCGGCTCTCCGCCTGCCCCGGCGTCTCCTCCGAGGCCGGAAAAGCCGTCTGCGTATCATCAAGTGCCAAACAATCCGTCATCTCTACAGCCTGCCCTTCCCCCTCTCCCCTCAGAGGGGGCCACCTTCCCCCGAATGAGTGAGGCGGGCCGGAATTGAACCGGCTGTCCTATTCATGCCACTCACGAGCTGGCTGGACTTTCTATTGCTTGGCATACACCAAGTGCGTTTCTCGTCAACGCCGCCGCCCGGTAGCCCCCCCTGTCCCTTTTCCCGTTCGGTGAGAGAGGATTGGGGTTAGGTTCTCAGTGACCATAAGCCCGATTATACCTACTGCCCTTGGCTCTTCAGGTGATCTCTCACCATCTGCGCCCCGATCATTTCCACCAGTCCCTCTCGGACCTTCTCCGATAGGATTTCAAACAGGTCTGCATCTACCTGGACGATGTACGATTTCGGAACGATCGGCGGCACTTCATCGATGCCAGCCCGCCAGAGTATCAAACAATTGATATTCGCCGGGTCAAGCGGTGGGGTTTCCGGCTCAGGCTTAGGTTCTGGTTCTGGCTCCGGTTCAGGCTCCGGTTCTGGACCAGGCTCCGGCTCCGGCGTTGGCTCCTCTTCGACCACTGTAATCATGCTAGGTAGTATGACAGCCACCGATAGCGCGCTTGGCGCTTGCACGGTGTACTCTTGCGCTACCAGCACCCAGGTCTCCTCACGCTTGCCCACCAATGTCATCCACGCTGGCGCTGGCAGGTCCAATTTATACGGCGCGCCTTGTGGGTGATCCCCCTCCGGCTTGCGCTCGCCCGTCAACTTCTCGAATCGCCACCATACGTTGACCTCGAAAGGCTCAGCCATCCAAATTTGCGGCCATCCATCGTTCGCGACTTGGACCACGTTCAGCTTGCTCATCGGTCACCTCGATTAGCCCCTAGGATGATGATTGCCCGCCGGTGGTTGAGTTCTGGCCGGTCCACATCGGCGACCAGCCCCCGCTCACTCATTGGGCTCGCCGCCCGGTCCTCTTCCGACTGGCAATCCACTACGTAGACTGGATACGTGCCGTGCTCCTCCACCGTCATAGTCCCGCGCAGCCCCAAGTACCTGCAATCCTGAACGCCGATGCGCACCACCCCCGGCCCGGCCAGCTCCCCGCCGTTGCCCAGGCGGTTCAACTCAACCTGCTCGAAGAGGCCATGCCGGACGGCCGCCAGGACGCCGAATAAGACGACAATTGAGAGCAGCGAGAGATTCATTGAAACCGGCTCCCCAGCTCCCACCACCATCTAATCAGCGCGCACAGTGCGCCGCCTGCAACGAGCACTGCAATCGCAACGAAGAAGGCCGCCATCTGCGTCTTGCGTGTCCTCATTGTCCCCCCAGCGCCTTGTGCTGATTATCGCGTTTCCTCATGTCCCTCTGCCTTCGGGGCGTCGCCTTGATCCGGCGTGCCGTCCATCTCTACCATCAGCAGGATGATCTGGGTGAGGCCTGCTAGCTCTTCGGTGATGCTCAGCAATTGCGTGTGGATTTCACGCACCCTGGCGATCAAATCGACCAGCCGATCTCCCTGGCGTCTCAGCATTTCACGGTTCATCGGTCCCCTCGCCGCGCCCCTCCCCCTTTTTCCAGCCAGCCCTAACGCACTCCAGGTGGGCATAGGCGTCGGCCTGCTGCGAGATAGTCATGGTGTGCAATGAAAGCGTGCTTTTCATTCCCATCAGAGCCACCCGATTATCACTGATAGCCTGCTGCACGGCTGCCCAGTTTCCCGCCTGTTGTTCGTGATCGGTCCAAAAATGTTCTAGAGTTTGCTCTAAGATGGTAAGCATTCGGTCATGGGTTTTGACCAAATGGGCCGCTGCCGCCACCTCAGTGTCAATTTCGTGATGAAGTAGCTCATCATCTTGTTCAAGGATGGCCCTAGTCCGCAGTTTCTGCGTCGCCCGCCGCTTATCAAACCATCTGGCTATCGGCGGGATGAACGTCGCTACTCTAGTGGCGATCCTGTCGCCATTCAGTACGAGGATCAGAGCAATAGCGACCAGCCAGCCATAGGCTTCAATGATGTATTGCAAGTCTTTAAGGAGCATTCAATCTCCTACCCGTGGCTAACTCAATGACTACCCAGCGTTGTCCTGCTTCCACGCCTCGAAAGCCGTGTAGAATGCCGCCTGATGCTCGACCCAGAACCGGTCGAACCGGTCGAAGGCGTCCTGTGTGAGCTGCGCGAACCGTTCCGGCGGCACCAACGCCTTCACCAGCGTCAGGTCGAAGTTCCCCACCTTGTCCGGCAGCAAACGGTACACCGCGTCCGCAATCGCCTTCTTGTCTGCCCCGGCCATCCGCACGTGCAGCGACTCCATCCCCTGTTCCTGCAAGCGGTACGCCGCGCAGATACCCGCATAAAGCACGGGCAGCAGCGCCGCCTCGATTTCGGTTTCCATCGGGTAGCCCTGCTTTTCCTTCTTCAAGACCGGCAGGTACTTCACCCCCAGCGCCAGCACCCCCAGCGCCAGCACGATCACCAAACCCAACTCGATCAACCCAGTGCTGTCCATCGTGTTCTCCTCTCGATTTGTGTAAACAAAAAAGGGCAACCCACACACGTGGATCACCCCCCAGCTAACTACCACACCCCCGACCCCAATATCTAGTATCCTACTCCCAATCTAACACAACCTATGCCCCCTTGTCAATGCCCCCCAAACAAAAAAGCCCCCGCAGGCCGAAACCTGCCGGGGCTTTCCCCCTATCAACTACCACAGAGGGTATAATGGTGCTTATCCGCACTGCGTTTTTCCTACAAACCTCTAGCCCTCAGTGAACTCAGCGTCAACCACATCGGAGGCGCCGCCTGGCGGTGCCAACAATCTAGAAGCAAGTGTCCGCTCAGTCCACAGTTGGGTGAGCGTCTTGCCCGTGCTTTCCTCTAGCATCCAGGGCATAAGCGGAGAATAGCCAGGTGAGAGCTGTTGTAGGAACCAGGTGCCATCCAATGCCTCACGCATCATAAAGAGCGCCATTTTGAGCGAACCCTCGCGGCGCTTCTCATAGGACTGGCGCAGCCGATAATCCGTCTTCACCGGCAATGCGGCCACATCCAGCCGGCCATACAGCAGCTTGCCGCCCTGGTCCTCGATGTAATGGATCCGAAAGCCGTCGCGTTTCTGGTCGCCGACCTGGAAGATCCCCCGCTGGAAAGTTTGCACCTGGCCACCCAGGCGACTGATAGACGCAATGATCTCCAGCTTCAGTTTCTCGATACTTTTGCCGGTCGTGTGTCCCCGCCAGCCCTGCTCGCTGGTCACATCGTCAAAGAATGGCACCTGCTGCGCTTTGTGTTCAGATTGATCAGGAATGAACTCCATTTTGCCCACCCCCTCCCATTTGGTCTCCAAGTCATTATAACCCACTCTTCCCCCTCGTCAACCGTCCCAGTCGCTATAACTCCAGTTATCCTCACTGCATGATTGATAACGTCAAAGCCTTGGCCATCTCAACCGGCACCGAATTCCCGATCTGCCGCACCTTATTCTCTCGATTTCCCGCAAAGACGTAAGATGCTGGAAACGAGTGCGCCGCGCTCATCTCTTCCGGCTTCAGCATCCGAAACAAAATGTCCAGAAGGTAAGTGTCGTCTTCAACCGCTACACATAACGCAAAATGGTCCTTGCTGGTTACGGTGCCCAGCGGCTCAAAAAGCGATTGCCCTACTCCGATCCCGTAATACTTCACCAGGAAAGCTAGGCCGTGCTGGTTCCCGCCCGCTGCCACTGTGGCCAGCGGTTCGTCGATTGATCTGGCGCGATCACCGCCCTCGTAGCTGGCGCCATGGTATTCGACCAGGAAGGCATTCACCAGTGCCTGCGCCGGATGATTTGTCAGTGCTCCCATCGGCTCTTCGACCGACGCCCCCCGCGTGTAGCCGTCCTTCCCCCCACGCAGGTTGAGGATGAATGGATTGACCACGCCGATGCTCGACCGGTTCGTTATCGTCGGCAGAGGCCTGTCGGCCGAATAAGCGCGCTGCTCCGCCTTCCCGCTATGCTCCACCTGCACGATGAAGGGGCTCACCACCCCGACGTGGTTCCCCTGAGCTGTAATGGCTGGGACCGGATCATCAACTGAACCGGCGTCGCTGGTGCCGCGCAGCTTGACCACGAATGGGTTGACCAACCCCAGGTGATTCCACTCTGCTGTCACCGTGGGCAGCGGCTGCTCGACGGAGACCCCGTCGCTCCCCTTGTAGAGCTTCACCAGAAATGGATTGACCACTCCCCCCACACCCCTCCCGGCCGTGATCGTGGGCAGCGGATTGTCCATCGACCGTGGTTGGTTGCCTCTGAAAAATCCCTCCAGTGGCAGGATGAAGGGCAGCCCCGCGAACTTGCGCAGCCCCACCTCGATCCGCCGCAACGTATTCGGCGACAGCGGCCGGTCCCGGTTGAAGATGGATGATCCCAGGTCCGTCCAATCTATGATGTCCCTCGCCGGCCGCCAGGGATGTAGGTCCATTGAATGTCCAAAAAGCGGCAGCTTGGCCTTTTTCGGACTGACGTGCGTCGCCACCGGCCAGAGGATAGGGTTCTGGCGCTTGCTGGCCCGGATGAACAATCGCTTCCTCGTGGTTGGGTCCCCATAGTCGGCTGCACACAGCACCCGCCATTCCACGTGATACCCTATCTGAGTAAGCGACCGGATGAATGCTCTGAAGAATTGCCCCTTGCGCGCTGCTATCGGATGACCGGCGTTCGGTCCCTCACGATGTAGCGGCCCCCACGTCTGAAATTCCGTGACGTTTTCGATCAGCACGTCCTGAACGTCCAGGTTCCGCAGCCAACGCAGCACGTGCTTCACCGTCGCCCGGCTCTGCTTCGACATTGGCTTGCCACCCCGCGCCGTGCTGAAGTGCGTGCATTCCGGTGATGCCACGAGGATGCGCAGCTTCCCGCTCGGCACCAAGGCTTTCGGGTCCAGGTGCTCCAGGCTGTCGCACACGTGCTTCACGCGCGGATGGTTTAGCGAGTGCGTCTCTATGGCAAGTTGCCAGTGATTGATTGCCAGCAGAGACGCCTTCAACCCCAGCGCGTCCATCGCCTGGAGCAATCCCGTCGAAGTGCCGCCCGCGCCGCAGAATAGATCGGCGCATAAGACCTCAATAGCCGAAGATGTACTCATCCCCCCCACCTTTCCATTTCTGGTTGTTTCCCATAGTGCATATAAGAGTAATTATCGCGCCTGCTATACTTCAGGGTCCCAAGCCAGCCCTTCGATTGCCGGCTGCCGGAACCCCACACCGTCCAGATCGTCGAAGATGCACGGCTGCATCTCCATCAACTCGCTTGCCGTAAACAGGTCATACATCCCCATCTGCCCCTTGCGCAGCGCCAGTTGCAATTTCCTGATCTCCTCAGCCATGCCCTGGCTCATAAAACTATGCCAGGCTTTGGGATGGGTCCGTCGCATCACGGCCATGTGGTTATCGGGGAAAAGCAGATCGGTGGAGCACCCCATACAACCGTTGCGCTTGATCTTCCGGCAGGACCCATCGGCAGCCGTATAGGAAATATCGTACAGGCTGGCGTACGGGACATTGTAGCGGTGGATGTAGGACCAGATGTCCTCATCCGTCCAGATCGCCAGGGGCTGGCAATGCCAGATGCGCTCTCCCTGTAGATAATCCTTCTTCGCCCCCTGGAAGAGATAGCCACGGGTCAAGAAGTTCTTGGCCCTGGACCGGCTCTCAGAAGCCATCAAGCCTTTGAATACCAGGTCAACTCCAAGTTGCGCTTGCATCGCCTCAGATGGCCCTTTCTTGATCACGTCACAACACGCCTGGCTGATCTTCACCTGCCGCAACACGGCATAGTAGCGCAATAGCGATTCGTCCTGGCTCTCACTCTCCGAAAAGCGCAGGAATGTATCAATGTTAATGCGCCGGGCCGTGAGCTTCGACCAGGCCTTGCCCAGCAATGGCCAGCCGTACTGGTCAACGCACCACCAATACGTTTGACGTGTGCTGGCCGGCCACACCAGCCGCCGGCTCTCCAGCTCAGCCGCCAGATCGGGCGGGCAAGCTCGCTCCAATGCCTCTGTAGATTTCAGCTTGCCATCTGGTTTCAGCACGTCGCCGATGCGCCCATCAGCAATCAATCGCTCCCAGATCATCCTCTGTCCGGCGTATTTGTAGCCAATCCTGTCCGTATGTAGCAGCTTTGTCTCGTGGAAATTCAACCGCCAATCTTCGGCGAGCTGGCGCGAAAACTTGATGCACTCTGGGAATTCCACCCCGGTGTTTCCATAGCCCACCAGAATGTCCGGTCGCACCGACTTGATCATGTGCAGCAGGGCCGTGCTATCCTTCCCCCCCGAAAAGGCCACCATCGGGCGCTTGCATACTTCAAGCGCCTTGATGATAGCCACACAGGCCATCTCGATCTTGTAATCCAGGGGCTTCTGTTGTTCAGCCGTCAATTCATTCCAACGCATCGGTTCACCCTACAGTGCGTATAATGCAGGTTATCGCGCCTGCACTTTTGCCAATTCGCTCTCCGGTATCGCCCAGAATTCTCGCACCCAGCCTTCACGCTGGACCAGTTCGGCCTTAATTTTGCCCTTCTTAATCCATTTGCAGATAGTCTGTGTCCGCCTATGTAATAATCGGCTTGCATCCGAGACTGTGAGCCAGCCCTCTGGCAATGTCTTAAATGTCCCACCGTCCCGCTTGCGCTTGCGGGCTTGCACGGCCTGATACAACGGGCACTGATCGTGCAGATAACTAGCCACCGCCGATTCTTCAACGCAACCATCTGGACGCGGACAAGAGAGACAGGTTTCAACATCGGTCATAATCTCACCCACCCCATCCGAAACTCCGGCTCCATCCACTTCAACCCGCAAATCTTGAACACATCCTCTTCCGCCGGCGTCTCAATCATCTTGTCCCCCTCCCAGATCGCCCCATCCTCCACGTGGAGGTGGGGGGGCAGCAATCCCCCCTTATTCCGCTGTGTCACCAGACACTTGCTGAACTCAGCCGCGCCGGTCCGCTGCATGACGATCACCCCCCACTGAGCCGGTGGAAGCACCAAGAATAAGTCCAGCTTGATACGCCCCCGGTGGGGTATCTGCACCTCGAATTGCTTGTACCGTGGCCCGTTCTTGTCCCCCGGCAAAAGAACGTTCGCCCTCACCAGCGCGCACAGCACCTCGTCCAGGCCTTTGGGGATGTAATCCACCACCACGTTGAACATATCCTTCACCTCGCGGAGGATGGGCCTGGCTACAATCTCCATATCCCCCACTTGCGGCTTCTTCCTGCGCAGGCTCCCCGCGATGCTCACCTGCTCGCACACTGGCGTCAAACACGCCGCCAGAGTTTCTGCCACCGGGATCACGTCGTCGTACTTGAACATGGCTCCCCTCCCTTTTTGCAGTCCCACCCATCCAGCTCCTCGTCCCAGGCACATTCCGGGCACCAATGCCCAGACACAGCCTTTTCCAATGTCGCGCCGCATTTTGGGCAGTTTTTCTCTGTCTTTCGCTTTCGGTCTGGACTTACAGGCTGCAGTGGGATAGGCAATCCATATCGAGTTCGCAGTCTGCTCAGCCGGCAAGAGACCGTGGACCGCTTACATCCAGTTGCCTGCGCAACCTTCGCATAATCCAGCGGTGCACCGGGTTTCAATAAAGGCTTCAGTGCGTTCCATATCCGAGCCTCGCTCGGAGGCAATGCTGCCGTCTTCGTCATTCCCTTACCCCCAAGTTGAAATGGTTGTTAGCAAGAGCCCCACCTATCCACCCCAGTTGGTATAATCGTCATTATCAGCACTACGCCACAAACTGGTCATCGTTCTCCAAGACCTCACCCGCCGGCAGGTTTGACCACTGCCGCCGCGGCTGGCCAGCCGGCAATTGTTGAAACTGCGGCATTTCCGGCAACGCTGGCGGATAGCCGTCCCAACGCGGCGGCTGCGGCCCTGGGAGTTGCCCGGGATAATTGATCGTCGTCCGCTGCTGCCCCGCGCTCGCCGCCCGTGCCTGGCCGTACCGGTCCAAGACGAGGAAGCCGCCCACGATGAAGCCGCCCACGATGAACATCAGCATCAGGAAAAAGACGGTGCGTGTCATCTGATCGGTGATTAGCGCATACGCCAGGCCGCCGCCGGCCGCCAGTCCAAATCCCAACGCTATCCACTGCAAACAGCTCTTCATAGTCCTACCCCCTACCCCTACCCCCTACCCCGCCCTACCGCAGCCCCCAAAGGGGGGGATAGGTAGGGGGTAGGGGGTAGACCACCCCGGTATGCACCGGAAGATTAGACCGGTTTCGCCCCGGCCATCTGCTTCTTCAACTCGATGATCCCAGGCAACTTTTCCTTGAGCGCGTTGACATAGTCGCGTGCTACCCGGGCCCTGTCCATCTTGCCGCCGAAATGTTTCTGCAACGCCGTCGCGCTGTTGGTGATGATCAACCCGTACAGCACCATCTCCGGGTCGATTTGCCAGCGCTCTTTGATCGCAGCGTCGCCGGCGAGCTGGTATGTCTCCGGCCATTCTGGCTCACTGGCCGCCAGAGGCAGAGTGGCGTAATCGCTGCGCTGCGGCAATGCCGCCCTAAAGCGAGTAACCCTGTCACCAGATATAGCCAACCCGTCTCCCTTGCCCGCCAGGCGCTCAGTGTGTTGCCCAGCCAGCAGAGTGGCCAGGTAGGCTTGGTCAGCCGGCAATTGAAACACAAGCCGCGACGGGAAATTCGCCAAGGCCAGGCTGCCTTTTTCTCCGAAGACACTCGGATTGGCGGCCTGGCTTGCCACAACCAGATTGATCCGCAACCCTCCCGCTAGTTGGCTGAGTTGGGTGATAATTGCCCCAGCTTCCGGCTTCACCTGTGCCAACTGTGCCACCTCATCCACGATGACTACCCACCGCCGGGCCTGCAAGGCGACGTCACCACGCCGACGCTCCATCTCTGCCAGTACAAAACGCAAGAGCTGCACGGAATCTTCGTAACCAGTAGCGATCGGCGCCGCCAGGTGCGCCAGCCGGCCAAAGGGTATCAACTTTTGGTCGTTCTTTGGATTGAGAATGATCATCTGCTGCTCATCGGGTCGGTTGGCACGCGCCATTGACAAAATGAAATCTGTTAGGCAGGTCGTCTTCCCACTCTGGCTCGTTCCGAAAATTGCCTTGTGCGGTGAGTCCCACCCCAATCGGGCAATTGATCCCAGCGCAGTCCGTCCAAAAGTAACCACATCGGGCCGGTGGGGCATATCCGATAAATAGACCTCGCTCCACTGGCTGAACGGCAGGGTGAACTCAATACGCACCAGGCTCAGCTCCCGATAGACGCGCACGAAGCTCGCCCCGGCCACCATAGCGAAACGCTCATCGAGCGCCAGGACCGTTTTCAAGTCCTCATCTCGCACCTGGAGAGAGACGGTGGCCGCTTGCGGGCCGATCACTGGCCTGGAGACAAACCGGTACGGGACCCCACTTGGCAGCCGGATCCGGCGGCCGGCCGTCCTCCACGACCTGGTCGATGCGTCGGCGTTTTTCAGCACCCAATCCACAGCCATCAAATAGTTCTCAGAGTTTGACATCTTCCCTACTCCCTTTATAATGCTCGTGGGCAGGGTGACCTACTCCCCCCTGCCTGGCCCCTCGGTCCCTAGCCGGGGGGCGCTTAATTCTCCCCGTCCATCACCTTCGACAAGTCTCTGCGCAGAGCACCGATGATCTTTTCTACCTCTTGCAGTCTCTGTTGAGATCGGCGCCACGCCGCTCCAAACAACAGCGCCCCGGTCAGGAACCCAAACACCCAGCTAATACAGAATGTTTCCACCGCTACCTCCTACCCGTCAGCAGCCGCGGGCGGTGGTCCCCGCCGTCGCCCTCATCGTCCACAATAGTGAAGTCTCTGGCTCCCGCTTCAACCAGGTTGATCCCGAAGGCTGCCCCTATCGTCGCCAGTGCCGCCTCGTATCCCTGCCAGTAGCCAGCCTGCCGCTCTGCCAACAGCCCAGTGTTCAAATCGTCAGCAGTCAGGATGGCCCGCCGCGCCTCCTGGCCAGCCACGCGCGCCGCCCGCAAGGCCCGTGCAACATCCTCAGCAAACCAGACATCAAGCCCCATTGTTATTCTCCCTTGGCAGATCGGCCTCGACCACCAGCCACACCTCGTTGACCAAACACCCGCCGATGCATTCCACATGCACCGCAAAAAGGTTCAGCACCCCGGTCGCTTCCTTCGCCGCTTTCTCAAGTGTCGGGTTGACCACGATCCCCTCCGGCAGCGCTTTCCGCTTTTGATAAAAGTCTTTTACTGCCTCTTTTATCCTGCCTTGCAGCAGCTCGGCCGGTCCCTTCCCATTCCCCGTAAAGCGGTATGTCCAAAACGTCTTGCTGCCCATTTCCCCACCCCACAGTCGCTATAATGTGGATTATCCTCACTGTGCCAATTGTTCCGTTTGAAGTTCTTGCACCCTCTGCCGCCACTCCTTGCGCAGCCGCCAGCCCCAGCCAGTTCCCCAGAACAATGCCCCATCCCGGAACTTCTTCCACCGAGGATACAGCAAATAAGCCAGGTCCGGCTTGTAGAATTCGACAGTGTCGCGATAGGCCGCGTGCCGTGTTCCCTTCTCCTCCAACCACTCGCACAACGCTTGCAAGTCCGTCACCGGATCACTGGCCAGTCCGTTATACCTGCCACAATTGAAACACAGCACCCGGCCGTCGGCTACCAGGTATAATCTCCCCTCACACTTCCAGCACCGCTCATTCTCCAGGTCTCTCATCTCCCCCCCCTCTCATAGATTGCCGTCGATACGTTTTTTCGTGCATGTATATCCATCCAAATCAGTAGAACAGTAGTTACAGTAGTTACGCCGTAACTGCTACGTAACTACTCAAGCCAAAATCAGTAGTTACGCGGAAAATTCCGCCGACCACAACATCTAGTATGCTTTTGCTCTCAACAGTCCCATAAATTGTGGTCATTGCATTCTCAACCTTAAGACGTAACTGATGTAACTACGTAACTACTGCAAACGCTCTCGCATGAGGGCAAAAAAACGGTAAATTCGGAATTTTCCCCTTTTAGGCTGATGGTGGTGCTCCGTCCATCAAAATCGGGGCCGGTTCCGGTTCGCTCAACAAATCAATGCCCAGCCTGTCGCGGACCGCCTCCCCATTCACCAGCAAGACGCGCTTGTGGCCAACCCTGGGGTTGATCCACTTCGTAATCTCGAACTGCCGATCATCGCGCTCGAAGAGATAGCCGTACTGCCAAACCTCACGCCGCAGCGCGTCGATCAACGTGTCGAACCGTTCGTCGAGCCCGGCCCAATATTTCTTGACCTCCACCAGCGCCGGCGCGGTCAGAATGTAGAGCAGTGATTCGTCTTTCCACCCGATCAACGTCGCCCCAAACGGGGCAGAAAAGTCCAATTTGCCCTTCGGCGCTATCACTGCCGACCCTTGTGTACACAAATCCTCGATGGCCTGGAAGAAGCGCAGCACTGGAGATTGCTGGCTGATGCGCTCGCTCTGCCCAATCAACACCTCGTACAGCGCTTCGTCATACTGCACCAGCCGGGTATTGATTTCATCCACCGCCCCCAGCTCATCCATCCAGCGCAGCGCCGTCCTCATCGAAGCCGACAGCACCGCGAAATAATCTGTCAGCCGGTCCTGATTGCAAAATCGGTCTTGCACCTCTGCCTGCAACTCTGCGTATAGCGCCGGCAACTCTCCCGCCACCTTGTCCCAGTTCATGGCCAGCCAAGTAACATATCCCGCCATAGCCTGGCTATACAAGGCGTGCTCCCCCTGCGCCGCCGTCAGCAGCTCCAGGTTGACCGATCCCCACTCGATGGGGACGGTGATCGTCCGCCCCACGATGCTCTGCCCAATCAGCGGCTGCTCGGCTGTGGCAATCACCAGCCCCCTCGGCAGGAACTGCGTCCGCGCGCTCATATCCGCCCGCCGCCGGCCGCGGCTGCTGCGATTGCCAACTGAGCGCACAATGTAATGCGCCTTCTTGCCCATCTCCTTGCTTTCCTGAACGCTCGTAAACTGCGGGGCGTAATCGTCAATTACCAGAGCCACGTCTTTGCTGGTGAACATCGTCCCTTCCAGGTCGGCTTGGGTGCTTGTCCAATCCTTCGGCGCCTTGTAATCCCGTCCCTGCACGAACCCCTCCCCGAAATGACTTAAGGCGAGGTGACTGATCGTGCTCTTCTTGCTCTGTGTCGGCCCATACACCCAGAGCACCGCATTCAGGCTCTTGATCGTCGTCAGCGGCGCCGCCCACATTGCCGCCCACAGTGGCACGGTGATGACCGGCGGCGCGATCTCCAAAAAGCGCAGGCTCGCCTTGATCGCCTCCACCAGCCCTTCCCCTGCCGGTGGTAAGGGCAATCTGTAATGCACCAGGTTATTAGGCAAATCAACCCGCGCACTTTCGTCCAACCCTTTCGCGCTCAGCGCCCCACTGGCCGACAGGAACGCCCGCTCACCTCCCACCTCGTACCAGCCGGTGAAGGTGTGCACCCGCTCCCTGGTCATCGTCTTTTGCCCGGCCTCCAATATCGCCCGTCTCAGCAGGTGCAGCTTTCCGTTGTTAAGATAGACGATGGGCCGCGCCCCCCACGTCTTACCGATCCATTTCATCCCGTCGAAGCCTTCGGCGTCCACGTCGATGGTCGGCAGTGCCGGGCCGCCTGCCAATTTCCCCTCCACCGTGTAGTGGATTTCCGGCGTGTTCTGCCCATCGTCGATGGCCAGCTCGTGGTTTAATTGCGCCGTGAAATTGCACATCGGCTCGCCCCAGTAGCAGAACTTGCCGTCGCGCACCTCGATGCCCGAGCTGTGATCGCTCTTCGGCATTCGTTCGGCGACCATCTTGGCAAATTCTTTGCTGCCGATCTCCAACTTCCGCTCTTCGGCAATGCGCTTGAGGTAGAGCGTCCTCTCCGTCTCCCCCAGGCGAGCGACCAGGTCGGCCAAATGCTCGATCCCCTCCGCCCGTTCGCGCATATCTTTGATCTTCTTCACCCTGGCGATCTCCAGGTCCAGGTGTGCCGGGGCCTCGCACAAAAGCGCCTCGGCCAGCTCCGCCGTCCCCCCAGCTTTCAGCCAGTCGTTGGCATCGCTCTTCTTCGCGCCGTCAGCTTTCGGCCATAACACGATCCGCGCCAGCGGCCCGGCGATCTCAGCCAGGCGCTCCGCTCCCTGGTGACCGGCTACGTCGTTGCTCAATGCGATGTAAACGGTGGTCCGCTCCGCCTTCCGCCGCAAGGCGGCCACCAGGTGCGGCTCTTCGTCCTCTCGCAGCGTGCAGCCGCACAGCGCCCACGTCGGCCAGCCCCAGCCCCGCAGGGTCTCCGCGTCTGCCGGACCCTCGACGATCACCAGCCCTTCGGCGTCGAGCGGCCGCCCGTCCAGGCCCATCTCCGCCCGGTACAAATGTCTCTTGCCTGGCAGGTTCCGCGATTTGCTCCCCTTCTCCACCGGGCTGATCGCCCTGGCTGAGAGAGAGATCACCTTGCCGCCTACTCTATGCGGATATATCAGCCACCCGTCCGGTGACACCTGGTCGCCGTCGGCGTTGGCCGTGAAGTCTTTCCCATCTGCCCTCACCAGCCCGATCTCCCTGGCCAGCGGTAGCAGTGCCGTGCTGTCTTCGGCTTTCAGCATTGCCTTCATCAGCGCGTCGTTTGACTGCGACAGTCCCCACAGCACCGTCTTAAGGTGCTCATCGCTGAACCCCCGCCCCCGCGCGGTGGCCAGTGCCTTCGCCGCCGCCTCTCCCTCGCCCCACAGAAGAGCCTGGTAAAACTTCGCCGCCCGCGTCAGCAGGTCGGTCACACTCGCCAGCTTCTTGTGCTCTGCCGCCGCCTGGGACGTCCACCCCAGCTCCTCCAGCGAGAGCCGGGCGTAATCCGCCAGCCACTTCAGCGCCTCGGTGAAGTCGAGGCCCTTCCAGCGCTGCACGAACTCTATGGCGTCCCCCCCCGTCTGACATCCGCTGAAGCAGTGCCAGCGCTGGCGTCCTTCCCCGTCCGTGTAGACACTGAACGAGGTCGGATTGTCGCCCCCGTGCAGCGGGCACTTGCACGTGAAACTCTTACCCTGTCGGCGAGGATGGCCCCCCGCCATTTCCACCAGCCCCACCAGGTCCACCGCATCGAAGAGAGGTTCAAGATTTAGCATCGATCACTGCCCTTTTAATAAGTAGGTCCGATAATACCGGTTGTAGCCCTGCGTCGCTCCCCTGCCCTCTGAGCGTGTCGTATGGCCCCGTCGACGGGGACTTAATATGTCCCCGTCGTAAAAAAGGATGTCCCCGTCGAATGTCCCCGTCGAATGTCCCCGTAGGGGAACAAACACCATCTTTCGGCGGGACCGGGACTATTCCCCTGGCAGCCTCAAATTCCACTGAAAGCGCATGGACCGGCTGGGCTCCTTGCTGTCGAATAGGAGACTACTTAACTCGTTGCCTTGGCCTCCCTCGTATTCTCCCATCGCATAGTTCAGAAAGAATGCCGCGATCTGACTGGCACTGGTCCCTTCCGCCTTCGCCGCAGCCTCAATGCGCTCCTTCAACTCTTCCGGCAGATCGTACTTCACGCGCACTCGTCCGCGATCCTTGCGCTGTTTGCTCGTCAGCGCCGCCGTGTTCGTCGCCGCCGTTTTCTGCCACTCAGTCACCGCTGGGTCTAGACCCCGCAAGCCCCCCACCCGTTTGTCACCCATCGTCAAAACTCCTCAGTGCGTATAAGAAACGTTATCGTGTCTGCCCTACCACAACCCAAATATCCCTGGCGACCTCTCGCTGCCGGGTGAGTGTCAGTCGTATCACATTGCACCCGGCGAGGACGAAAGCCATCGTGATCACGTCCTGCCAGAGCGCCACTCCCAACAGACCGATCAACAGCGCCAGAACCAGTTCCCCCAGTGCCAGGCTGAAAGCCGCGCGATAAAGAAAGTGGATGCTCATTTCCCCTTCCCATTATTGCCGTCGACATGCACCGTCTCAACGCTCCCCATATAATCAAACAGCGTCGGGGCCATCGCCTTCATCTCGGCCTGCCGGCAATAGGCCGCGCCGGCGCGCCAGAAATCCTCACTCAGCTCGATCCCGTACCCCCGTCTTCCCATCTCAACCGCAACGTAGGGAACGGTAAACAGACCAGCGAACGGGTCCAGGATAATGTCGGGTTCGGCGACCAATTCGGGATCGCTGGTGAACCGCTCGACCAGCCGCCGGACAATATCGAAAGGCAACGGGCAAATGTGCTTCTCAAGGCCCCGCTGGCTCTGGACGCTGTTCAAGCAAAACATTGGGTTGATGTTGTCCCACACCCGGTCGCTGTGGCTCTCTGGCGGTTCGTAGAAGAACGTCGCCGGCAGGTTCCCGGCGCGTTCCTTCTCTTCGAGCCGGGCCACGTGGGCATCATAATCGTAGAGTTCATCTGGCAACAAGGGACGGTCGCCAGATGAGCGCCAGAATGAGTGAGCATCGATCTGCCATCTCGCACGGGTGTAGCGCTCCTTGCTATGCACCACCTGCTCGTCTGCATAGGCCGTATCTGTTGCCGTCGGTGCCTTGCGGAAGAGCAGCACCTTTTCCGGCAGCCCCACGCCCATCTTCGACCCGTCTTTGCACATCTCAGTCCAACCCAGCCGATAGGTTGAATTGTTTTCGCGGACCACATCGGTCACTATGAAGATTTCGCCTTCGTACAAAAAGCCGTGCTTCATAAAGGCGAAGATGGTCTTGGCTGAGAAGGGATTGATCTCCATAAACCCGGAGGCCGTCTGATGGCTGTAGCGCACGATGTCCTTGACGTGGATGGCTGCTACCCGCCCCGGCTTGAGCACCCGCAACAGATGCGGGATGAGGAAATCCATCTGCTCGAAGAATCGCTCATCGTCCCGGTTGTGCCCAAAGTCGTTGTAGCTGGCCACGTATTCGTAGTGGGTGCTGAAGGGGATGCTGGAGATGATCGCCCCGAAATGGTTATCAGGCAGAGTCTGCAGCTCCTCCACGCAATCATTCTTGACCGCCGTGAAGCGCTCCCCGTCCGCCTGCTGTCGCTCTATGCCGATGGTCCGGTGCAGGTCCTGGCTCAAGGCTGCGTGGGTCAGGCCATACTGTTTGATGATCGCTTGCATCTTAACCACCAAGGCGTCGTGTTGCTGCCATTTGCCCTTGAGAGTATCCACCACCGCCTGTTCCGACTCGGCGTAAATGATGTGTATATCCACCGGCTGCTCTTGCTGAAACCGGTATATCCGGTGGATGGCCTGGATGAAATCTTGGAAGAGGTAGGACACGCCCAAAAACACGGCGCTGTGGCAATAGAGCTGGAAATTGCACCCGGAGCCTGACAGCTCAGGCTTGCTCGCCAGGATGGCCACGTCACCGTGGGCGAAGCCAATGGTGCGCTCCTCACGCACGTCCAGGTCCTGAGAGCCGTACACGCTGATCGCATCCGGCACCGCCTTTTCAATGGCCCGCCGTTCGTCTTCCAGGTGATGCCACAATAGCCAATGGCGGTCCGGGGCCTCGCCGACGATCTCGACCATCTTTCGGATCCGGTCCGCCAGCGTTGCCCTCTTTTCGGCGGATGCCTCTCGCACCCCGCTGGCCGCGTCCAGGAACAACCGGTGCTGTCCCCGATTGTCGGTTTGGTCCCACGCCCGGCGATGATCCGTCTCGATGCGGTGCCAATGGACGCGCAGCTCGGGCAGGTTGTAACCCTCGTCCGAATAGCCCAAATCACTGGGCTTATACAGGAACAGCGCCCACGAAGCCACCCACAGCCAGAATGTGCGTTCGTGCTGGGGATGGATCGTCAGGTGACCGGCCTTCGTCGTATCGCGTTGAAACCACCGGGTCAAGGCCTCGCCGTGCTCCATAATCCCCAGCCAGCGCGCGTAATAGATGATTTCTCGATACTCATTGGGCGCCGGCGTCGCCGTCGCCACAAACCGATAAGGGACGGGGGCGAAGACTTCCACGAACACATCCGACGTTTTGCTATCCAGTGACCGGAGCACTGACCCCTCGTCCAGTGAGACACCCCCCAGCAGATTGATGGTCGCCGGCGTGATGTTGCCCTCTCTCACCCGTTCGTAATTGGTGATGAGGTATGGAGTCGTCGCCGCCCGGATTTCCTCATCGGTGCGCACGTACTGCCACACCTGGCCCAGCGCCGGTCCGTCCTCCGCGCTGAACTGGTATTTCACCCCCAACGGGCAAACCACCAAGAATGGCTTGCCAGTGCGTTCGTAGATTAGCCTGGCCAGCTCGCACTGCACGCGCGTCTTGCCAAGCCCGAAGCTCATCGCAATCAAGGCCCGTCCCAGGCGCGCCGCCCAAACAATCGTATCTCTCTGATGTGGGAAGAGGCTCGGATGTAGAGTTCCCGGATCAACAGCAAAACCGGACCGCTCCACTATATCGATCTTGCTCTCTAAGAAGTTCTGGTATTCCGTAGGTGTGTCCATTTGCTCACAATTCATATATCGCTCTACCATCCAAAATCTTCGGCTTTATACTCGTGGTCGTGGTTTAGCCGGTCGTGAACGTAGGTTCCTCTCACAGGCAGATTCTCAATCACGCGCCACGCCTCCCACAGATGGGACAGGAATACCTTAATCATCTTGCGCATGGCAGCGTTGTGAATGTGTGCCTTTGTCCAGTCAGGTCGCCCCGCTTGATAGAATGTCTTGGCGTCGTCATACACCTCACGATAGGGCGAATTGCACTTGAGGAAGGACGAGGCGACCAAATACAGGGTTGTCTTCAGGCGAGCATTGTAGTGCAGCTTTTCGCCTTTCGTCGGTCGTTCTCGCTCACCATCCACGACGCCATAGCCACAGTAACGCCACAGCGCCGAAACGGTATCGGCTCGTTCAATGTCAATCATCGCAATGAGTTTTGCTGAGAGTAGCGGGCCGATCCCTTTCAACCCCGACAGGCTTTCATAAATTGGCTCAGTCTTGACGGCGCGGGCTATATCCTTATTCAATTCCATCTCAAGGTCGGTGAAACGAATCAACCACTTGTCAACGACGTTGCGTTGATCGCTAACTGACGGGTCATCAGCGCTCTGCTCGATAGCTGCCAGGCGGTTTCCAAACTGGATACGCGCCTTTTGTATCTGGCGGTCGCGTAGGTCTACTAAAGCTCTCAGAAGATTGTCAGGCATTTTGTTTTTTCCTTTTCGCTCTATGATATAGGGTTACTTTCACAGTTGGGCTCGCACGGTTCTCTTTGTATCACTGGCTCGCTCTTATGATGCGGGTATCTTTCGTCACTTGGCTCGCTTACGTATGCTGGGTCTCTTCTACCCCCTGGCTCGCTTCCTCCTTTTGGTTCTCTCACTGTCACTGGCTCGCTTGGCGGTCTTGGGTCTCTAGACGTGGATGGCTCGCTTTACTCCTTTGGTTCTCTCAACGCCACTGGCTCGCTCTCGCTCTTAGGTCATCTCTATACGTACGGCTCGCTTTACCTTACTGGTCCTCTTCAACATCCTGGCTCACTCTGGGTGTGTGGTTCTCTCAATTGTCCTGGCTCGCTTAGGCTCTCAGTTGGAATAATCGCTCTTATCAGCCCTCCCCTCTCCCTCTGGGAGAGGAGAAAGTTGTAAGGGGTCTCCTTACTTTCCCCGGTTCCGCCGCCGCGACGCCTTCGCAATCTTTCGCCGCCGCTTCGCCAGCTTCCCCACGCCTTTCTTGCCAGACCCACGTAGGTCCGGCAACCGTCGTATCTTCTTGCGAGCCTTTGGCGCTGTAGTTGGTGCCGGCTGCTGCTCCACCTTGGAGCCCAGCAGCACCCTCAACAGCGCCAGGTCTCCCGCATTCACCACCGGTTTGCGTCTAATCGGTCCGCCCTTCGCATCCATTCTCCTTACTCCCTACTTCCCCACTGCCCCCAAAAACCGCTCCACCACCTTCCCCATCGCTACCGTAACCTTGTCCTCCGGCGCCATATCGAACACCACGTTCCCGAAAGCGCACGCCTCCGCCACACGCACACTCAAGGGGATTGGCGGCCACACCGTCGGACCGAAGGCCTTCACCAGATCCTCCAGTTGCGCCTTGTGCTCGTTGGTGTACCGGATCATATTCGGGACCACCCCCAACAGCCGCGGACCCTTGCCGCCCCGCTTCTCTTGCACCGTCGCGGCCATCAACCCCACGCCCTCCAGGGCGAGGCGTTCGAGCTGCGTCGGCACAACCACCCAGTCCAGTGCCAGCAGCATCTCGCCGAACCCCGCC
>Ga0316628_100000167_pt1 | contig 41339 bp, 37 predicted proteins | sample OWC_Aug_M2_C1_D5_FD_207648 | JGI IMG/M metagenome (GOLD analysis project Ga0316628, IMG submission 207648) | Wetland soil microbial communities from Old Woman Creek delta, Ohio, United States - OWC_Aug_M2_C1_D5_C | ecosystem: Environmental > Terrestrial > Soil > Wetlands | place: USA: Ohio...
CCTGCACCCCGCCAAGCTCCTCGCTCGCGCCCTTCGACTGCGCTCAGGGCGCCCCGAGCAACGTCCGTGCGGGTTCAGCGCCGAGTCATCGAGGTTCCTCGTTCGGCTCGAAGCCTTCCACGTGGCACCGCAGCTCGCCGCGGGCGAGCGTCACGCGTACCTGGTCGCCGGCGCCGACGCTGGCCGCGTCACGAATGACGCGCGTGCGGGAACCATCCCAGCAGACCGCGTAGCCGCGCGCGAGAACCGCCAGCGGGCTGAGGTTGTCGAGCCGCGCCGCGGCGCTGCGGAACCGCACGTCGGCCCGGTGGCGAAGGCGCGTCACGGCGGCGATCAGCCCGGCGTCGGCGTTCCCCAGGCGCCCGCGCGCACGCGCGAAACGCCGCCGAACGTCGTGCGCTTCGAGCAGGCCGCGCACCTGCTGCAGCCGCCGCTGGTGCCGCGCGACGAGCGCCCGGGCGGCACGCTGCAGATCGTGCGTGAGATCGGCCACGTAGCGGCCGCGGTTCGCGAGCCGCACGGGCCAGCCGGCCAGCGCGGTGACGCCGCTCATCTGGTGGACGCGCGACCGCAACCGGTGCAGCCGTGCGCGCATCGACGCCGACAGCCGGTCGTGCAGCCGATCGATGCGCGCGCAGAAATCGTCCTTGGCACGTACCACGATTTCCGCCGCCGCCGACGGCGTCGGGGCGCGCACGTCGGCCACGAAGTCCGCGATCGTCACGTCGACTTCGTGACCGACCGCCGAGACCACCGGCACGGGCGCCTTCGCGATGGCCCGCGCCACGACCTCCTCGTTGAAGGCCCAGAGATCCTCGATCGATCCGCCGCCGCGCCCGACGATGATGACGTCGACGCCGGGCACCCGGCCGATCGCGTTCAGCCCGCGCGCGATGTCCGAGGCCGCGCCCTCGCCCTGCACGCGCGTCGGACGGATGACGAGGTGCGCGTTGGGATACCGGCGCCGCAGGACCTTGATGATGTCGCGCACCGCCGCGCCGTCGAGCGAGGTGACGATGCCGATCTTGGCCGGGAGCGCCGGAAGCGGGCGCTTGCGGGCCGTGTCAAACAACCCCTCGGCCTGCAGGCGCTTCTTCAACTGGTCGAAGGCGAGCTGCAGCGCGCCCAGGCCGTGGGGCTCCATGTGCTCGCACACCAGCTGGTACTCGCCTTTCGGGTCGTACACGCTGAGCCGCCCCCGGGCCACGACGCGCAGCCCGTCCTCCGGCTTGAACTTCAAGTGCCGCATCGCGGAGCGGAACATCACGGCCCTGATCTGCGCGCCCTGGTCCTTCAGCGTGAAGTACAGGTGGCCGGTGTTCCAGACCCGCCCGTTCGAAATCTCGCCCTCGACCCAGACGTCCGGGAATTCGCTCTCGAGCAGCTCGCGCACCGCGGCGGTGAGTTCGCTGACGCTGAAGATGCGGCGCACGGGCGGCGCGCCGGCCGGAACGGCTGCAGCAGCCGGAGGCTCCGGTTCCTCGGGTTCGTCTTCGAACGGCAGGTCGAAGAGGTCGGACATAAGAGATTCTTGCACGGTGGACCTGCGGCTCGCCGTGGTCTTGAGAAGCGAGCGAGCCGCGCTCATTCCGCCCGGGCCGCCTGCTTCATCGCGAACAACGCGTCGGCTGTCAGGCTGATTCGCCGGATCTCGGTGGCTCGCCCGGTGGCCTCGTCCGCGGCGATGACGACCGCATGCAGCCGGGGGTCACCGGTCGCGGGCTCGAAGCGGCTCGGCAAGCCAGTGCGGAACCGCGCGAGCGCCGCCTGCTTCTCGGTCCCGATGATCGAATCATACGGGCCGGTCATGCCGACGTCGGTGATGTAGGCCGTCCCCCCGGGCAGGATCCGTTCGTCGGCCGTCTGCACGTGCGTGTGCGTCCCGATCACGGCCGTCACCTGGCCGTCCAGGTGCCATCCCATCGCGATCTTCTCCGACGTCGCCTCGGCGTGGAAGTCAACGATGACGATTCGCGCGTGCTGCCTGACGGCCTCGACCTCTTTGACCACAACCGCGAACGGATCGTCGATCGGCTGCATGAACACGCGGCCCATCGCGTTGATGACACCCACGGGGCGGCCTGACGCGGTCCGCGCCACGAACGAACCGCGGCCGGGCACCCCCGCCGGGTAGTTGACGGGCCGCAGCAGGCGCGCTTCCGCTCCGATGTAACTGAGCGCCTCCTTCTTGTCCCACACGTGGTTCCCCGACGTCATCACGTCCACGCCGTACCCGGCGATCGCGTCGCCCACCTCTCGCGTGATGCCGAACCCGCCGGCGGCGTTCTCGACGTTCGCGATGACGAGGTCCGCCCGCGTCTCGGTGACGAGCGTTTCAAGCCCGTGTCGAACGAGGTCGCGGCCGGGCCGGCCGAAAATGTCGCCGATAAACAGGATCTTCATCGATGGCATGCCGAAAGCAGGACGAGGAGTGCGGGACGAGACTCGGCGACCACGCAGGCAGCCCCATGCGCGTCGAAGATACAGGCCAGAGCGGGGACCGGGGGACGCTCACGCGTGATCCGGCGGGGCCCCGGCGTCCGTGACGGCACCCTCGGGCGCGTCCTCGCTCACGATCGGCACACTGATCTCCCCGCCGCGTCGCTCGCGGATCTTCGGGATGACGATGCGCAGCTCGCCGGCCTGCAGCGTGGCGCGCGCCGCGGCGCCGTCGAAAGCGCCCGTCAGCCGGACGGCGCGGGCGAAGTGCCCGAACCCCCGTTCGACCAGGTGAAAGCTGCCGTCGGCCCGCTCGGTGCTGTCGCGCGGCAGTTTCTCGCCGGCGACGATGACCACGCCGTTCTTGATCACCACCCGCAACTCGCCCAGGCCGACGCCGGGAACGTCGATTTCGATCTCGACCGAGGAGTCCGTCTCGAGCACGTCGAGCGCCGGGGCGGTTTCGCCGGGGGCCAGGTGATGGCCGACCGATCGCGAGATGTCGTCGAACAGGTGGGCGATCTCTTCGGCGAGCTCCCGCGACTCGGAGGCCAGGAGCAGCCGGTGCAGTTCACGCATAGTCAGCCGCGGGGGCTACGCTTCGGTTCGATACGACCTCATCATCGCACAGTCGTCCGGTCGGTCGCCAGCACCGCCTGCAACAATACCGCCGCGCCGCGCGCGCAGTCGTCCCAACCGGTCGCTTCCTTCGGCGAATGGCTGATCCCGCCCGCGCTCGGGACGAAGATCATCCCCATGGGGCCGAGCGTCGCCATCATCTGCGCGTCGTGCCCGGCCCCGCTCGGCAGGCGCAGGGCAGGCGCGCCGAGCGTTCCGGCAGCGCGTTCGATCGCCTCCATCAGAAGGGGCGCGGCCATCGCCGCCTCGTGATGGCTGGTCGGCGCGATCGAGATTTCCGTCCGTGTCTCGCGGGCGATGGCGCTCGCGCGGTCCTCGATCGCCCGCGCCAGGCGGGTGACCTTCCCTGCCGACAGGTCGCGAAGTTCGATCGTCAGCTTGACCAGACCGGGCACGACGTTGGGCGCGTTCGGCGTGACCGAGAGTTGACCGACGGTGCCCACCTGCCTGCCGGGTTCCGCGCGTACGATCTCGTTCACGGCCAGGACCAGCCGGGCGGCGGCAACCAGCGCGTCGTGACGATCGGGCATTGGCGTCGTCCCCGCGTGGTTGGCGACGCCGCGCACGGTCACCTCGTATCGATCGATCCCGACGATGCCTTCTACGACGCCGATCGCCGCGCCGTTCTTCTCCAGGACGCCGCCCTGCTCGATGTGCAGTTCCAGGTAACAGTGGATGGACCCGGCCGGACGCCGCGACTCGGAGATGCGCGCGGGGTCGCCGCCGATCGTACGAACCGCGTCTGCCCGCCGGACGCCGTTCCACACCTGGTCCATCTCGCCGTCGTGCAGTTGGCCGGCGGCTGCCCGGCTGCCGTCGAGCCCGTTGCCGTAGGCCACGCCCTCCTCGTTCGCCCAGACCACCATCTCGAGGGGGTGCGCCGTCGTGACGTGCGCTTCCGCCAGGGCCTGCATGACTTCGAGCGCAGCGAAGGTGCCCAGCGGGCCGTCGAAGTTGCCGCCGTTCGGCACCGAATCGACGTGCGACCCGAACAGGATCGGGGGGGCGGAAGGATCGCGGCCTTCGCGCCTTGCGATGATGTTGCCCGCGGGATCGATGCGCGGCGTCAGCCCGGCGGCACGCATCTGATCCATCACGTACCGTCTGCCGGCGACGTCGGCGTCGGAATAAGCCACCCGCGAGACGCCGTCCGCAAAGCTGCCGCCGGGCGGCCGGCCGAAGACGCTCAGGCCTTCGATGCGCTGTTGGAGCCGAGCCGGATTGACGGCGGGGGATTGCGCCCCCGGGGTGGCGCTGGACAGCAGGAGGAGCAGGGGCGCAAGGACGAGGATGGGGCGGCCGCCGGGGTTTGGCATGCCGCATTATGGCGTGATTGCCGTCCGTGAGGGAGCCTCGGCCGCAGACCGTAGTCCGTAGACCGTAGACGGCCTGTCAAGTCGATCGTGACAAGCGTGCGCCTGTCCCGGGCTCGTCTGTGTTCGACCGCCTGCGTGTTAGGCGGTCTGCGGTCTACGGCCTACGGTTAACCTCTTCGAATTCCTATCGGACCCACACCCTGGGCCGTGCTCTGGGTCCTCAGCCCCTCGGCGCGCTTTCCATCACGCGCTTGCGCGTGTAGGCAATCAGCCCTCCGGCGTCGATGATCGCCTGCCGCGCCTTCGGCAGCGGCTCGATGCGGAACGTCCTGCCCGTCGTCTTGTTCGCGACGCCGTCCGTCCCCACCTCGAGTTCATCTCCCTCCGACGCTTCGATGTCGGGGCAGATGACCGTGCGCAGCCCCAGGTTGCACGAGTTCTGCAGGAAGATGCGCGCGAATCCCTTCGCCACGACCACCAGCTCGTGCCCCTTCAGGGTGGAGGCCGCCTGCTCGCGCGACGACCCGCATCCGAAATTGTTGCCGGCCACGATCACGCTGCCGGCGGGAATCTTCTTCTCGCGCAGCTTCGCGTTGATCTCCAGGTCCGCGAAGGCGTATTGAGGCGTCTCGCCGGGGAGCACGGTCGCCATGAACCGGCCGGGGTAGATCGTGTCGGTGGACACGTCGTCGCCAATCGTCATTACCACTTGTGCCATGTCAGTTCCCCCTCGGATCGGTGATGGTGCCTTGCAGCGCGCTCGCGGCCGCAACCGCCGGCGAACAGAGGTAGACCTCGGACTGCGGGTTGCCCATGCGCCCCTTGAAGTTGCGGTTGGTCGTGGACAGCGCCACCTCGCCGTCGCCCAGCGCTCCCTGGTGGACGCCCAGGCAGCACCCGCAGCCGGGGTTGACGATGACGGCTCCCGCCTCGGCGAGGTTCATGAGGTAGCCTCGCTTCATCGCTTCCTTGTAGATGCGCCACGAGGCGGGGAACACGAGCATGCGAACGCCCTGCGCGATCTTCTTGTCCTTGACGATGGCCGCGGCGATCTCGAGATCGTCCAGGCGGCCGTTCGTGCACGAGCCGATGACGATCTGCTGCACCCTGGTGCCGGCCACCGCGCCCACCGGCTTGACGTTGTCGACGGTGTGCGGGCACGCGATCTGCGGCTGCAGCGGCGTCGCGTCGATCTCGATCACGCGCGAGTAGAGCGCATCCGCGTCGGGGGCCATCCGCGAACTCGGGCCCGGGACGCCGGCCTCTTCCCGCAGGTAACGCTGCGTCTCGTCGTCGGCCGGAACGATGCCGGACGTGGCGCCGGCTTCGACGGACATGTTGCAGATGGTGAGGCGGCCCGAGGTCGGCATGCGGCGGATCGCATCGCCGTGGAACTCGATCACCTGGAAGTTGGCGCCCTCCGCGGTCAGGAGGCCCACGAGGTGAAGGATGAGGTCCTTTGGCAGGACGTGCGGCGGCAGGTGGCCGTCGACGACGACCTTGATGGTCGCCGGCACCTCCACGTTCAGCACTTTGCCCAGCGCCCAGACGGCCGCCATCTCGGTGGCGCCGATGCCGAAGGCGAACGCGCCCAGCGCGCCGTGACTCGTGGTGTGGCTGTCGGTGCCGACCACGACGCCGCCGGGCCGCACGTAGCCGTACTCCGGCAGGATCTGGTGGCAGATGCCCCCCTCGTCACCGCGGACGTCGTGGAATCGCGCGATCCCCTGCTTCGCGACGAAATCGCGGATCTTCTTCTGGTTGGTCGCCGTCTTCGAGCTTTCCGCCGGCACGCGGTGATCGAAGATGATCGCGATTTTCGACGGGTCCCAGACGCGGGCCTCGAGGCCCGTGCCCTTGTAGACCTCGTTGAACTGGTTGATGACGAGGGCCCCGTTCTCGTGCGACATCGCCAGGTCCACGGCCGGTTCGACGACGTCGCCGGCGCTCACCGAGGACCTGCCGGTTGCGCGCGCGAGGATCTTCTCGACTATGGTCATGCCCATGGAGTGCTCTCCTTTTCGTGGTCCGTAGACCGTATTCTGTAGTGCGCCTGTCGAGCGGCCGCCGCCGGGCGGTCCACCGTCTGCCGTCGACGGTCTACGGCTCTATACGACCTTTCTCTCCCTGAACCCTTTGATTTCGTTGTCGCCGTAGCCGAGGCCCCGCAGGACCTGGTCCGTGTGCGCGCCGAGGCGCGGCGGCGGCGCATCGAGACTGCCCGGCGTCTCGGAGAACTTCGCCGTCAGGTTGAACAGTTTCAGCGGTCCGATGGCCGGCTCCTCGATTGTCTGGATGGTGCCGCGATGCTGGATTTGCGGCTGCGCGAGCGCGTCCTGCAGTGAGAGGATGGCACCCGACGGCACGCCCTTCGCGTTCAGCGCGTCCACCCAGTGCGCGGTCGGCTTCTCGGTCAGCTTCGCTTCGATCAGCGGCGTGAGCGCCCTGCGGTTGGCTTTGCGGACGTCGCGCTTCGCGAAGCGCTCGTCGGTCTTGAGCTCCGGCACGCCGAGCGCGTCGCACAGGCTTTCCCACTGCTTCTGCTCGTTGGCGGCGATGTTGATGTAGCCGTCGCAGGTCTTGAACGTGCCCGACGGCGCCGCGGTCATGTTGTCGTTGCCGAGCAACTGCGGCGGCTTGCCCCCGATCAGCCAGTTCGCCGCCACCCAGCCGAGCAGCGGCATGATCGAATCGAGCATCGCGACGTCGATGAACTGGCCGCGGCCGGTGCGCTCGCGGTGATAGAGCGCGCCCATCATCGCGAACGCCGCGTTCAGTCCGCCGACCGTGTCGCAGACGGGGAAGCCGGCGCGCAGCGGATTGAGGCGTTCGTCGCCGTTGACGGCCATCTCGCCGCTCAGCCCCTGGATGATCTGGTCGTAGGCCGGCTTGTCCGCGTCGGGCCCGGTCTGGCCGAAACCGGAGATCGCGCAGTAGATCAGGCGCGGGTTCATCTCCTCGAGCACCGGCCAGCCGAAGCCGAGGCGCGCGAGGACGCCGGGGCGGAAATTCTCGACCAGCAGGTCGGCGCTCTTCACGAGCCTCGCGAAGATCTCCTTGCCGCCGTCGTCCTTCAGGTTCAACGTGATCGACTTCTTGTTGCTGTTCTGCGCGAGGAAGCTCGTCCCCATCAGCTGCTGATTCAGCTCGGGGACGTTGCCGAGCTTCCGCGCGAGATCTCCGCCCTCGGGGTTCTCGATCTTGATGACTTCGGCGCCCGCCAGCGCGAGATGCAGCGTGGCGAACGGGCCCGCCAGGACATTGGTCATGTCCAGCACCCTGACGCCGTCCAGAAGTTTCATGGCATGACTCCGAAATGAGAAGTGCGTCGTGCTGTGTGCCGCGGGCAACGTGCGCGTGAGACGTGCATGGTGCAGGCTTCGCCGGCGCACGCCGCAACCCGCGAGCGACATCAGCACTGCGCGGGGTGCGGAATGACTCCCGTCTTCATCGTGCGCCCTGGCAACTCGCGCCCGAGCACCTCCGCCGCGCTCTTCGCCACGTCGATGATCGGTTCGAGCGTCACGTGCGTGGCCAGGTGCATGCGGTGCAGCATGTGGACCAGATCCTCGGTGCACACGTTGCCGCCGGTGACGGCCGTGAACGGGCAGCCGCCGATGCCGGCGAACGCCGCCTCGAAGTACGTCACGCCGGCCCGCAGGGCCGCGTAGCAGTTGGCCAGGCCGAACCCGTACGTGTCGTGCAGGTGGCACGCGCACTCGACGGCCGGGTCCATGGCGCGGACGGCGGTGAACAGCCGTTCCACCTGGTCGGGCGTTGCGTGGCCGGCGGTGTCCGCGAGGCTGATCGTCTTGAACCCCTCGGCGACGAACCGCCTCACGATGCCGAGCACACGGTCCTCGGGGACCGGGCCCTCGTAGCCGCAGCCGAACGCGGACTGCACCGACAGTTGCACGGCGGCGCCCGCCTCGCGCGCGGTCTTCGCCGTCGCCAGGATGCGGTCGGTCGCTTCGGCGGTGCTCATGCCGGTGTTCTTGCGGCTGTGCGTGTCGCTGGCGGACGCGCCCATGCAGAAGAAGCGGACCCCGCACTTCAGGCCGCGTTCAAGCCCCTTCTCGTTGAGCACGAGCCCCGAGAAGACGGGACGCGTTTCGGCGCGCCCACGGAAGTGCTCGAACAGGTCGTCGGTGTCCGCCATCTGCGGGACCTTCTCGCGATGGACGAACGACCCGAGCTGGATGATGTCGATGCCCGAGTCGATCAGGCGCTCGACCCACGCGATCTTCCGTCCGGTCGGCACCGCGGCCTTCTCCACCTGGAGGCCGTCGCGCAACCCGACGTCGTGAATGATGATGTCTCGCATAGAAACGCCGCCGGAAGAAGATGTGCCAAGTGCTGCGTGCTGTGTGCAACGTGCAAGGAGGCGCTGGAACTGACGGTCCGCGAACATTCAAGAACCAGACGCGCGAAGGCGACGCGTCAGCGCCACCACGCACCCTGCAGGCACCACGTTGCAGTCGGCGCGTCTGTCGATCAGACGCCCGCGGGCGCGAGGTGCCCGGCGACCGCGTTCGCCATCTCGAGCGTCTTCGCGCTGCCGCCCATGTCGTAGGTGCGGACCTCGCCTTCGGCAATCACCGCCGCCACCGCCTTCTCGAGGCGCGCGCCCTTCCCGGTTTCACCGAGCCAGTCGAGCATCATCCTGGCGGCGAGGATCGTCGCGATCGGGTTGCACTTGTACTGCCCGGCGTGCTTCGGCGCCGATCCGTGCGTCGGCTCGAACACCGCGAGCTTGTCGCCGATGTTGCCCGAGCAGCCGAAGCCGAGGCCGCCGACCATCTGGGCGCACAGATCCGAGATGATGTCGCCGTACAGGTTGGGCGCGACCAGCACGTCGTAGTTGAACGGGTTCTTCAGCAGCCACATCGTCATCGCGTCGATGTTCGCGTCGTCCATCGCGATCTCGGGGTACTGCTTCGCCACGTCCTTCGCGATCTCGAGGAACAGGCCGTCGGTCGCGCGGACAACGTTCGCCTTGTGGACGACGGTGACCTTCCTGCGATGGAACTTGCGCGCGAAGTCGAACGCGGCGCGGATGATCCGTTCGGACCCCTTGCGCGTGTTGATCTTGCACGAGACCGCGTAATCGGCCGGGGCGAGGGACTTGAAGGCCGCGAACGGCTTCGAAAGCCTCGCGAGCGTCTCGGCCAGCTCGGCGGGCACCGGGTTGAACTCGACTCCCGCGTAGAGGTCCTCGGTGTTCTCGCGCAACACGACCAGGTCGAGGCCGTCCTTGTAGTTCAGCGGGTTGCCCGCGTACGCCTTGCACGGCCGCAGGCAGATGTAGAGATCGAACAGCTGCCGCATGCGGACGATCGGCGACCTGTACTGCAGCCCCTTGCCCTTCAGTCCGTCGACGAGCTCCGCCTCGGCGGCCTTGACCGGCTTCGACGTGATGGCGCCGAACATCGCCGCATCGACCTGCTTCAGCAGATCGATCGTCCGCTGCGGAAACGCGTCGCCTTCCGTGCGCCAGAATTCCCACCCGATGTCACCGTGGACGTACTCTGCGTCGAGCGCGAGGCGGTCGAGCACGATCTTCGCGGCCTCGAGCGCCTCGACCCCGATGCCGTCACCTGGCAGCCAGGCAATGCGGTATTTCGCCATCGAACCCTCTCCGCGGTTGGTGCCCGCGCGGACGGCCGCGCCTGACACGATTGAGGTTTAAGGACGAAGGAGAGCTTCCCGAACGGGACCAAGGGGGGCGGGCCTGGAGCTCTCAAGAGCATACAGGAGATCTCGAGGACCCGCACGTCGCGCCCCGGTGACGGTGGCGCGGTGCACGCCGAGCCACCGGGGAGACCTGGGCAGCCCACGCCATCAGTATCAGAGCCGGAAGCAGCAACCTCCTCAGCGCTAGACGCCCACATTTCCGGCTTTGGGATGCAATGGCCTCGTCCCGGATCGGTCGCGACTATTAGCATATTACGCTCATATTTTATGCTTGACATACGCTCAGTCCGTTCGTATAGTGTCCGAGTGCAGCCGCGAACGAGGAGTCGCGCTGCCGGGAGGAACGAACACGATGCCTCGTAAAGTCATAGGAATCGACCTCGGAACCACGAACTCCGTCGTCGCGGTGATGGAAGGCGGACAACCGACGGTCATCGTGAACCAGGAAGGATCGCGGCTGACCCCGTCGGTCGTCGCCATCACGAAGGACGGCGAGCGGCTCGTCGGCCAGGTGGCCAAGCGCCAGGCGGTCACGAATCCCGAGAACACCGTGTTCTCGATCAAGCGGTTCATGGGCCGCAAGTACGACGAGGTCACCTCCGAGGCGTCGCGGATGCCCTACAAGGTCGTGAAGGTGCAGAACGGCGACGCGTGGGTGGACGTGCGCGGCAAGAGGTACTCGCCGCCCGAGATCTCCGCGATGATCCTGCAGAAGCTGAAACAGGCCGCCGACGATTACCTCGGCGAATCGGTCGTCGACGCCGTGGTCACGGTGCCCGCCTACTTCAACGACGCGCAGCGCCAGGCCACCAAGGACGCCGGGAAGATCGCGGGCCTGAATGTCCTGCGCATCATCAACGAGCCCACGGCGGCCGCGCTCGCCTACGGCCTCGACAAGAAGAAGGACGAGACGATTGCCGTCTACGACTTCGGCGGCGGCACGTTCGACATCTCGATCCTCGAAGTGGGCGAGGGCGTCGTCGAGGTGAAATCGACCAACGGCGACACGCACCTGGGCGGCGACGACCTGGACCAGCGCGTCATCGACTGGATGGTGCAGGAGTTCAAGAAGAGCGACGGCATCGACCTGTCGAAGGACCGCATGGCGCTCCAGCGCCTGAAGGAAGCCGCGGAGAAGGCCAAGATCGAGCTGTCCACGGTGACCGAGACCGACATCAACCTGCCCTTCGTCACGGCCGACCAGAGCGGGCCGAAACACCTCGCCATGAAGTTGACTCGGGCCAGGTTCGAGCAGCTCGTCGACGACCTGTTCGACCGGACGATGGGGCCGGTGCGCCAGGCGATGGCGGACGCGGGCCTGCAGCCATCGAACATCGACGAGGTCGTGCTGGTCGGCGGCTCCACCCGCATCCCGAAGGTCCAGCTGCTCGTGAAGCAGTTCTTCGGGAAGGACCCCCACAAGGGCGTCAACCCCGACGAAGTCGTCGCGGTCGGCGCGGCGATCCAGGGCGGGGTGCTCGCGGGCGAGGTGAAGGACGTCCTGCTGCTCGACGTGACGCCGTTGTCGCTTGGCGTCGAGACGCTGGGCGGCGTGATGACCACGCTCATCCCGCGCAACACGACGATCCCGACGCGCAAGTCGGAAACGTTCTCGACGGCCACCGACAACCAGACGAGCGTCGAGGTGCACGTGCTCCAGGGCGAGCGGCCGATGGCGCGCGACAACCGCACGCTCGGCCGGTTCCACCTGGTCGGCATCCCGCCGGCGCTGCGCGGCATGCCGCAGATCGAAGTGACCTTCGACATCGACGCCAACGGGATCGTCAACGTGTCCGCGAAGGACATGGGCACCGGGAAGGAGCAGAAGATCACGATCACCGCGTCGAGCGGCTTGAACAAGGACGAAGTGGACCGGCTGGTCAAGGAAGCCGAGACGCACTCGGAGGAAGACAAGCGGCGGCGGGAAGTGATCGACGCGCGCAATCAGGCCGACTCGCTCGCCTACCAGGTGGAGAAGGTGCTGAACGAGAACCGCGACAAGCTGCCGGGCGACGACGCGCGGCGGATCGAAGCGGCGATCAACAGCCTGCGCGAGACGGCCAAGGGCGAGGACCTCGACGCGATTCGACGCGGCATCGACGAATTGCAGCGCGCGTCGCACGGCATGGCCGAGCACCTGTACCGGCAGTCGCAGGAGCAGCCGGGCGGCCCGCAGCCGGGCGGGGGACAGCCCGGGCAGGGCACGCCGGAGGGTGGCGTCAAGGAAGGCGAAGTCGTCGAAGGGGAATACACGGAGACGAAATAGGGCAGGTCGGGCAGGTCGGGTCGTGGGCGGCGCACCTGCGGCAGCCCCCTCACCCGCCCCGACATCGAAGGAGGTAAACCATGGCAATCGTACGTTGGGATCCGTTCCGGGATCTGGCGGAAGTGCAGGAGCGCGTGAATCGGGTCCTCGGCGACTTCTACGGCGGGCGCGGGCAGGACGACGTCATGCGGCGCGGCACGTGGATCCCGCCCGTGGACATCTACGAGGGCGGCAACCACGAGATGGTGATCAAGGCGGAGCTGCCGGACATCCGCCGCGATGACATCGACATCCGCGTCGAGGACAACACGCTGACGATCACCGGCGAGAAGAAGGTCGACGAGACCGTCAAGCAGGACCAGTTCCACCGCATCGAGCGGGTCTACGGGAGCTTCACCCGGTCGTTCTCGCTGCCCGCCACCATCGACACCGAGAAGGTGAAGGCCGACTACAAGAACGGCGTGCTCACCATCACGCTGCCGATGCGCGAGGAAGCGAAGCCGAAGCAGATCCAGGTCCAGATTGGCTAACACGAAGTAGCGAGTAGCGGTTAGTGAGCGTCGAGCATGCCATACTCGTCCGACGGCGCCGGGCCGCCTCCACTCGCTACTCGCTACTTTCATCGGAGGAAGAGATGAATGTTCGACCGCTGCGCGATCGCGTGTTGGTGAAGCGCCTGGAGGAGCAGGAACAGAAGGTCGGCGGGATCATCATCCCGGACACGGCTAAAGAGAAGCCGCAGCAGGGCAAGATCATCGCTGTCGGGACGGGCCGCGTGAACGACGAAGGCAAGGTGATCCCGCTCGACGTGAAGGCGGGCGACACGGTGCTCTTCGGCAAGTACTCCGGCACCGAGATCAAGCTCGATGGCACCGAGTACCTGATCGTGCGCGAAGAGGAGATCCTGGGGATCATCGAGGGCGCACCGGCTGGCGTCTAGGAACGCTTTAGGCCTTGGGCGTTGGGCCCTGGGTCTTGTTCGGAGGAGATACAGAAGTCATGGCGAAGCAGATCATCTATCAGGAGGAAGCCCGCCGGGCGCTCCTGCGCGGCGTGAACCAGCTGGCCGACGCCGTCAAGGTCACGCTCGGGCCGAAAGGCCGCAATGTCGTGCTCGACAGGAAATTCGGGTCACCGACGATCACCAAGGACGGGGTGACCGTCGCCAAGGAGATCGACCTCAAGGACCCGGTCGAGAACCTCGGGGCCAAGATGGTGCGCGAGGTTGCGAGCAAGACGTCGGACATCGCCGGTGACGGCACGACGACGGCGACCGTGCTGGCGCAGGCGATCGTGCGCGAGGGTTCGAAGAACGTGGCTGCCGGCGCGAACCCGATGGGCCTCAAGCGGGGGATCGAGAAGGCCGTCGAGGCGGTCGTCGAGGAACTGAGGAAACTGAGCCGCCCGGTCAGCGGCGGCGCCATCGCCCAGGTGGGCACGATCTCGGCGAACAACGACTCGACGATCGGCAAGATCATCGCCGAGGCGATGGAGAAGGTCGGCAAGGACGGCGTCATCACCGTCGAGGAAGCCAAGACGATGGAGACCTCGCTCGAGGTCGTTGAAGGGATGCAGTTCGACCGCGGGTACCTGTCGCCCTACTTCGTCACGGATCCCGACCGGATGGAAGTCGTCGTCGAAGACCCTCTCATCCTGATCCACGAGAAGAAGATCTCGAGCATCAAGGACCTCCTCCCCGTTCTCGAGAAGGTGGCGCAGTCGGGATCGCCGCTGCTGATCATCGCGGAGGACGTGGAAGGCGAGGCGCTGGCGACGCTGGTCGTCAACAAGCTGCGCGGGACGCTGAAGGCCGCCGCCGTGAAGGCGCCCGGGTACGGCGATCGGCGCAAGGCCATGCTCGAGGACATCGCGATCCTCACTGGCGGCCGCGCGATCACCGAGGACCTCGGCATCAAGCTCGAGAACATCAAGCTCGAGGACCTGGGACGCGCGAAGAAGGTCACCATCGACAAGGACAACACCACGATCGTCGAGGGCGCGGGTACCCGGAAGGCCATCGAGGGCCGCGTGAAGCAGATCAGGACCCAGATCGACGAAACGACCTCGGACTACGACCGCGAAAAGCTGCAGGAACGGCTGGCCAAGATCGTGGGCGGCGTCGCGGTGATCAAGGTCGGGGCGGCCACCGAGACCGAGATGAAGGAAAAGAAGGCGCGCGTCGAGGACGCGATGCACGCCACCAAGGCGGCCGTCGAGGAGGGGATCGTTCCCGGCGGCGGCGTCGCGCTGCTGCGGGCGGCGAGCATCCTCGACAAGATCGCGAAGGACAAGAACCTGGACGACGACGAGCGTCTCGGCGTCGGGATCGTGCGGCGCGCCGTCGAGGAGCCGATCCGGTGGATCGCGCAGAACGCCGGCATGGAAGGCTCGATCGTCGCGGCCAAGGTGAAGGAGTCGAACGACCGGGACTTCGGCTTCAACGCGGAAACCGAGACCTACGAGGACCTGGTGAAGGCGGGGGTCATCGACCCGACCAAGGTGGTGAGGACCGCCCTGCAGAACGCTTCGTCCATCGCCTCGCTGCTGTTGACGACCGAGGCGCTGGTTTGCGAGATTCCCGAGAAGGAAAAGGCCGCGCCGATGCCGCCGGGCGGCATGGGCGAGTACTGAACGAAATCGTCAGCGGCGAGTGGCGAGTCGGGGGCGCCCGCCTGAGCCCGGTCGAGGGACGAGCGGGCGCCTCGCGACTGGTTTTGCCGTGCCGTTTGGTGTACCATAGCCTGATCGCTTGTCTTTGGACGTGACTTGCCGTCAGGCCTGCCCGGTTCCGGGCAGCGAATACCCGAAGCACCAGTGACAGACCAGAGCGTCATTACCGAACAGACTCCTGACACCCAAGCCGAGCAGCCGGCGTCGGCCCCCCAGAGCCGGTTTCTCTTCGTCGATATCGCGGCCCTGCGTGCCAAGCAGCTGCGCCGTGGCGCCGTCCCGCGGCTGGAGAAGCCCGCCGAGGGCGAGCCGCCCCGCGTCGAGGCGCCCCGCAAGCCGGAGCGTGTCGCGATGGAAGAGGTGCGGCGCGGCCTCGTCAGCTACGCGTTGCCCGATCTGAAGCCTCAAACGGGGGGACCCAAGCCGTGACCCTGTCAGAACTGATTTCCCTGGCGATCGGGACCGTCCAGGGCCTGGGCGCCATCACGATATTCCTGCTCGTGCTCTTCATCGGCGTGTGCGTGGCGCTGACCCTCACGAAGTTCAGGCCCACCCGCAACAGCTTGACCGTCAAGAGCCTGGACGAGCTGGTCGGCGACCCGATCCGTTACCTGCCGCCGAACGTCCCCCGCGGTCCCTCGGACCAGCTCGCCGGGTCGCGACGGTAACAGCACGTTCGACGGCCTCTGCCGTGCAACTTCCCGCCGGTTTGCCTCGTAAGTTGTCAGTGAAGTGCCGGAGGGGAAGAACCCATGCTGACGCTCGTCACCTTCGGGATCCTCGCGTTGGGCGTCGTCGTGGCGTTTGCCGCGGTGCTCGCGCTCCTCAAGCTGGCCGTGCTGCTCGTGTTGCTGCCCTTGAGGCTCGCGTTCCACCTGGTGCTGCTGCCCCTGAAACTGCTCGCCTGGCTGATCCTGTTGCCCGTCTTCCTGTTGCTCGGCGTTCTGGGCGTCGGCGCGGCGGCCATCTTCGCCGTTCCGCTGGTGCCGCTGGCGCTCGTCGTGTTCCTCGCGTGGCTGCTGATGCGCCGGGCGCCCAGCGCGCGCGTTGCCTAGCGCTAGTTTGTCACCTTGCTGCGAGGCCGGATTCGGCTCGGGCAAGCAAGCCTACGAGCACCGCGATCAGCTACAGAGGGTAAAACGCCGGCCGCCAGCCATGCGGCCGAGCGTTTTTCCGCGGTGTCTCGTCGGCTTGCGGCACGAGCCGAATTCGGCCCGAAATCGAGAAGGTGACAAAGTAGTGCTAGGCGGCCACGCCCGGGCGCTCCTTCCAAAAGTCCGTGTCTCGCTGGTAGGCGTCTGCGGCTCTCAGAATCGTCTCCTCGTCCCACATTCGACCGACCAGCTGCAGTCCGACGGGTAGTCGTTCCCGCGTGAACCCGCAGGGAATGCTGACCGCGGGCAGGCCGGCCAGCGGGACGCCGACAGTGAACACGTCGGCCAGGTACATCTGCAGGGGGTCGTGCACCCGCTCCCCGAGCCTGAAGGCCGGCGTCGGGCTGGTTGGCGTGGCGATGAGGTCCACCCGTTCGAACGCCTTGTCGTAGTCCTGCCGGATGAGCGTCCGCACCTGTTGTGCCTTCAGGTAATAGGCTTCGTAGTAGCCGGCGCTCAGGACGTAGGTGCCCAGCGTGATCCGGCGTTTCACCTCGGCGCCGAAACCCCGCGCCCGCGTCTCCTCGTACATCGTCTTCAGGTCCGCCGTATCCGCATGCGTTCCCGTCATCCTGAAGCCGTACCGCACGCCGTCGTAACGGGCGAGGTTCGAACTCGCTTCGGCCGTGGCTATCAGGTAGTAGACCGGGATCGCGAACCTGGCGTGCGGCAGGTCCACGTCGACGACGAGGGCGCCCCGTGACCTGAAGACCTCGACCGCGTCGCGAACCCGCTGGCTGACGTCTGCATCGACGCCTTCCTCGAGCATCGAGCGCACGACGCCGAGGCGCAAGCCGCGGACCTCGCCGGTCAAGGCGGCCGTGAAGTCGGGGGCAGGCCTGCGGGCGGACGTCGAATCGCACGGGTCCGGGCCGGCGATGACGGACAGGAGAAGCGCGGTGTCGAACACCGTGCGCGCGAACGGGCCGATCTGATCCAGCGACGAGGCGAAGGCGACGAGACCGTAGCGTGACACGCGGCCGTAGCTCGGTTTCAGGCCGACCACACCGCAGAGCGCCGCGGGCTGACGGACCGAGCCGCCGGTGTCGGAACCGAGGGCGACGGGCACGGCACTCGAGGCGACCGCCACCGCCGACCCCCCGCTCGACCCGCCGGGCGTGCGGTCGAGCGCCCAGGGATTGCGGGACGCGCCGTAGGCCGAGTTCTCGGTGGAGGACCCCATCGCGAACTCGTCGCAGTTGGTCTTGCCCACGATCACCGCGCCCGCGGCCTCGAGACGCGCGACGACCGTGGCGTCGCAGGGCGGGTCGAACGCGTCGAGGATCCGCGAGCCGGCAGTCGTCCGCACGCCGCGGGTCAGGATGTTGTCCTTGATGGCGATGGGCACGCCGAGGAGCGGCGCGTCGCCGCCGTCGCGCGGCCGCCTGTCGATCTCGGCGGCGCGAGTCATCGCGCGCTCGCCCGCAACCGTCACGAACGCGTGGAGACGGGGCTCCAGCCGGTCGATAGCTTCGAGCGCCTGCCTGCACACCTCCACCGCCGAGAGGGTACCGCCGGCGATCGCATCACGAATGTCGCGGGCAGTCATCTGCATGGGCGGCGTGCTCATCCCCCGATGACGCGCGGCACCTTGAACAGACCTTGGTCCAGGGCCGGTTCGGGGGCGTTGGCCAGTGCCTGTCCTTCGGTCAGGGAGAGCCGCACCTCGTCCGGTCGGTCGACCGCCTGCTGTTCGAGCACGTGGGACATGGCCTCGACGCCACTCGTGTCGAGCGCGCAGATCTGACGCGCGTACTGCAGAATGCGGTCGAGCTGGCCGGCAAACAGCGTCTTTTCCTCGTCCGTGAGGGCAAGACGGGCGAGTTCCGCCAGGCGGTCGACATCGGATTTTGTGAACTCGGCGGGCATGGCTGATGCTAACATCCCCACCATGCCGCAGCAACCAACGCGGCCCGCGGCGGTTGCGGGGTCGTGGTATCCGGGCACGGCCGACACGCTGCGCCGGGCCGTGCGTGGTTACCTCGATGCCGCCGAGACGCGGCTCGCGGGGGAGGTGCGGGCGCTCGTCGCGCCGCACGCCGGGCTCATGTACTCGGGCCCGGTCGGAGCGTTTGCCTACGCGACGCTGGTCGGCCGCTGCTACGACGTGATCGCGCTGGTGGGACCGTCGCACTTCGTGGCCTTCGAAGGTGTCGCCGCTTTCGAGCGGGGCGCCTTTGCGACGCCGCTCGGCGAGATGCCGATCGCGGAAGCGGAAATGGCCGCCGTGCAGCGGGCGGGCCGCCACGTTCGCCACCTGCCGGCGGCGCACGCCCGCGAGCATTCGCTCGAGATGCAGTTGCCGTTTCTCGCCTGCCTGCTGCCCGGTACCCCGATCGTGCCACTGGTCATGGGGCAGCAGAGGCGCGAGACGATCGTCGACTGCGCCCAGGCCCTCGCCGCCGGTCTGAGCGGCCGCAACGCGCTGCTCGTCGCAAGCAGCGACTTGTCCCACTACCGCGATCGGGCGACCGCCGCTCGCCTGGACAAGGCGGTTCTCGACTGCATCGGCCGGTTCGACCCGGAAGGGTTGCTCGACGAGATCGAGCGCGTCCCGGACCACGCGTGCGGCGGCGGACCGATCGTGGCGGTGATGCTCGCGGCCCGGGATCTGGGTGCCCGCGACGCCCGCGTCCTGCGTTACGCCGACTCGGGGGACGTGTCGGGCGACACGGACGCGGTCGTCGGCTACGTCGCCGCGGCGCTCGGCACGTTCGTCCAAAGCCCCAGCACCGCATAGCGGGCAGGCGCCCTACCCGCTCCTCACCACTCGCTACTCGTTGGGGGCCACATGACGCTGAACATCACGCCAGCCGATCGGTCCGCGTTCCTGTGCCTGGCGCGCCAAGCCATTCATGGCCACCTGACCCACGGGTCCCGCCCGCGCCTCGAAGGCGGCATCGCGTCCGAGCGCCTGGGCGCCTTCGTTTCGCTGCACATTCGGGGCGAGCTGCGCGGCTGCATCGGCCACCCGTACGCCGACCTGCCGCTCGGCGAGGTCATCGTGCGCTGCGCCGTGTCGGCCGCCAGCGAGGATCCGCGGTTTCCCCCGCTCACGCTGGCCGAACTCCAGGCCGCGAACATCGAGATTTCAGTGCTCGGACCGATCGAGCCGGTCGGCGACGTCGAGGAGATCGAGGTGGGCCGCCACGGCCTGATCGTCGCGGACGGGTACTGCAAGGGCCTGCTGCTCCCGCAGGTGGCCACCGAACGCGGGTGGGACCGCGAGACGTTCCTCGCGCACACGTGCCTGAAGGCGGGGTTGCGGCGCGACGCGTGGCTGACCGGAGCGCAGCTGTTCAGGTTCGAAGCCGAGGTGTTCGCCGAGCAGCCCGCCGCGTCCTGAGCCCGCGCAGCGTCTCGAGGTTCATCGCGTCCAGCGGATCGATTGCCGCCTGGCCCGTTCGTCCCTCCGTCTTCGGTGTCTCGAGCAGCATGGGCAGCTCGGCGAACCGCCAGTCGTTGACCAGTCGCCGGAACGCGGCCAATCCGATCTCGCCGCGCCCGATGTGCTCGTGGCGATCCACGCGGCTTCCGAGAGGCTTCTTCGAGTCGTTGAGGTGAAAGACCCGCAGCCGGTCGAGGCCGAGCAGATCGTCGAACGCCCGGAATGTCCGGCGATACCCGGCTGGCGTCACGATGTCGAAGCCGGCCGCAACCAGGTGGCAGGTGTCGAGGCAGACGCCGATCCGCGCGGAACCACCGGCGCGGTCGATAATCGCCGCGAGGTGCTCGAATAGGTGTCCGACGCTCGTGCCTTGCCCCGCGGTGTGCTCGAGCAGGACCATCGCCTTCGCGCGCCGGCGCTCGCGGAGCAGCCCGCGGATGGCGTCGGCGATGAGCGTGAGGCCTTCGTCCTCGCCGCCGCCGGTACACGCTCCGGGGTGCAGGACCACTCCCATCAGTCCCAGGGCCTCGGCCCGATCGAGTTCCTCGCCGAATGACGCGATCGACAGGGCCCTGAGCGCTGGGTCGCTCGTCGCCAGGTTGATCAGATAGCTGGCGTGGGCGACGGCGGGGAAGATGCCCGCCCGCCCGAGAGCCGCACGGAACTCGGAGATTTCTCGGTCGGGCAGCGCGCGCGCGCGCCACTGGTTCGCGGACTTGCTGAAGATCTGCAGCGCCTCGCAACCATGCATGACTGCACGCTCCACCGCCCGGGGCAATCCCCCGGCGATCGACATGTGCGCCCCGATTCGCCCCATACCCACCCAGCTTATCCCAGAGCCTGCATCTGCTCGGCGTTGGGGGCGTCCGCGTTTCCTGTCCCGCCGACAACCCGAAGCCAAGAGCTACAACCGGGACACGGCTTTACACGCCCGCGACGGGCGGCGTACCATGCCCGTCCTTGGCCGGGCCTTCCAAGTCCGGACACCGGAACCTAGTGGCCCGTATCAGCGAACTGTAAAGTCGCACTGCGGTACCGCGGCGCTGCTCTCGCGGGCGCGACAACGAAGCGACCGCTTTAGGTTGCGCTGTTACAGTCCACTAGTGGCTCGTATCAGCTGATTCAGTAGCAGATCATCGGCTTGCGAACCCGCGTGTCGCGGGCCGCGACAACGGAGCGCCCGCTACTGTTTCAGGTGATACAGTCCACTAGTGGCCCGTATCAGCGAACTGTAAAGTTGCACTGCGGTACCGCGGCGCTGCTCTCGCGGGCGCGACAACGAAGCGACCGCTGTAGGTTGCGCTGTTACAGTCCACTAGTCATCCGGCAGGTTCGAGAAATGGGCCGGGCCCTTCTTTCGACAAGCGACGGATTTGTAAGGAGCTCGGGAAGGTGGCAACAGCGGGCGCCGACACACAGAACCGGCAGGCGGTCGACGCGCACCGTCCCGGGGCACGGTTCGCGGCGTGGACCGGCGATCGCGCCGGCCCGCTGATCGTCTCGGTCGGTCTGTGCATGATCGTCGCGTACGTGGCGGCCGTGCTCGCGTTCCCGAAGCCCGGCGGTCGCATCCTCTTTGGCGACGCGACCCACCACTTCGTCCAGCTGAGATCGTTGGTGTTCGACGGCGACCTGAACTTCCGCAACGAGTACGTGCGGCTCTACAACCTGCGCGGCGGCGAGGTGAGCACCGAATGGGTCACGACGGAGCTGACGGCGACGGGCCACGTCCGTAACTACATGCCGCTCGGCCCGGCGTTGTTGTGGGCCCCGGCTTACCTTCTGCTCGCTGCCGTTCAAACGCTGCTAGCCTGGCTGGGTCTCGCCGCGCCCCCCGACGGGTTCGATCGCATGCTCCAGCTGGCCCCCGGCATTACCGGCATCGTCGCCGCGACGCTTGCGGTTCTCGTCTCCTGGCGCCTGGCACGGCGCTACGCCGGGCCGGCCGGCGCGGCGATTGGGGCGATGGCCGCGTGGTTCGGGTCGTCTGCCATCTACTACTCGCTCGTCTCGCCGACCTATTCCCACGCGGCCTCGATGCTTGCATCGGCGGTGCTCTTTTCGTTCTGGCTCGGAACCTTTGACAGACCCTCGCTCCGACGTGCGGCGGTCCTCGGCGCGCTCGCCGGCGTGGCGGCGTTGATGCGCTGGCAGGATGCGATCTTCCTCTGTATTCCGATCCTGGACGCGGTGGGCCGCCGGGCGGGTTGGCGCGTGCGCGCCGCGCACGCCGGGGCCGCCTCGATCGCGTTCGTGCTCGCGTTCTCGCCGCAGATGATGGTTTGGCACGTGCTCTACGGCGCGCCGCTCGCGGTCCCCCAGGGGCCCTCGTTCCTGCAGTGGACAGCGCCGCATCTGGGTGCGGTCCTCCTGTCCGACAACCACGGGCTGTTCGTGTGGACGCCGCTCGTCGTGCTGTCGATCGCCGGTCTCGGTCTCTTCCTGTGGCGCCGGCGCGAGCTGGCCCTGCCGATCGCCGTCGTCGTCATCGCGTCGTGGTACGTGAACGCCGCGGTCGCGGACTGGTGGGCCGGCGAGGCGTTCGGGGCCCGGCGTTTCCTCTCGCTGTTTCCGCTGTTCGTCGTCGGTCTCGCCGTCTGGTTGTGTCCGCGCGCGGATCGTGCGACGCCCGTTCCCCGGATCGCAGCCGGGCGGCTGGCCGTCGCCGTCGTGCTGGTCGTGCTCAACCTGCTGCTGTTGTTCCAGTATCAGCTGTTCATGAAGGGGCTCCACGCGATCGCCCCCTACCCGCGCGGTTGGTTCGACATGTGGCTTGCGAGGCTCGTCGTGCCGTTCCGCTTCCTCGCCTGGTGGCTCGGGTGAGGACGTCCGCGCGCGTCGGTCGCCTGCTCTTCGTCTTCACGCTCGGCGTCTACCTCTGTTCGGCGGGCGGCAGCCTCACGACGACCGACGCCGTCGTCACCTTCGACGTGACGCGCAGCATCGTGCAGCATGGCTCGGTTGCGCTGTCGGGAAACCTCCTCGGCATGGAGGCGCACCGGGGGCGTGACGGCCGCTACTACTCGCCGTTCGGCATCGGCCAGTCGCTCTACAACATCCCGTTCTATCTCTCGGCCCGCCTTGTCGAGGCCGCGACAAACATCCGCCTGGGCAAGACGGACACGCTCGAAAAGGCCTTTGTCGCGCTGGGACAGACGCTGATCGGCGCCGCGATCGTCTGGCAGGCCTTCCACCTGGCGCTGGCACTGACCGGGGATCTCGCCGCCTCGGCGCTTGCCGCTCTGCTGCTCGCCTTCGCCAGCATCCTGTGGCCGTACGCGCGCTTTGGATTCAATCAACCCCTTGCGTGCTGGGCGCTGCTCGGCGCGGTGCACCACGCGCTTGCCGGCGCCCGCCGCAACCAGGCGGGCCGCCTTGCCGTCGCGGGAGCGTGGCTCGCGGCCAGCCTGTTGACACGACACGAGATGGCGCTGGCGGCGCTGCCCCTGGCCGCCTGGCTGTCGCTCGACGGCCGGCCGTCTCGCGCCGCGCGGGCGCGCCGGGTTGCCGCGTTCGGCGCGCCTGTCCTCGGTGGCATTGCGGCCTGGCTGGTGTTCAACGCCGTGCGCTTCGGCAACCCGCTCGATCCCGGCTACCTGCGCGACCCGATCCCGGCGTTCGGCAGTCCGGTCCTGCCGGGGATTGCCGCGCTGCTCTTCAGTCCCGCGGCCTCGCTGTTCCTGTACTCGCCCGTCGCACTCCTCGGCGTGATTGGCCTCTGCCGGATGATCCGGACGGGCGACCGTTCGGCCGGCTGGCTCCTCGCCTCGATCGTGACGCTGTTCCTCGTTTTCTACGGGTCGTTCGGCAACTGGATGGGCGGGCGTTCGTGCGGCTCGAGGTACCTCGTTGTCGTCGTTCCGTATTGCGTCATCGGCTGCGCGGCACTGCTGGCTCCCTGGTCGCCTGCGCGGCGTTCGCGCGCGTTCGCGGTCTTGATGAGCGCCGGCATGCTGGTGCAGGTTCCCGGCGTCCTCGTCGATTACTCGAAGGTCAGCCAGGAAGTCGCCGCGTCGGAGGGGAGATTCACGACGGAAGAACGGCAGTGGCAGTGGCGGGCGTCGCCGCTGGTGCTGAACGCGCGGGCGCTCGGCCGCGCCCTGCCGGACAACATCGCCTACGCAGCCGGCTGGCGGGCTGCTCCCGCGGTCGAACGGGCCGCGCCAGACTCCGATCGCGGCTTCGCGCAGCGGTTCAGCTTCAGCCTCGACCTGTGGTGGCTCTACCTCTACTACCTGCGAGTGTTGCCACGCGCCGCCCTGGCGGCAATCGCCGTCGCCTTCCTCGTCTTCGTGGCGTTCTGCATCAGGCGCCTGACACGGTTGCTCGCCGCCGGGGAAACGATCGCGAATGCGCGTGCCGGCTGCGAATCGGGCTAGCGCGCGTCGCCGTTCGTGCCGCTCCCCGGCCGGGTGTTGACGAGGTGGCGGCCGAGCAGGTTCTCCACGTGCGGCAGCACCTCGAGCACGAACAGCGTGACGACGGTCACCGCGATGGCGACGGTGTACATGCCGACGCCGACGGCAAGACCGATGGCGGCGTCCACCCAGATCGTGGCGGCGGAGGTGAGCCCGAGCACGTGTTGTTCGTGGCGCAGGATCGCGCCGCCGCCGAGGAACCCGATGCCGGAGACGACGGCGGCCGCGATGCGCGAGGGATCGCCTTGCGCGTGCGGCACCACCGTGACCGAGAGCACGCCGAACATCGCCGATCCGAGCGTGATCAGGGCATTGGTGCGGAGGCCCGCAGCCTTTCCGCGCGATTCACGCTGCACGCCGATGATGGCGCCGAGCAGCGCGGCCACCAACACGCGCGAGACCATCGACAACTCGAGCTGATCCATGATCACTCCGGCACCTTCGCGGGCGCGATCGTCTTCAGGCGGGTACGGTCCGCGGGGATGTCGACATCCGTCATCCAGCGTTCGGTCCCGCCCGCGGATCGTGGCGTGATGCGGACATCGTAGCGCCCGGCGGGCACGACCAACAGCAGGTAGCCGTCGCCCGGCGTGCTGCCTGCGACCGGCCGGCTGCGATCGCCGGCCGCGTACGCGGCCGCCGCGTACTCGGCTCCCGGGGCCCTCAACTCGAGGGCGCCGTACTGCGGCCTGAAATTCGTCACTTCCAGGTGGCGGCCCCCTTCGTCGGGGTACCGCGCGACGAGCAGGTGCTCCACCCAGCGGATGGCCTTCACCTGGCCGTCGCGCTCCCTGAGCATCTGCACATCGTAAAGGCCGGGCGTCAGCGCGATGCGCCCGCTGCTGTCCGTCTGCACCCCCCCGTCCTTCCGCCCGTTCGGGTAGACGCGCACGCGCGTCTCCCGCGTCACGTCGTCTGCCCCGTCGAAGGCCCGAAACTCGCACCGGATCGGCTGCGGCGGTTGGGGCGCCGAGACGGCCTGGATCAGCCACGCGAGAAGGAAGAGCAGGCCACCCGTCATCATTCCCTTTGTCGGTTCCGCGTTTGCCGACGATTATAGCGCCCGCCAAGTCTGCTATCGTATCCGGACATGGAGGTGTTCCTGATTCCAATCGCCAGCCGGCGCCACCAGTTGTACTGCGAAATTGCGGATGAGCCGGCGCCGATGGAACAGCCGGTTGGCGGCTGGCGTCACTGGCGTCAGTGGCGTCACCGGTTGTTCGAGCGGTTCACGTCCATCGTGTCGGGCATCGAAGCCGCACGGCACGCGGCCGCTCACCGCCGGGCGACCAGGCAGCCGCGCGCGCTGGCTCACCGCGTTCGCGATCGCGTGGTCTGCTGGATGGCCGAGAAGATCGCGGAACAGCGGCTGCTGTGGCACCTCCGCTCCCAGCATCGCGCGATCGCGTGGTTCCCCGACGATCTCGGCGAGCAGGAGGCCGCGCGGTGCGTGCAGGAGACGCTCCGGGCGGATGCGGACCGGCACCTGCGATGGAGCGTGATCGACGGCCTCGGCCTCGTCGTGTCGTTCATCCTCGTGCCGGTGCCCGGGCCGAACCTGCTGCTCTACTACTTCATCTTCCGCGGCGTCGGTCACTACCTGTCGTACCTGGGCGCGCGCCACGGCCTCGGCCACGTGCAGTGGACGCTGCAGGCGACGCCCGCGCTGACCGACCTTCGCATGGCGGTTGCGCTCGAGCCCGAGGTGCGCAAACGCCACGTGACCGAGATCGCCTCGCGGCTCCGCCTGCAGCACCTGGCGGCATTCATCGAGCGGGTGGCCATCCCGACGACGTGATATACTGCGCGCCCTCGCCATGACCCGCGTGCACATCCTCGCGTCCGCGCTCCTCGCGGGTTGCCTGCTGCACACGGGCATTGCCGCAGCCGGCGGCGTGCCCGCCGCGCCGCAACGCGCAGCAGCGGACGCGCAGGCGGCCGCGCCGCCCGAGAGTCCCCCGATTTCGTGGCTCGCCGGCTATCGCTTTCATCTCAGCGCGGCGTCCCTTCGCGCGGACGACCCGCGCTTCGACTGGGATGCTCACTTCGGAGGCGACATCGACCTGGTCGACTACGGCGTCGGTCGCCTCAACCTTCTGGCCGACTACGGCGTCACCATCGGGTCCGAGATCCGACCGATCGATCCCAACCAGGGTGCCTACCACCTCGCGGTGTCCGCCTCGTGGCGTCGCGGCGCGACCGAGGTGCAGCCGGTGTTCGACCACGTGTCGCGTCACCTGAGCGACCGGTCGAACGAGCGCGCCGTGTCGTGGAACGCGGTGGGCGCCGCGATCACGGTCCGGCGCGAGCACGGCGCACTCGGCGCGGCGGTCAACGCCCGCGCCGCCAGGGTCGTCCAGGCCGCATTCGTGGACTACACGTGGCGGTTCGGCGCCGGCGTAGACACCGTCTACCGCCTCTCGCGCCGCGGAGCGCTCGTTGCGCGCGGCGACGTGGCTCCCACGCTCGTCGATCGAGCCGTGGCGGGGCGTACCACCCAGGTGGGGATCAACGTCGAGGCGGGCCTCCGGCTGCACGGCCCCGGCGCCGCGATCGAGCTGTTCGCGGGCTGGGAGCGGCGTGTCGATCCATGGCCGCTCGAACGTTCGGCGGCCGGCTTTCCCGTGGTCGGGTTCCGCTTCGTCAGTCGCTAGGGATTCGTATGCAATAATCGTTGGAGATGCTCCCTGCAGGCCTTCGCGCCTCACGCCTTCCCCTTTGCACACCCTGTCGCCGCAGCCCGGGTTCGCCGGCAACCGCCTGCGTGCCCGCGCTCGTCCTCGCGGCGGCGCTCGCGCTCCTCGTCGCGCAACCGCACGCGGCCGTCCGTCCGCCCAGGCTGCAGTACCAAACGCTGCGGCTCGACAACGGGTTGATGGTGATCCTGTCGGAAGATCACTCGGTTCCCATCGTCCACCTGCAGATCTGGTATCACGTCGGTTCGAAGGACGAGCGGCGGGGCCGCACCGGTTTTGCGCACCTGTTCGAGCACCTCATGTTCAAGGGCTCGAAGAACGTCCTGCCGGAGGCACACTCCTCGTACGTCTCCAGCGTCGGCGGACTGAGCAACGCCTACACCACCGAGGACGCCACCGTCTTCTGGGAAACGGTGCCGTCGCAGTACCTGCCGCTCGCGCTGTGGCTCGAGGCCGATCGCATGGCTTCGCTGCGCATCGACAAAGACACGCTCGCGCGTGAGCGGGAAGTGGTGAAGGAAGAACGACGCATGCGGGTCGAGAACCAGCCGTACGGCCGGCTTGCGGAGCTGATTGCCGATCAGGCGTTCACCGTCTCGCCGTACAAGCACCCGACGATTGGCAGCATGGCGGATCTCGAAGCTGCGTCGGTGGAGGACGTGCGCGACTTCTACCGCACGTACTACGTCCCGGGAAACGCCACCCTCGCCTTGGTCGGCGATTTCGACAGCGTCCAGGCTACCGATCTCGTGAAGCAGTACCTGGGGCGTGTCCCGAAAGGCGATCGGCCGATTCCGCGCGACTACCCGAAAGAGCCGCCGCAGATGCAGGAAAAGCGCGTCACGATGGAACAACCGTGGCCGCTCCCCGCCGTCGTCGTCGCGTACCACGTGACGTTCGACGGCGCCCCGGATTCGTACCCGCTGCACGTCGCGTCGACGCTCTTGTCCGATGGTCGGAGCTCGCGCATCTACCGCCGACTGGTCTACGAAACCGGCATCGCGCTGGCGGCGTTCGGGGGCGGCACCATCCTCGAGGAGCCAAACCTGTTCTACGCCGTCGCCGTGGTGCAGCCGGGGCACACGACGGCGGAGGCGGAGAAGGCCCTGGTCGCCGAGCTCGACCGGCTGAGGACCGAGCCGGTGAGTGAACACGAGCTCGAACGGGCCAGGAACCAGCTGGCACGCGACTACGTGCAGGGGCGGGAGACGAACCAGCAGAAGGCGACGCACCTGAATCACGCCGCCGTCATTCACCACGGCGACATCGGCACGGCAGACGCCGAGTTCGACATCCTCGTGCGGACGACGGCCTCCGATGTTCTCCGGGTGGCGCGCACGTACTTCACACCCCAGAACCGCGTCGTGCTGACGATCGTGCCGAAGGGCGGCAAACCGGGAGACTCCTCGCGATGACCGCGTGCCGACGCGTCGCGGCGCTCGTCGCCTGCGCCGTCCTGCTGGCGCGATCCGGGTCCGCTCAGAATGCCGCCTGGCCGTCTCAATCTCCTCCGCGCCCGCTTCCCGCGCACGACATCAAGTTCCCGCCTTACGAGCTGCGTACCTTGCAGAACGGGATGCAGGTGGTCGTCGTCATGCACCACGAGCAGCCGGCCGTCAGCCTGCGCCTGATCGTGCGGGCGGGAAGCGCGCAGGATCCGGCGGGGAAGACGGGGCTGGCTTCGCTGGTGGCCTCCCTACTCGATCAGGGGACGGCGACGAGAACGGCCGCGCAGATTGCCGACCTGCTCGACTCGGTCGGCGGCGACAGCAGCACGGGCGCCGGCCGCGACCTGTCTTTTGCGCACGTCCTGGTGATGAAGGACAGCTTCGATCTGGGCGTCAACCTGCTCGCAGACGAGATTCGCAACCCGTCGTTCGCCGACGAGGAGATCGAGCGGCAGCGGCGGCAGATGTTGTCGGCCTTGAAGGTGCGCTACGACGATCCCGGATACATTGCGGACATCGTCTTCGACCGGCTGGTCTACGGGTTCAACCCGTACGGCGCGCCGAGCGACGGCACGCCCGAATCGCTGCCGCGAATCACGCGCGCGGACCTGCAGGCGTTTCACCGCCATTGGTACGCGCCGAACAACTGCCTGCTGGCCCTCGTCGGGGACGTAGTCGCGGAGGAGGCCTTCGCGGCCGCCACGCAGGCGTTCGGCGACTGGCCGAAGCGTGACGTGCCGGCCGACACCGCCAGCGAGCCACCGCCGCCGGGCCGCCGCGTGCTCGTTGTGGACAAGCCCGACGCGGTGCAGACCGAGGTGCGCGTCGGTCAGCTCGGCGTTCCACGGAAACTGATCGACTACACCGCGTTGGACCTCGCCATCAACATCCTGGGCGGGGAAGGGGCCAACCGCCTGCACCGCGTCCTGCGCATGGAGCGGGGTCTCACCTACGGCGCGTCGGCCGAGATGGAGACGCTGAAGCGCGCCGGCGAGTTCGTGGCGGTCACCAACACGCGGTCCGAGGCGACCGGCGAGGTGCTGCGCCTGGTCGTCGAGCAGTTCAACCGGCTGCGCAGCGAGCGCGTCGGCGAACAGGAACTGGCCGACGCGAAGGCGTACCTGGCGGGGAATTTCCCGCTGCGAATCGAGACGCCCGACGCCATCGCCCTGCAGGTGCTGAACGTGCTCTTCTACGAGCTGCCGGTCGACGAGCTGCACACCTACCGCGAGCGCGTCAACGCCGTATCGGTCGGCGACATCGCGCGCGTCGCCGGCGCCTACCTTCGTCCCGACAGCCTGTCGGTCGTGCTGGTGGGCAACGCGAAGGCGTTCGTCCCGCAGCTGAAGGCGGTCGGGTTCGACAAGTACGAGATCATTCCCGCCGCCGACATCGACGTCACGACGGTCGATCTGCGGCGGCCGGCCGGCGGGACCGATATGACACCCCAAACGGGCGATTCGGCGCGCGCGGTGCTGGAGCGCGCGATCCGGGCAAAAGGGGGTGCGGACCGGCTGCGCGCGCTGCGCACGGTCGTCGCCACCGGCACTCTCACCGTGCGTTCACCGCAGCCGGTCGAGGCAAGGACGACGGCCTACATTCAGTACCCGGACAAGTTCCGCGTGGATGCGACCCTGCCCAACGGCGAGGTGACGCAGGTGCTGGCGGCCGGCGAGGCGTGGCGGAAGGACCCCTCGGGCGTGTACGACCTCGCGGCGCAGGAACGGGACGCGCTGCGCGGCAACGCGGCGCGGGACCTGGTTTCGTTGCTGCTGCGCGCCGCCGACGGCCAGCTGGACGTGCGCCTCGTGTCCGGGCAGGGAGAGGCGGATCGCCGGTTCGACACGCTGCGTCTCTCCGGCGGCGGATTGGCCCCCGTGGACTTGCTCGTGGACCGGTCTACGGGCATGATCGCGGCGGAGCGGTACATCGTCGATCAGCCGGGCGCCATCGGGAAGGTCCCGACCGAAGAGTGGTATTCCGACTACCGGGACGTCGACGGCGTCCAGGTGGCGTTCAAGACCGTGGTCCGGCGCGGCGAGGCGGTGATCCTGGAACGGACGTTGGCGACGGTGAACGTCAACGTGCCGCTTGGCGAGCAGACCTTCAAACGGCCGGCGTGAGACCCGTGTCCACCTACATGGTTTCCTGCGGCGAGGCATCGGGCGACTTGTACGCGGCCGCCCTCGCTGCCGAACTCGAGCGAATCGACCCGGGGTCGCGCGTCGTCGGTCTCGGCGGCGAGCGGTTCCGTGCCGCGGGGGCGAGCCTGCTCGCCGATTACCGCCGGCTGACGGTGACGGGGCTCACCGAGGCGCTCGCCGTGCTTCCGCGCTCGTTGGTCGCCTATCGGCATCTGGTGCGCGCCGCACGCCGGAACCGGCCGAACGTGTTCGTTGCGATCGACTTCCCGGATTTCAACTTCCGGCTGGCCGGGGCCATGCGCCGGCTTGGCGTCCCGGTCGTCTACTACGTCTGCCCGCAGGTGTGGGCGTGGCGCCGCAGCCGGCTGCGAACGCTCGAACGGCTGGTCGATCGGGCGCTCGTCATCTTCCCGTTCGAGGAAGCGATCTACCGCGAGCAGGGCATTCCCGTCACGTTCGTCGGCCATCCGCTTCTCGATCTCGCGCGCGCCACGTCGCCACGCGCCGACTTCCTTCCGGGGCTCCGCCTCGACCCGTCGAACCCGACCGTCGCGCTGATGCCGGGCAGCCGGCCGAACGAGGTGCGAAGCCTGGCCCCCGTGATCGCGCAGGCGCTGCCGCTCATCGCGGCGCAGGTGCCCCGGGCCCAGTTCGTCCTCGCCCGGGCGCCGGGACTCTCGTCGGACTTGTTTGCGCCGCTTCTCGATGCGCCGCTCGCGCCGGCGGTCGTGGTGTCCGACGCCGACAACGTCATCGCCGCGTCCGACGTCGTGCTCGCCTGTTCGGGGACGGCGACGGTTCAGGCGGCCATCCACGAACGGCCCATGGTGATCATGTATCGGGTGTCGCCGCTGACCTACAGGTTGGGCAAGCCGTTCGTTCACGTCGACACCTACGGCATGGCGAACCTGGTGGCGGGTGAGCGCGTCGTGCCCGAGTTGATCCAGGACGATCTGTCTGCCGAGCGGCTGGCGTCAGAGGCGGTCAGATTCCTGTCCGATCCGCTCGTACACGGCAGAGCCGTCGCCGCGATGCGCCAGGTCCGGCAGCGCCTCGGCGAGCCCGGGGCGACGGCCCGCGCCGCGCGCCTCATCGCCGAGACCGCCCGTCGGGACGGGCAGCACGTCACCCGCCCGTAGACCACGCGACGTGCCGCGGACCTGCAACAGGATTTTCATCCCTGCCGGGCCCGGAAAGGCGGTATAAGAACACGATGGGGTTGGCCATGCGACTGAAGACATGCACGCTCGTCCTGTGCGCGATCGTCCTGGTTCCAGCGTTCGCCCGCGCCACTTCGGTGAGAGCGCTCGATTTCCAGACGCTGACGAAGAACGCCGACGTCATCGCGCACGGCCAGGTCGTTGCGCTGGCATCGCAGTGGGCGAGTGACCGCAACGGCATCGACACGGTGGTCACCGTCCTGGTCAGCGACTACCTGAAGGGCAACCTCGGCGCCCAGATCGTGTTTCGCGTGCCGGGCGGCAAGATTGGCCGGCTGCGATCGGTGACCGCGGGCGCTCCGGCGTTCGAGGAAGGCGAGGACGTGATCGTTTTCCTTGCGGCGTCGGGACCAGCCTTTCCGAGGATCGTCGGCTTCAACCAGGGTGTCTTTCGCGTCAGGGTGGATCAGGGTTCCGGCGCTCGCGTGGTGGCGTCGCCGCTGCTCGCCGGCGAGGTGACGACGCCGACGCCGCTCGTGCGCGGCGATCTCTCGCGCGCGGCGGTGTCGCTCCAGCAGTTCCAGGCCCGAGTGCAGTCGGCGCTGCAGCAGGAGGCGCGCTCCGCGCGCCCGGCGAGCAGCGCGGCGGTCGTCGGCAAAGCAGCCCGGCGCGTACGATGACGAGGCAAGCGATGAACTTCCCGTGCTCGCAGTCCGGGCGCCGCCGGCTGGCCAGGCGCGTGGCGGCTTTCATGTGTTGCGCGGCCGTGATCGGCGTCTCCGGAACCGGCCGCGCCTACCAGCAATACGGGGTCTCCGTGGGGCGAACGGTCGTCAAGCTGAAATGGAATCACATGCCCGTGCAGTACTACGTCAGGAATGCCGGCACGGGCACCGTTTCGGCGGCGCAGTTCCAGGCGGCGATCGACGCGGCGTTCGCCACGTGGCACAACATCGAAACGGCCGCCGTGTCCGCACAGGACGGGGGCTTCGTCAACTCCCTGCCCGGGAACGACGACGGCCTGTCGGTGCTCGGGTTCCTCTCGCGTGCGGACGAGCCCGATGTGCTGGGGGAGACGAACTGGCTGATCGACGACGTCACGGGCGAGATCGTAGAGTCCGACATCCTCTTCAACACGTCGGGCATCGCGTGGTCGGTGAGCGCCGGCGGCGAGACGGGCCGCTTCGATCTTCAATCGATTGCCACTCACGAGATCGGCCACCTGTTCGGTCTCGGCCACTCGGCGCTTGGCGAGACGACCCAGGTCACCGGCGGCAGGCGGGTGGATGCGAAGGGTTCGGTCATGTTCCCGATTGCCTTCTCGTCGGGCAACACGATCGATCGCAAGCTCCAGCCGGACGACATCGCCGGCATCTCGGACCTGTACCCCGCGGACGGTTTTCGGGCGAACACGGGCAGCGTGTCGGGCACGGTCACGAAGAACGGCCAGGGCGTGTTCGGGGCGCACGTCGTCGCGTTCAACCCGACCAGCGGCGCCCTCGTCGGCAACTTCACGCAGGACGCGAGCGGGACCTTCACGATCAGCGGGCTGGCGCCGGGTCCCGTCATCGTGCGCGTCGAGCCGGTGGACGACGCGGATCTCGACAGCTTCTTCAGCGACACGTCGCGGGTGGACATCAACTTCCGGGTTACGTACTACGCCCAGTTCGCGATCGTGCCGGCGGGCGGCGACAGCGGGCAGATACGAATCCAGGTGACGTCGAAATGATGCGACCTCACGTCATGGCCGTCGTGCTCGGTCTCGCCGTCGCGTGTCCTGCCGCGGCGATCGCCGATGATCAAGGGCGCGCTCCGGTTCGGCGCGTCGCGCAGCCGGGGCGGCCCGGCTCGTTCGAAATCTCAATCGGCGGCGACCTGTTGGCGCCGCAGGCGCTCGGTTCGTCGACCGCCACGCTGACCTCCAACAACCAGTCGGGAAGCGCGTTCAACTACTTCACAGTGGACGGCACGCGGGCGGCGGCGCCGGCGTTTCGCGGACGCATCGGCTACAACATCACGCGGATGTTCACCGTCGAGGGCGGCATCGTGGCGGGTCGGGGGAACGTCCACGGTGCCGTGTCGGGCGACAAGGAGAACGCCGCGGGGCTCACCGTCGCCGAGCGGATGACGCAGTACTTCGTGGACGTCTCGCTGCTGATGCACCTGCCGGGCGGGTCGTTCGCGAAGGGGTCGGCCGTGCCGTTCCTCGAGGGTGGTGCGGGCTACCTGCGGCAGATGCACGAGGGCAACACGGCCTGGAACACCGGGCAGATCTACCACTTCGGCGGCGGAATCACCTACATGTTCTCCAGGCGTCCCGGCAGGCTCACGGGACTCGGGCTTCGCGCCGACGCACGCGTGTATTTCCCGCGCAAGGGGTACAGCCTCAACGATTCGCAGCACCCGTTCGCGGGGGTCGGCGCGGCGCTGCTGCTCGCCTTCTAGCAGGGCCAACCGACATTTCGCCCTCCTTCGACTTGCCTCTCGGTGGCAGCGCCCCCTGGTTCCGTTCCTCTTCGGACAACCGCCGGTTGGTGATCCCGCCGGCGTTGTCCCGATCGCCCCGCATCTCATCCATCGTCGCCACCTCCGCGATTGCTGGCGCCGAGGCCAGGCCCGGGCTGCATCGCCACGCTTGCCCGTCCCCGGCCGCGTGAGTCATGATTGGGTATTCACGCCACAAGACTTCTTCAAGCGGGCACTCCATGAGCAGATCGAACTCGTTCGGCACCAGAAACGAACTCCGCGTCGGCGCGGAAACGTACGACGTTTACAGCCTTGACCGGCTCGCACGGGCCGGATTTCCGCGCGTGACGCAGTTGCCCTACTCGCTCAAGGTCCTCCTCGAGAACCTGCTGCGATACGAAGACGGCCACGCGGTGAAAGCCGACGACGTCGCCGCCCTGGCCGAGTGGCAGCCCGCGGCCGCGGCGCAGAAGGAAATCGCGTTCACGCCCGCCCGCGTGCTGCTGCAGGACTTCACCGGCGTCCCCGCCGTCGTCGATCTAGCCGCGATGCGCGACGGCATCGTGCGGCTGGGCGGCGATCCCACCCGTGTGAATCCGCTCCAGCCGGTCGAACTCGTCATCGACCATTCCGTGCAGGTGGACCATTACGGCCACTCCGGAGCGTTTCAGCTGAACGCCGAGCTCGAGTTCGCCCGCAACAAGGAGCGCTACATCTTCCTGCGCTGGGGTCAGAGCGCCTTCGCGAACTTCCGCGTCGTCCCGCCTGACACCGGCATCGTTCACCAGGTGAACCTCGAGCACCTGGCGCGCGTCGTGTTCTCCGGCACCGTCGACGGGCGCATGGCCGCCTATCCCGACACGCTCGTGGGCACCGACTCCCACACGACGATGGTGAACGGCCTGGGCGTGCTCGGCTGGGGCGTGGGCGGCATCGAGGCCGAGGCGGCCATGCTGGGCCAGCCGATCTCGATGTTGATACCCGAGGTGCTCGGGTTCCGCCTGACCGGAACGCTGCCCGAGGGGGCGACGGCCACTGACCTGGTGCTGACCATCACCGAACGGCTGCGCAAGCAGGGCGTGGTCGGGAAGTTCGTGGAGTTCTTCGGGGAGGGGCTCCAGAGCCTGACGATCGCGGATCGCGCGACCCTGTCGAACATGTGTCCAGAGTACGGCGCGACGGTGGCGATCTTCCCGATCGACGCGATGACGCTCGACTACCTGCGCTTATCGGGCCGGGACGAGCAGCGCGTGCGGCTCGTCGAGGCCTACGCACGCGCGCAGGGCATGTTCCACGAGCCGGGCGCCGCCGAGAGCGCCTACACCAGCACGATCGACATGGATCTGGCGTCCGTCGAGCCCAGCATCGCGGGACCCAAGCGCCCGCAGGATCGAGTCGCGCTCGGCGATGCGAAGCGCGGGTTCGAGCATGCGCTGACCACTCTGCTCGGCGAGCGGAAAGGGGCGGCGGGCGCGTCCCGCTCGCATGTTCCGGGGCCGGCGGGCGAGGCCGTCGCCGCACCCGCCCCCGTCGGCGTGGAGGCGCTGGACCACGGCGCGGTCGTCGTCGCGGCGATCACGAGCTGCACGAACACGTCGAACCCGAGCGTCATGATCGGCGCAGGGCTGCTCGCGAAGAAGGCCGTCGAACGCGGGTTGCGCGCCAAGCCGTGGGTCAAGACGAGCCTCGCGCCTGGTTCGAAGGTGGTCACCGAATACCTCGAACGCGCGGGGCTGACCAGGTATCTCGACGAGCTGGGGTTCAACCTGGTGGGCTACGGTTGCACGACTTGCATCGGCAACAGCGGACCGCTGCCCGAGGAGGTGGCGGCACTCGTGAAGGAGCACAACCTGGTCGTGGCGTCGGTGCTGAGCGGCAACCGCAACTTCGAAGGGCGGATCCAGCCGCTCGTCCGGGCCAACTACCTGGCGTCGCCGCCGCTCGTCGTTGCCTATGCGCTCGCCGGCTGGATGACGACGGACCTGACGCGGGAACCGCTGGGAACGGATCCGGCCGGCCGCGACGTGTACCTGCGCGACCTGTGGCCGACCGAGCACGAGATCCAGGAGACGATGCTGCGCGCCATCACCGCCGAGATGTTCCAGCGGGTCTACTCCGAGGTGTTCCAGGGCGACGAGCGGTGGCAGTCGCTGCCGGTGCCCGGAGGCGACCGCTTCGCCTGGGATTCCGAATCCACCTACATCAGGCACCCGCCGTTCTTCGAGGACATCCAGATGACGCCGGCGCCGCTCCACGACATCCGCGGGGCGCGGGTGCTCGCGTGGCTGGGCGACAGCGTGACGACCGACCACATCTCGCCGGCGGGATCGATTCCCCCGGACAGTCCCGCCGGGCGGTACCTGATCGAGCACGGCGTGCAGCCGCGCGATTTCAACTCCTACGGTGCGCGGCGCGGCAACCACGAGGTGATGATGCGCGGCACCTTCGCCAACATCAGGTTGCGGAACCAGCTCGCGCCCGGAACCGAGGGCGGCTGGACGACGCACGTTCCCGGCGGCGAGGTGATGTCGATCTACGACGCCGCGATGCGGTACAAGCAGGACCGCGTGCCGCTGTTGGCGATTGCCGGCAAGGAGTACGGATCGGGCTCGTCGCGCGACTGGGCGGCGAAGGGCACGATGCTGCTGGGTGTCGAGGCCGTCGTGGCCGAGAGCTTCGAACGCATTCACCGCAGCAACCTGGTGAACATGGGGGTGCTGCCGCTGCAGTTCCTGCCCGGTCAGAGCGCAGCATCCTTGAAGCTCACCGGCCGGGAGATCTACGACATCGCCGGCGTCGCAGACGGCCTGCGGCCGCGCGGCGAGGTGACTGTTCGCGTAAAGCCAGACGCGGGTGCGGCACGCGAGTTCCGCGCCCTGGTTCGCATCGACACGCCGGAAGAACTGGTTGCCTTCCGCAACGGCGGCATCCTGCCGTACGTGCTGAGGCAGCTGGTGCAGCGGTCGAAGTAGGCTCGCTCCGCAGCCCGCAGACCGTAGAACGTGGACCGCCGGTCACCGGCCGGCGAACTACGGACCGCGGTCTACGGCGGGCCGGTGTTCCGCCTCCATGTCCTTGACCTCGGCCTCCATCAAGCAGCAGGCGCTCGCCCTCGGGTTCGACCTGTGCGGCGTCGCGGCCGCTGGTGAGTTCCCCCAACTGCAGTACCTGCGCGAATGGCTCGACCGCGGCTACGCGGGCGAGATGGTGTACCTCGAACGCGGCGCGGAGCGCCGCCGCGACGTACGTCACGTCCTGCCGTCGGCGCGCTCGGTCATCGTGGCGGCGATGGTCTACAACACCGACCGGCCGTATTCCACCGAGGTACGTGGCGAGACGAAGGCCGAAGTGTCGCGGTATGCCTGGGGCGACGATTACCACGAGGTGATGGGCGGCAGGCTGCAGGCGCTCGTCGATTGGATGCACCGGGAATGCGGCGAGCCGTTCGACGCGAGGTGGTACGTCGACACCGGGCCGGTCCAGGAGCGAGTGTACGCGCAGTACGCGGGGCTCGGCTGGATAGGAAAGAACACGTGCCTCATCAACCCCGAGCTCGGCTCCTGGATCTTCCTCTCGGAGATCATCGTCAGCCTCGCCCTCGAGCCCGACCAGGCCGGATTCGATCAGTGCGGAACCTGCACGCTGTGCCTCGAGGCGTGTCCCACGGGCGCGCTGGTGGCTCCGCGCGTGCTCGATGCCACGCAATGCATCTCGTACCTGACCATCGAGCTGAAGGGCGCGATTCCGGAACGCGCGCGTGAGGGCATCGGCAGGCACGTGTACGGCTGCGACATCTGCCAGGAAGTGTGCCCGTGGAACCTGAGGCCGGCGGTGAGCGCGCGGGCGGAGTGGCTTCCCCGCGCGCTGTTTGATCGTCCCGCGTTGACCGACCTGTGGCACGCTTCGGACGAGCGGCTCCGCTCGGCGCTCGGCAGCAGTGCGATGACTCGGGCGAAACTCACCGGCCTGCGTCGCAACCTCGCGACCGCGATTGGCAACAGCGGGCATCCGGAAGCCGCCGGAGCGTTCGACGAAAGCGCGGAGGAATTCGAGGCGTCGCCATCGAAGCGCGACCCGGTGGTGCGCGAGCACGTCGAGTGGGCGAGGCAGAAACTGCGGCAGGCTCGCCCGGCAGACAATGGCCTGTAGCTGGCGTTACTCGGCCCCCAGCGCGACGACCGCACGCCGAGCGGGCGAGTATGTCGCGACCAGGGTCGCGGCAAGGACGAGCAGTGCCGCAAGGGTGGAGGGCCGATGACGGGCCAGCTGGCGACATGCAGAACGCAGGTTGTGGACACCGTTCGAGGGGCGGTTTCGTTCGTTGATGACAGTGCAGGCGCCGGGCGGAACCGGCCCGAAACCGGTGGTGAGCCTGGTTCTCGGCAACGGCGCCGCTCGCTTTGACGTAGAGACCTTCCAGGGAACGATCAGCCTCCGATCGGCGGGCGGGTCGTGAGCGCGGGTCACACCTTGAGGCCGGCAGCAGCGCACTGCAGCGTCTCGTGCCGCTCGGCCCGGGAGCAGGATTCGAGTGCGACTGCGACCTGGCGCATCGCCGTCTCCACGCGCTTGCGCTGGCGCCACGTCAATCCACCGCGCGGAAGTTCGTAGAGATAGTGATGCCCCTCCCACCCGGGACCCGTCCAGTAGGGTTTCACCCACACGAAATCGACATCGACCCCCACGGTCACCCATCCGTCTGCGGCGGGCACGGGACGGCCGACGGCCGGGCGTGACGCCAGGAAGGCGCGGTCCATCTCGTCTACGAGGGTCACGACCAGGAAGTCACGCAACGCGGCGCCGCCGCAGCGGCTGTTGTCCAGCGCCAGGTCGGCGAACCGTTCGCTGAGCATGGCGTGACACCGGACGTTGACCAGGGAACGCGGGACGACGACGAGCCGCCGCAGGTCGACGGTCGTGCGGGGCAGCGCCTCGACGAAGGCGAAGCTGGCCAGGACGGTGTGATACACGCGGGCCTGCTCGGTGAGGACCGCTGCAACCCGCCCGTCGGACGCTACAGCCTTGAGCTCGCGCCACAGCCGCGACCTGGCTGCCCGATCGCGACCGAACAGACTCAAGCGAACGTGCCGCCGTGCGGCGGCCACGGTTGCGCGCCCGCGCGGCGTTGCCGACCACTCCGCAAAGGGCGCCCTGTTGAGGCCGCAGTAGCGGAGGTGGCCATCTACGACACGAAACCAGCCCATGGGACCCCCGGGGCCAGACAGTGTCGTCCCCGGCGGGGGCGCCGCGAGCCGGGTCGAGACACCATTCCGGCGAGGGCGACTGCGAGAAGCGTGCCCTCGCGATTCGCCGACTGGACTCTGTGTCGAATTGAACTCGCGGCCCCGCGATGACGGGTTTCCCAAGGCCCGAACGGCCTTCGCGCCCGGAGTACGCCGCTTCAGGCCTGCGAGGCGAAGCGGAAGGCATTTCGAAATTGTGTGGTGCGATCACGATCGACGTGGCATCAGAACGGGTTGTCGGGCAGGCGCAAGCCAAGGTCCCGGCCGCCGTCCGCCGCGTCGAGTTGAAGGAGCCACATCCCAATGCCGGATGCACCCTGCATGTACCCGGTCTGTGCGAGCACTTCCTTGGGCCGCACCCGGTTCTCGGCGTGCATCCATCGCAGCCCGGTGTCGTCGCGGGTGCCGGTGGCAAGCAGGTGCGCCGTCACCCGCTTCGCGAACGCGAGATACTCGGCGCGTTTCGACGCGCGGTACAGGCCGAGCACGTACTCGGCGACCCCCGCGTCCCCACAGCAGAGCCCCACGTTGTTCCAGAATCCCGGCGTCTCGTGTTCAGGGATGCCGCTGGCCAGGAGCGCGCGCGCCGATCGGTGTGCCCAGTCGAGCCATGCGGGATCGCCGGTCGCCTGGTACAGGCGATAGAAGAGACGGCCAGTGCCGGCAGGGCCATGGCACCAGCCGAGGTAATAGAGGTCGCGGCCAGTCGGTTCGTCGTGGAAGATCAGGCAGGTGTCGCCATCGGTCTTCGCAACTGCCTGCAGATACTTGGCGCCGGATGTCGCCGCATCGAGAAACGGCCGCCGCTTCGTCTGCTGGTAGAGCGTAGCGAGGAAGTAGGCGACGCCCGCGGTTCCGTGCGAGAAGTTCGGCATCAGCCGAGGATACGTCGGATCCATCGCCCACTTGGTTCCGCCGCGTTCCGGTTGCCCCACCTCGATGAGCCGCTCGCCGGCGGAGATCGCCAGCTCCCGCGCGCTCTCGTCCTTCGACTCGTTCGCGAGATAGAGCAGGAAGAGCCCGGTGCCCGCGTTGCCCGAGATGATGTCGGTCGTGGCGCTCCACTCCACGCCGCGACCCACCCGCTTCGCACGGTCTTTCAGCCGGCGCAGGACGAGGTGGACGCCGGCGTCGTACTTGGGGTCGCGCGTCGCCTTGAACACCTCGTGCAGCGTGAAACCGATACCGGCGAGCCCCTCGTACAGCCCGGCCGAGTCCTCCTGCTCGAGAGAAGCGAGCAGCCAATCGGCGCCGCCGCTGGCGCGCTCAAGGTACGCGGGGTCGCCCGTCGCCCGTGCGAGCGCGACGTCGAAGAGCAGGACTCCGGGCGTGCCCGAGTAGAGCGATGTCGTGACTGTCTTGGCATTCTGGGGATCGGCTGGCCACGTCAGCCCTCGAGGCGTCCTGATGGTTGCCGCATCAATCCATCGTGCGGCGAGGCGCGCTGCATCGAGGTACGGCCGGTCGGCGAGGCGAGCAACGGCACCGGTCGCACAGACGAGGAGCACCCCGAGAATGATGGCACTGCGCTGCATGGCTCCCCTCATTTCGTTCCGGCATCCCCGACATCCCATCTACGACATTCCACATACGGGTCCGTACGCCGGCGTACGACCCAGCCGTCAGCCGGTTACTCGCCGCGTGAGTGCCCGCGCGATGAAGCGGACACGATCGCCGGGCGGGAAGCGCTTGAGAACGCTCTTGACGACGCCGCTCGTGAAGCAGGTCCGTTTGGAGTAATCGATCTTCACGTCCACGACGACCGGGCGGCCCGTCGCGGCGATGTCAAACGCGCTGCGCATGCCGGTGGCGATCGCGCGGTCGTCCTCGATGGTGACCAGCGCCGCACCCGTTGCCTGGGCAACGCCCTCGATTTCCAGCTGGCCCAGCACGGAGCACACCTTGCGGTTGTACGGGATCTCCTGGCCCTGGGCGATCTGTGACAGTTCCCCGTCGTCGAACACGAAAATCACGACACCCGCCTGGTAGGTGGATGCCGTGATCAGCTCGAGGCCGGTCATCAGGAAGGCGCCGTCGCCGGCCACCGCGACAACCTGCGTGTCGGGACGCGCCAGCTTGGCGCCGATCGCCGCCGGCACGGCGTAACCCATGCAGTTGAAGTCGGTAGGCGTGACGAAGGTCCGCGGCAACCGCACCTGGTACTGCTCCGCGGCGAGGTACGTGTGGTTGCCGTCGTC
>Ga0316628_100000168_pt1 | contig 41152 bp, 32 predicted proteins | sample OWC_Aug_M2_C1_D5_FD_207648 | JGI IMG/M metagenome (GOLD analysis project Ga0316628, IMG submission 207648) | Wetland soil microbial communities from Old Woman Creek delta, Ohio, United States - OWC_Aug_M2_C1_D5_C | ecosystem: Environmental > Terrestrial > Soil > Wetlands | place: USA: Ohio...
CTGCACCGAGACGGCGCGGGCCTTTTGGCGCCCTTCCGGAATTGACGCGGAGCGGCCGGGACGACTATAATCCCGCCTCGATCTTTCCCAAAGGCTCGGTAACCATGAAGCTCAAGAAGATCTTGCTTTTCGCTCTGGGCGTGGCCGCGGTCGTGGCCGGCCTCCTGGCCCTGACCAAGCGGAAAAGATAGCCGCCGTTTCCCCCTGGGAAGGCCCCTCGTCCGGGGCCCGGTTTGACAAGGCGTCGCCGTTTGCCTACAGTATTGAGGCGTTCTCGCCATGACTGAAAAGAAGATCCTCGTCGTCGACTATGACGCCAAGAGCCTGGACGGCCTGACGAAGCTCCTGAAGGCCAACAAGTTCCGCGTCGTCACCGCGGCCGACGGCCGGGCCGGCTACGACGCCTTCGTGGCCGAGAAGCCCGACCTCGTCGTCCTCGAGGCCATGCTGCCGAAGATGCACGGCTTCGACCTGACCCGGAAGATCGCCCAGGAGAGCCAGGGACGGGTCCCCATCATCCTCGTCACGGGCCTCTACAAGGGTCCGAAGTACCGGCAGGAGGCGATCGGCGCGCTCGGCGCGGCGGAGTACTTCGAGAAGCCCATCGACACCGAGGCCCTCCTCGCCGCGATCCGGCGCCTGAGCCGCGACGAGGACGAGATCGACGAGGAGCTCCCCGATTCGAACGCCGTCATCGAAGCCCTGAGCCGCCGCGGCCGGGCCCAAGGCGCCCCGCGGGAGGACGCGAGATCCGCTGCCAAAGGACAACGCCCATGACGAGCCTCTGGACGCGCTGCAACAATTGCCAGCGGATCCTCTACAAGCAGGACATCCTCGACAACCAGGCCGTCTGCCCGGCCTGCAGTTTCCACTTCCGGCTGTCGGCCGAGGAGCGCCTCCAGATGCTCTTTGACGAGGGAGCCTACGAGGTCCTCGACGCCAACATCCACTCGGTCGACGCCTTGCACTTCGTGGACGTCAAGCGCTACGCCGACCGCATCGCCGAGAACGAGCGCAAGACGGGCCTGGCCGAGGCCATCATCACCGCCCGGGGCAACCTCGGCGGCATCCCAGTCTACATCCTGGCCATGGACTTCGCCTTCCTCGGCGGCAGCGTGGCCTCCGTCGTCGGCGAGAAGATCGCCCGGGCCTGCGAGCGGGCCCTCGAGGACCGCCGGCCGGTCCTCATCGTCTCCTGCTCCGGCGGCATGCGCATGCAGGAGGGCATGCTCTCCCTCATGCAGATGGCCAAGACGAGCGCGGCCATCGCCCGCCTGGGCGAGGCCAAGATTCCCTTCATCTCCGTGCTGGCCGATCCGACGACCGGCGGCACGACGGCCAGCTTCGCCATGCTCGGCGACATCAACGTGGCCGAGCCCCAGGCCCTCATCGGCTTCGCCGGGCCGCGGGTCATCGAGCAGACGATCAAGGAGAAGCTGCCCAAGGGCTTCCAGCGCTCGGAGTTCTTGCTCGAGCACGGCATGCTCGACGACGTCGTCGACCGCAAGGCGCTCAAGCCCTACCTCGTCCGGGCCCTGCGCCTCTTCCTCAACAAGCCTCAATGACCCCCGCCGAGAGCCGGGACTACCTCGGCCATCTCCAGCACTTCGGCATCAAGCTCGGCCTCGAGAACATCGCCATCCTCTGCCTAGCCCTCGGCAATCCGCAGAACAGCTTTCTTTCGATCCACGTCGCCGGGACGAACGGCAAGGGCTCGGTCTCAGCCATGCTCGCCGAGATCATGCGCCGGCACGGATTGAAGACGGGCCTTTACACGTCGCCGCACCTCGTTCGGGTCGAGGAGCGCATCCGCATCAACGGCCGGTGCATCGGGTCCGATCGCTTCCGCGATTTGCTATCCAGGCTGAAGGCGGTCATCGACGGCTTGATGGCCGAGGGCAAGCTCATCTACCACCCGACCTATTTCGAGGTCCTGACGGCCATCGCCTTTCTCGAGTTCGCCGAGCGACAGGTCGACGTCGCCATCCTCGAGGTCGGCATGGGCGGTCGCTTCGACGCGACGAACCTCGTCCGGCCTCTCGCCTCGGTCATCACCACGATCGCCAAGGACCACCAGCAGCATCTCGGCTCGACCCTGCGCCAGATCGCCTTCGAGAAGGCCGGCATCATCAAGCCCGGCGTTCCCGTCGTCTGCGGCGTGAGGGGAGGCGAGGCGCTCAGCGAGATCCGGCGCGTGGCCCGCGAGCGGAACGCGCCGTTGACCGAGGCCTTTGGGGGCGGGCGCAGGCTCGAGAGGCGTAAGACGCGAGGCGGATACCGGTTCGTTTATCAGGGGCGGGCCGGCCGGTATGCGTTCGCGCCGGGGCTCGCCGGCCGCCACCAGGGGGCCAACGCCGCCGTCGCAATCGCCGCGACCGAGGTCCTCTCGACCTATTGGCGGCCGTTCGAAAAGGCGAAGGTCCTCCAAGCCATCCGGAAGGCCCGCTGGGAAGGCCGGCTCGAGACCGTCAGACGGCGTCCGGTCGTTCTCCTCGACGGCGCCCACAACGTCGAAGGGGTGACGGCTCTCGCCGCCCATGTGAGGAACGTCATCGGACGCCGCGTCGTCCTCGTCTTCGGGGCCATGAAGGACAAGGACCTTCGGGCCATGACCCGGATTCTCTTCCCGATCGCCTCGGCGATCGTCCTCGCCCGCGTCCCCTACAAGCGCTCGGCGACGCCCGAAGATCTTCTCGCCGCCGCTCCTCCCTTCAAGGGCCGCATTCTCCTCGAGCCCGACACCCGCAAGGCGGTTCAATTAGCCTTAGAACTGAGCTCGCGACTCGAGACGCGGGACCTACGGTCCGGCGGGGGGAAGCGTCTCGCCGCCGTAGGCGAAATGGAGGGCGAAGAGGGGACATGTACCCTTGGTACGTGTCCCCGGAGACGACATGACCCTGTGCCCGTCGTGATCGCCGGATCGCTCTTCCTCATCGGCGAGGTCAAGCGCCTCCGGCTTTTCAATGGTAGCCTGCTTTAGGCGAACGGATTTATCCTACAGAAACTCTTCGTACAAAATTGGAAGCACTGCGGCGGCCGTTCCCATTATTCAGATAGAACGGGTGCTAGCCGCTTTCGTTCTCCTCTGGACCTTCTTGAGATCAAAGATACAGGAGTCCCCTTATTGGCCTCTTCCTCCGGCCGAATGCACCTTCTTCGCCAAGCGCCAGTCAAGCGATAGCCAAAGCAAGACGAGAGCCATCGAAACTACATAGCTAGCGAGAAACCAATAGAGGTCCCAAGCAAGAGGCTTTGAACCCAATAGGCCTGTCGGGAGAATAAGTCGCCTATCAATCATGATAATAAACGCGAGTCCGCCGCCGAGATGAATGGCCCGCGGAACTAGATAGAGATCATTGTTGCCACTCTTTATCAGTCTTGAACTGAGCCTGATCAAGCCGGCATAATAAAGGAAGAAAAGAGCAATATAGATGGTCATCCCCTCTGAGAATGCTCCTGACATTCCGGGATAGAGAACTTGATTCAACGCTGTCGTTATGAATCCGGGCCACGAACTCAGGAGGGCATAAGGAACGAAGGATCCATCTCCGTAGCCTCCGAATATAAAAGCAGCGACTGAAGCCAGTATCCAATACCCAATAAGCAGGAATACGCGGTTTTTCATATATGCCCCGTACTAAGCACACCCAGATATTGGCTATGGTTCATATGACGTTTCGTCCAACAACGAATCACTGAGGCAATAGAGATAGGCTCTTCCTTATTTTTCACTGGATGGGTTATTGTCGATATGGATTCTGAAATATAACGTCGTTAACAAAATTTATTGGGGAAAAGTATGAATAGAAATCCCCGTGTCTATCTTTTAGGACATAGCGCTTGAAAGTCCCCTCGAAGCCCGAATCCGCTAGTCCTCGAACTGCGGCGATAAAATCTATCCAGTTTCCTGCCTTCATGAATTCGACGAAATTCGCCCAATCAGTTCTCTTCCGTAAAACATCGAGAAATGGCTTGGGACAGGAGACAAAAAGATCGATTATCCGATCCACCAACAGATACCCTATCTCTCCAGTTGGTTTTAGCATAATGAGAAAGACTAATATCTTAGCCCTCTTATAATCAGCCTTAAAAAAGAAGCGTTTCAAGAAAGATTCGAAAATTCCCCTTTTTGAATTAGTCTCAGCGATTTCAATATACGCGAATGGATTTTGGATATCCCGGATTTTCTCAAAGTTCTTAATGGGATCGGCCATGAAGAGCATTACCCTGTCGTATTCATACTCGCGCTGATTAAGGCGAGCATGTGATTGCCCTTCATTCCTGATAGCAAGGCAAGAGCAAGACAATATGAAGAGAAAAGCGATTTCGGTCTTCGTATGCATTTCGCTAGCTCCTTTATCTAGGGCTGACGAGAGATATGAGCTGATTATCTCATATAGGAATACCGGGCGGCTCCATTCCGATAAGCGAGTTGTTTGGGGCAGGCAACTCAGTTTGTATGAGTTCTTCATGAATGACAGTGATCATAAGTACTGGGTCGCTTCGTTCCAGGCTCCGCATAGCCTCCATTGCTTCGTCTTCTGTTCTAATGCATCCCAACGTGGGATGTAGATAACCCCCCTCGTCTTCTCGGCCCGAGTGTACCATGAGGCCGTCATCCCCCTTGTCGCCGTTGACGTTGAAGACGATCCCCCCGTACGGACCAAATGATGTACCTCGCTCGGTACCTGGACCTCCGCCTGGACGCCACCAACATCTTGGAAAATCACCCTCCGGAAAATTGTGATAGCCCGCGACGACATTGTTCGCGGCATCCCATCTCCCGACCAGATTATTGCTGCTATCGTAAAGCTCTATCTGCTGTCTCTGGGCGTAAAATACTAGATAGCTATTGCCATCGGGATCGATAAAGACCAGAGGATTATTTCCGCAATAGCTATATAGATTCCATTTTCTTAGGTTTAGAATCGATGGCCGTTTCGCATCGACAGAAACAAACCTATACTGGTTCCGGTCGTAGTACCTCGCCCCGAAATAATCCAGTTGAGATTCCTCGTCGTGCTCCTTGCCCGAGAACTTGAGCTGGGGGTCATAGGTGTTGTTAGGGCTTGATTGCTGGATCCCCCCATAGGGATCATGGACGACGGAATAGACCACGTTGCCGCCCTGATCCGTCACGACCCGGGTCGTGTTGATTTGGTCCGGGGTGTAGTAGAGGAAGCGGCCGCCGACATGGTCGTATTCGGCGATGAGCCGGTCGCCCATGTGTAGTCCTTGAAAAGCGAACCATAGACATCGTAAACCTGGAGGAGCTTGCCGTCAAAGGAATAGATGTAGTAGTTCCCGACAGGGGAGGCGGACATGATCTTCATCGTCCCGTCGGCCGGCCCGGATGGCCTGTCTGACCACGGCAGCCGGGCTTGGGTTTGTAGATCCCGCCTGTCCTCTCGAGCTCACGAGAAGGGAAACGAGCGCCCTTAGGGTCTTGGACTTCTTGCCTCCTTGGATAAAAGGTCCCACTACTAATAAAAACACTCTCTGAGCGGTCTTTTTCTCCACTTAATAAGAATTTTTTGCCTGGCGCCAAGCGGACCCCAGGGGGACCAGGGAGCCTTCCGATTGAAATCAGGCGTGCTTAATGATAAGATTTCCTCTACTTTTCCCCTGGGAAAGTCGCCTGATGCTGTCCATTAACGCCACGGCCTTGATCGTCTTCGCCGTCGTCTGGATCCTCGTCCTCATCTTGACCCGCATCTTCTTCAAGCCCATCTTGCGCATCCTTGACGAGCGGGCCGGCCGCATCGCCAAGGACAAGGAGGCGGCCGAGGCCGCCCGCCAGGCCTACGAGGCCGACCTCAAGCGGATCGAGGACGGCCTCAAGGAGGCCCGGGCCGCCGCGGACTCGATCCGCACCGCCGCCGAGTCCGAGGCCCTCAAGGACAAGAGCCAGCTCGTGCGGGACGTCCAAGCCGAGGGCCGGGCCGAGGTCGAGCGGGCCAAGGCCGAGCTCGCCCGTGAGACGGAGACACTCAAGAAGGAGCTCGATAAGAAGACCGAGGAGATCGCGGGCACCATCGAGAAGAGGATCTTGGGCGAATGAGCGGCGAGGTGTCCCCGACGCTCGACTTCCTGGGCAAGGTCGTTAATTTCGTCATCCTTTTTGGCGGCCTGACGTTTGTCGCCTGGAAACCGGTCAAGGCCATGTTCGCCAAGAGGACCAAGGACGTCGGCGACAGCATCTTCCTGGCCATGACCGGCCGCTCCGAGGCCGAGGCCATGGCCTCAGAATCGCGGGCCAAGCTCGCCGGCCTCGGGGTTGAGGTCGAGCGCCTCAAGGCCCAGGCAAAGGAGGAGGGGCGGAAAGAGGCCGTGCGCATCGCCCAGGCCGCCGTGGCCGAGGCCGAGCGCCTCAAGAAGCTCACCCGCCAGGAGCTCGAGGAGCAGGCCCGCCGCGGCCTGGCCGAGCTCAAGGCCTACGCCGCCGCCCGGGCCACCGCCCTCGCCCGCGAGAGGATCCGCGCCCGCCTGACGCCCGCGACCCAGTCCGCCCTCATCGACCGATCCATCGACAGGCTGTCCAAGATCAATGAGAGACCTGACCCTCGTTAAGAAATACGCCGACGCCCTGGCCCTCGCCGTCAGGGACGAGGCGGAGTGGGCCGCCGTCACCGCCGATGTCCGCGCCTTTCTCGATCTCTACCGGTCGCGCGAGGACCTGCGCCGAGCCCTGACCTCCCCCTTCGTGAACGTCCGGCGCAAGGGGGCCGTCCTCGACGAGATCCTCGCCCTCGCCGCGACCGGCCCCAAGGCCACGCGCTTCCTGAAGCTCCTCCTCGAGCACAAGCGGATGGAGCTCCTGCCGGCCGTCGTCGAGTCCCTGCCCGAGGCCTGGGCCGAGAAGCGGGGCGTCGTGACCTACGAGGCCGCCTCGGCCGTCCCCCTCACCGCCGCCCAGCAGGACCGCTTGCTCCGGAGCCTCGAGGCCTCCGAAGGACGGCCCGTCCGCCTCGTCCTCAAGGTGGACCCCGGGCTCGTCGGCGGCCTGGCCCTGCGCAAGGGGCACATCGTCTACGACGCCTCGGTCGAGGGCGAGCTCCTCGCGCTCCAGGAGCGACTCGGACACGCATCATAGAGGTTGTCATGAGCATCAAAGCCGACGAGATCACCAAGATCATCCAGCAGCAGATCGAGGGCTTCGCCCAGGAGGTCGACGTCCGCGAGGTCGGCACCGTGACCTCGGTCGGCGACGGCATCGCCCGCGTCTACGGCCTCGACCGGGTCATGTCCAACGAGCTCCTGGAGTTCCCCCGCGGCGTCTTCGGCCTGGCCCTGAACCTCGAGGAGGAGAACGTCGGGGTCGTCCTGCTCGGCGAGAGCCACCTCGTCCGCGAGGGCGACCTGGTCAAGCGGACCCGCCGCATCATGCAGGTCCCGGCCGGGCCGGCCATGATCGGCCGCGTCGTCGATCCCCTCGGCAAGCCCCTCGACGGCAAGGGGCCGATCGTCACCGACACCTACATGTACGTCGAGCGCCTGGCCCCGGGCGTCGTCGATCGCCAGCCCGTCCGCGAGCCGCTCCAGACCGGCATCAAGGCCATCGACGCCATGATCCCCATCGGCCGCGGCCAGCGCGAGCTCATCATCGGCGACCGCCAGACCGGCAAGACCATCATCGTCGTGGACACCATCCTCAACATGAGGAGCTCCGACGTCATCTGCATCTACGTCGCCATCGGCCAGAAGAACTCGACCGTGGCCCAGATCGTCAAGACGCTCGAGGACGCCGGGGCCATGGAGTACACGATCGTCGTGGCCGCCTCGGCCAGCGACCCGTCCCCGCTCCAGTTCCTGGCTCCTTTTTCCGGCTGCGCCATCGGCGAGTACTTCCGCGACACCAAGCGCCACGCCCTCATCGTCTATGACGACCTGTCCAAGCACGCCGCGGCCTACCGGGAGATCTCGCTCCTCCTACGCCGGCCGCCGGGACGCGAGGCCTACCCGGGCGACGTCTTTTACCTCCACTCGCGGCTGCTCGAGCGGGCGGCCAAGCTCAACGACGCCCTCGGCGGCGGGTCGCTGACGGCCCTGCCCATCATCGAGACCCAGGCCGGCGACGTCTCCGGCTACATCCCGACCAACGTCATCTCCATCACCGACGGCCAGATCTACCTCCAGCCCGAGCTGTTCAACGCCGGCATCCGGCCGGCCATCAACGTCGGCATCTCGGTCTCGCGCGTCGGCGGCCACGCCCAGATCAGGGCCATGAAGCAGGTCGCCGGCAAGCTCAAGCTCGACCTGGCCCAGTACCGCGACCTGGTCACGTTCGCCCAGTTCGGGACCGAGCTCGACAAGACGAGCCAGGCCCAGATCGACCGCGGCGAGCGGCTGACGGAGATCCTCAAGCAGGGCCAGTACACGCCGCTCCCGGTCGAGAAGCAGATCCTGATCATCTACGCCGGCAACCGCGGCTATCTCGACGGCGTCCCGGTGGCCCAGGTCCAGAATTACGAGAAGAGGCTCTACGAGGAGTTCGAGAGGGACCACCCGGACCTCCTGACCCGGCTGCGGGAGAAGAAGCAGATCGACACGGCCCTCGACGCCGAGATCGCGGCCGCCCTGCGCACCTTCACGGACGCCTTCAGGGAGACGCTGAAGTAGCATCATGCCGACCCTGATCGACCTTCGCCGGCGGATCCAAAGCGTCCGCAACAGCCAGCAGATCACGCAGGCGATGAAGACCGTCTCTACGGCCAAGTTCCGCAAAGCGCAGAGGACGGTCATGGAGGGCCGGCCCTTCTGGCACCTCTTCCCCGAGCTCATGGACCGGCTGGCCTACTGGGCCGCGGCCGGGACGCACCCGCTGCTATTGCGGCGGGAGGAGAAGAGGATCGAGGTCCTCGTCATCACCTCGGACAAGGGCCTGGCCGGGGCCTACAACTCGAACCTGCTCGCTGCGGCGGACGCGTTCCTGGCCGGGAAGGCGGAGGGGGCGGAGGTCCGGCTCATCCTCATGGGCAAGAAGGCCGTCGGCCACTACCGCAGGACGCGCTTCAAGGTCGATCGGGCCTACGCCGACCACACCGACCGGCTCTCGCGTGTCGAGCTTCGCGACCTGGCCGAAGAGCTGATGCGGGACTACACGTTCCAGAGGATCGACGCCGTCTACATCGTCAGCAACGAGTTCAAGTCCATCCTGGCGCCGCGGATCATGACCCACCGCATCCTGCCCATCGAGCCGGCGGCCGGGAGCGAGCCGTCGGCGGCCTGGCTTCCGGATTGGGAGCCGGGCGCGGCGCGCCTGGCGGCCTTCATCCTGCCGCTTTACGTCGAGACGCAGATCCACCACGCCTTCCACGAGTCGCAGGCGGCCGAGCAGGCGGCCCGCATGATGGCCATGGACAACGCCACCAAGAACGCCGAGGAGCTCATCGACGACCTCGTCCTCCAGCTCAACAAGATCCGCCAGGCCGGCATCACCAAGGAGCTGCTGGAGATCATGACCGCCGTCGAGGCGCTCAGGCAGAAAGGCTAGGGAGTTCACGCATGGACAATAAAGAGGCCAAGTCCGGAACCGTCGTCCAGGTCATCGGGCCCGTCGTCGACATCAAGTTCGAGGGAGGGGGGCTGCCCGAGATCTACACGGCCGTGCGGGTGACGAGCGAGGGCTTCGATGTCGCCGAGCCGCTCTCGATCATCGTCGAGGTCGAGCAGCACATCGGCGAGGACCGGGTGCGGTGCGTCTCCATGCACCCGACCGAGGGCCTGTCGCGCGGCATGAAGGCCGTCAGCCTGGGCGGGCCGATCGAGGTCCCGGTCGGGGAGGGGACGCTCGGCCGGGTCATGAACGTCATCGGCGAACCCGTGGACAAGCTGGGCCCGATCGTCACGGACAAGCGCTATCCCATCCACCGCCTGCCGCCCTCGCTCGAGGACCAGAGCACCAAGCTCGAGATGTTCGAGACGGGGATCAAGGTCATCGACCTCATCCAGCCGTTCCTGAAGGGCGGCAAGATCGGGCTGTTCGGCGGGGCGGGCGTCGGCAAGACGGTCATCATCCAGGAGCTCATCCACAACGTCGCCCTCAAGCACGGCGGCTATTCGGTCTTCGCGGGGGTCGGCGAGCGGACGCGCGAGGGCAACGACCTGTGGATCGAGATGAAGAGGTCCGGCGTCCTCTCCAAGGCGGCGCTCATCTACGGCCAGATGACCGAGCCGCCGGGGGCCAGGCTGAGGGTCGGATTGACGGCGCTGAGCGTTGCGGAATACTTCCGCGACGAGATGGGCCAGGACATCCTCCTCTTCATCGACAACATCTTCAGGTTCACCCAGGCGGGGTCGGAGGTCTCGGCCCTCCTCGGGCGGATGCCCTCGGCCGTCGGCTACCAGCCGAACCTGGCGACCGAGCTCGGCGAGCTCGAGGAGCGCATCACCTCGACGAAGAAGGGCTCGATCACCTCGGTCCAGGCCATCTACGTCCCGGCCGACGACTTCACCGACCCGGCCCCGGCCACGACCTTCTCGCACCTCGACGCGACGACGAACCTGTCGCGGGCGCTGACGGACATCGGCATCTACCCGGCCGTGGACCCGCTGGCCTCGTTCTCGCGCATCCTCGACCCGGCCATCGTCGGGGAGGAGCACTACCGGGTCGCGCGCAAGGTCAAGGAGATCCTCCAAAGGTATCGCGACCTGCAGGACATCATCGCCATCCTGGGCATCGAGGAGCTCTCGGACGAGGACAAGGTCATCGTGGCCCGGGCCCGCAAGATCCAGCGCTTCCTGTCGCAGCCCTTCTATGTCGCCGAGGAATTCACCGGGCGGCCCGGCAAGTACGTGCCGATCGAGGAGACGGTGCGCGGCTTCAAGGAGGTCACCGAGGGCCTGCATGACGACAAGCCCGAGCAGGCCTTCTACATGACGGGCGGGATTGAGGACGTCGCCAAGCGGACCGAGGAGCTGAGGGCGGAATGAGCGACGGACTGCCGGCGGCGATCTATCTAAAGGTTGTGACGCCAAGGCGGCTGCTCGTCGAGGCCGACGTCGAGGCGGTTTTTTTGCCGACGCTCGAGGGACAGATCGGGGTCTACCCGGGGCACCGGCCGCTCTTCGTCGGCATCGGCAAGGGGCGGCTCGGCTACCGGGAGAAGGGCGGCGGCGAGGAGTCGGTCGCGATCCAGGGCGGCTACGCCCAGATCCAGCCCGAGAAAGTCATCGTCATGACCGAGGTCGGCGAGGATGAAGGGACCGGCGGCAGCGCCGCGTGACGGCGAGACCCTCGACGCGTTCTATCATGGGCGGGTCCGCATCCTGCAGAGCCGGAAGGGCTACCGGTTCTCGGTGGACGCGCCGCTTTTGGCCGATTTCATCAGGACGAGGGCGGAGGACGAGGCCCTCGAGCTCGGCACGGGCAACGGCGTCGTCTCGCTGCTCCTGAGCGTCAAGCCGTTTAAGAGGATCACCGCGGTCGAGATCCAGGCAGGGCTGGCCGACCTGGCGCGGCGGAACGTCGAGATGAACGGGCTCGGCGGGCGGATCGAGATCGTGCGGGCCGACTGGCGGACGTACGAGCCGGGGCGGACCTTCGACCTCATCTTCTCCAATCCCCCGTACATCAAACGATCGACCGGGTTCCTGAGTGCGTCGGGCGAGAAGTCGGCGGCCAAGCACGAGATCCACGGGGGCATCGGAGAGGCCCTGAAGAGGACGGCGGAGCTGCTGGCGATGCACGGCCGGGCCTGCTTCGTCTATCCTGAAAAGCGACGGGCGGACTTCATGTCCGCGGCGGGGGAGTGGGGGCTGACGGTGCGGCGGTCGAGGTCCGTACTTCCGAGGGCGGGCGAGCCGCCGAACCTGTTCCTGGTCGAGCTCGGCTATGCCTCAGGGGAGAACGCGCCTGGCCAGGTGGAAGAGCCGCCGCTCGTCCTCTTCCGTCCCGACGGCAAGTACACCCCCGCCGCCGAAGCCGTCTTCTCCGGCCCCCGATTTTAGCGGCGGCCTTCCCACTCGACTTTCTTCTGCCGGAGCGAGTCCAGCTTGCGGGCCAGGATCTCCCGGTGCGTCATCGCGGCCCGCCGGGCCGTCGAGCCGGCCCCGGGTCCCGCCGCGGCGAGGCGCCAGTGGCCGCCGGCGCTCTGGCCGAGGATGAAGTTGTCGTGGGCGTGGGTCGGGTATTCGAGCACCTGGGGCTTGCGATCGGCCCCTTGGGCCGGGAACCGGCCGATCTCCCAGATCAGGTTTCCCGTGACCTCGCAGCCCGGCCACCAGTCCATCCAACCCGCGTCGACGCCCGACAGCAGGAAGACGCAGCCCATTGAGGCCAGGTCGCCGTTCGCGTCGAAGGCCCAGCCCTCGAGCCCCGTCCGGCGATAATCGTTGGCCAGCAGCACGTTCCTTGTCACGGGCTCGGTGTCCGGCGCCGTATCCGGGTAGAAAGAGGACCATTCCATGGCGATCAGGGCGATCGCCGTGGAAAAGAAGTTCCCGTATTCGCAAAACGTTTCCACGGGACCGAGCTTGTTCCCTGAGATCAGGTCCTTCCGGCCCATCGAGTAGATCTGGGCTTCGAAGGACGTCATGCCCGAGAGGTCGTTGTGGACGATCTTCCGGCCATGGCCGAAGGGCAGGGCGACGATGCCGTCGCAGACCCGCCCGGTGATGACGTTGTCCTCGACGATGGCATTGTTGATGGCGCAGCCGAAGTAGCCCGTGCCGAGGGAGATCCCCCAGACAAAGGGATTGGGGGTGTCGGAGCTGATCTTGATGACGTTGTTCCGGACGATCACGGGCCCGTGGTCCGGGCTCCCTCCGGCCGGCCCGAAGACTTCGACGACCAGCGGATCCAGATGGGCGTCCTCGATGATATTGCCCTCGATGAGAAGAAAATCGTCCTTGTGGAGGGTCAGGTCGTGGGTGCTGATGGCGAACAGGCTCGTCCCGACCAGCCTGTTCTTGCGGATGACCGCCTTGCCGCCGCCGGTGCAGTAGTGGACGCCCAGGGTCGGCGGGTCGTCTTCAGGCCACCTCGTATTGACGAACGTGTTGCCCTCGATCAGGGTGCGGTTCCCTTCGTCCTGGACCCCCGCGTGATAGATGGCATACCCGCCCCAGCCCTCGAAGCGGATGTTGCGGATGGTCAGGTTCTTCGCGCCGCTGACCGGCACGCCCTCGGGAACGGTCCGCAGGGGATTGAGTCCGCCTTTTATGGTCGCCCCCGGAAATACGCCCCGGAGCGTCACCCCCGGAGCGGCCAGCACGACCTGCCCGCTGTCCCCGAAATTGAAGACCCCGGACAGCAGAACCGTCGCGCCGGGCACGAGGACCGCCGCCTGGACGTTGTTGACGTCGGCCGGATAGGAATCCGTGCCGACGACCGTGACCTGAGCCGCGCCGAGGGAGGCCGTCAGCGCGAGCCCCGCCAGGATCGCCAATATCCTTCCTCTTCCCATGGTCTCGCTCCTTTCCGTCGATGACGCGGCGAACGGCGTCCGCCGCACCCGGAAGATGGGTTCGAGACCCGGGTTCCGTCAAGAGCCTTTCGCATTATTACGCATCATTCCGCACGCCGACACGAAGATATCCGGCCGTGGCGAAGAGGGCTATCTCTGGACCGGCCCGAGATACCGGTCCAGAAAATCGAAGAGATCCTTGCGGTACTCGTTGAGAAGCCAGACGGAGTGTCCCGTGGGATAGACGCGCAGGATCTTATCCTTGTCCGGCGTGCCCAGGAGACGGAAGAGGGGGCGGACGTTCGTCTCGAGCCCAAAATAGACGTCGAACCTGCCGTTCTGCATCAGGACAGGCACTCGGACCCTGGAAGCGAAGTTGGCCGCGTCCCACTCGGGGGAGCCGCGGTCAGGTCGGTACATCTCCCAGTAGAATCCTCCGCCCAGGAAGTTCGCCGCTTTGAAGCGCCTCTCGAGGGCGACATGCAGGGGGCCGGCCCAAGCCCCCCAGCTCAATCCCTGGTAGGCGATCCTGTCCTTGTCGAAGTCCGGCCTCGTCTCGAGGTAATCGAGCGTGCGCACGAGCTCCCGATGGTGCCGGACGATGCGATCCTTCAGGAACTGGCGGGTCCGCTCCGGGGTCGTCTTGATCCTGCGCTCGAGGGTGTTCCAGAAGACCGGGAAGACAAAGGCGCGGCCGCTCCTGGTGAGCAGCTCAACCTCCCGGCTCTTGACGAAGCCGTAGTCGAAGACGGAGCTCAGGAAGTTGGCTCCGCTTCCGGGAAAATAGACCACGGACTGGAACGGCGGGCGGCCTTTGCGCGGCAGGAAGAGGTAGGCGATGACGCGGTCCGTTCCCGCCGCGTCGGCAAACGAGACCTTCTCGATGATCGTCTCCTCGGACCAATCCCGCCGGGATTCGAGGCGAGCCTCGAGAGACGTCTTGGTGAACGAGTAGAGGGACCGATAGGCCTTGAAGACGTCGTCCGAACAGGGCTCCAGCCGGGCGAAATCGGTCTCGGGATCGAGCGTCAGGGGTCCGTCCGCCGCAAGGGGCTCTCTCCGTTTGGCTGCCGGCAGGATGCACCGGAAGCCGAAATTGTCGGCGCGCATGAAGGGCGGATAGGCGTCGAAATTCTCGAACCAGTATTGGGCCTCGTTCCAGGCCCCGCCGAGACAGGCCCTCTTGCCCTCGACGTCGTTCGAGCACCACTCCTTGGCGTTGCCGGCCATGTCGTAGGTGCCGAAGCGGCCGAGCCCATTGAACGAGCCGACTGCCGCCAGGCCCCGGCCCTCGAAGTTGCTCAAGGGGATGACAAACTCTGCGTCGTGGATCCCCGCGGCGAGCGTCCAATGATAGGCGCTCGGCAGTCGCTTGCCCGAGTACTCGGCGAAGGCCGCCGCTTCATACCAGCTGACCCCGGTCACCGGGTCGTCCTCCGTGCCGGGCGGGCACGCGCCGAGCTCCCAGGTCGCCGGCCCGGGGCGGCCCGTGCGGTCGACGAAAAGGACCATCGCGTCCTTCCAGGATAGCGTTTGGCCGTCCTTCCTGAACTCGAATTTCCAATGGCGGGGTTCCCGGTAGCCTCCCGCCTCGACGAAGGCCCGGTATTGCCGGTTCGTCACTTCGTAGCGGTCGATCCAGTAATCCTCGAGCTCCGCGTCCGGGGAGGCAAAGAGCCGATAATAGGGAAGGCCTTGGCTCCGGCCGGCGACCCGGACCATGCCGGGCGGGGCCTGCTCCCGCCGATCGAGCTTCACTTTGAGGGTTCCCTCCTCGCCGGGAAGGACATGTGCGCAACCCTCGGCGGGGGCGTAGCCCGGTTTCTCCGCCCTCCAATGCTTGTATCCTTGGGCCAACCGGACCTTGACGGCCGGGGCTCGGCCGAGGGGTTCCCAGCCAAGGTCGGTCCGTCCGTAGGCCCGGATGGCAACGTCGGCCCCCGCGGGATCGACTTCGACGGTCAGGGAGCCGGAGATCATGGACATGATCCGGCCGAGGCGCTTGTTGCCGGGGTCGATCTTCTCGACGCGCTTGGCGAGCTCGAACGGCTTCTGCGTATCCGAGGCCATCAGCAGCCGTTCGATCTCCGGGATGGCGACGTCATTCGCCCAGCCGACCCTGGCCTGGCGGACGAGGAGCCAGGCCGAGGCCGATACGGCGGCGGCCGCGAGGACCGAAAGCCCGGCGATCAGGCCGATATTCCGGCGGGGAAGGGTCGGGAGGGCCTGGCGCCGGTCCGGCGTGGCGTCGTGCTCATGGAGCTTCTCTTCGAACCAGCGGTCGAGCTCCCCCGGATAGGCGAAGACGCGAGCTTTGGGTGAGCCGTCGAGCCGATGGATGGGGAGGCCGTGATCGCGCTCCCAGAGTTGGCAGGTTCGGACGTTCCGCTTGAGATGGGCGGCGATCTCCTTCCAGGATTCGAGGATCCCGCCCCGGTCCGTCCGCTCCTCTGGTACCCGGCCCATCGGTCCCCTGCCTGCCACGGTTCAGATACGCGCATTGTAGGCGCGAGAGTGGTCGCCGGTCAACTGGGTTCCTCGGCGGGCCGAGTCCGTCTTCCCCGGCCCCGAATTAAAGGAGGGCGCGGAGCTTGCCCAGGACCTCCTCGATCGCCTCGGCCGGGAGAGCGCCGATCTTTTCGGCCCGGGCCGCCCGCCAATCGAGGCTCTCCGCCTGGTCAGCCAAGACGGCGCCGACGAAAGGGAGATCGGGCGGCACGGCAACCTCGAAGGGATACCCGAGGACGCGTGAAGAGATGGGGCAGGCGATGGCCAGCCCGACCCGGGCGTTATAGGCTTGGGGCGTGATAACGGCCATCGCCCGGCGAGACGCGACCTCGGCGCCCATGGCCGGCCGGGCCGGGCCGATCCGTATCACGTCGCCGCGCTCGGGCACGTAGAAAACCTGCTTCATCGATCGACGTCCTCTTCTTCGCCCGGCGGAGCCGGGGACTGCGCTTCGTCCTCCCACGCGGGATGGACGTTCTCGCCGGTCACTCCGGCCAACAGCGAATCGAGATCCCAGGAACGTTCCGGGTCGGGCCGGACGACGAGTGCGCCCTCCTCGAGGGTCAGCTCGACGCCTGAATCGTCGGCCAGCCCGAGATCCTTGGCGAACGACTTGGGAATGCGAAGCCCCAGGCTGTTCCCCCATTTCTGGACCCGGGTCTTCATTTTGACCCCATAATGTATATACAAAGAATATACAATTTTATTAGCTTGTCAAGGTTATCCTTGATTCCAGCTTGGGGGCTGTCTGCTTCAGCAGGCCTCGTCTCAGGGACCTTTTTTCGATGCGAAAAACGCCCCGAGCAGGCGCTTATTCCGGATATTTCGCAGAATCGCGCCCTTGAGTGGTCGTCCGCGATTCTGCAGGTCCGCTGCGAAGACTCCGCTCCCCGCCGGTCCCCCTACTAAGGGCGGAGGAGATCTCGGCGAGGCCGACGCCCAGGGTCTTGCGGGCGATCGCGTCGAGGGCCTTCTCGGGGCCCTGGAAGTGCATCGTCGTATGGACGTGGGTCAGCGTTCCGCCCGGCGCCAAGGCCGCGGCCGGCGACGAGGTCTCGAGCTCGTAGAACGGGCCCAGCGGCTTGGCCCCCGGCGAGGCCGGCCCATCGTTATAGCTGTTGACGACGTCCCCGGCGTAGGGGTCCTTCTGGATCTCCCACATCGAGTTGACGTAATCCGCCGCGCCCTCCGGGATGGTCAGGCGGACGAGGGTCAGGACCTTGTTCGCCGCGTCGTAGCTCCCGGCGAAGGGCTTGACCCGCCTCGGCGAGATGCCGATCTTGCTGCGGTACTTGCCGTCGCCGCTGAAGAAGAGGACGCCCTCTGCCGCCTTGACCACCAGCCGGTCGGCCGGGACCTTGCCGAAATAGGCGTCGTTCACCGTCGGGCCCAGCTCAGACTCGGGCCCGGCCTTGAAGGGGATGACGATCGTCGTCGCCGGCGACGGGTTGAACATGCCCAGGATCCAGATCGAGACGAGGCCCGTCTCCTTCGTCCAAGCGTTCGCCCCCACATTGGCCACGGCGTTCGTCGTCGCGTAGGCGACCATCTCGACCCCGCCCGGAACGGGGACGCCGATCGCCGCCACGTCGCCCGCGCCGAGCAGCCGGACCCCCCGGTTGACCTCGAGCTCGAACACCGTCCCTGAGTAGTTCACCAGACGCATGATCTTGCGGAAGTGGATGCGGTCCGGACCCTTCGAGGCGACATCAAAGGCCCCCTCGTTGATCGGAGGCGGCGTGAACCAGTGCTCGAGGTCGAAGGGATCGCCCTTCTTGAAGAAGATCGAGAACTGCCCGCCCTCCGGACCGAGCCAGAAGCGGTCCTCCCCCCCGAAGGCGTTCATGTGCGGATCGTTGACGCCCGAGGCGATGAGCTCTCGGTTGATCCAGCCGAAGCTCAAGCCGCCAGGCCCGGCCGCCGTGCTGGTCATGACCCGCCCCTGGAGGTCGGGATTCACCGCGACCTGGGCCCGGCCGTCGGGACCGCCGAGCACGATGACCTTCGTCTTCGCCTCGAGGAAGGCCACGTCGTCCTTGAACAGGATCCCTTCCGGGGCCTTGGCCGGCTTCGCGCAAGCCGCCGCCACGGCGACGACGACGAGGATGAGGGCCGCACCGAGTTCGTATCTCATGGGGCCTCCTTCGGACGGGCTTGGGAAGGCCCATTATTCATCAAAAAAATCGGGGACACAATACTCATTTCCGATTCCTTCCCTGCCCGGTTCCGGACGGTCCCTCGAGAGCCCGGGGCATGGGCCGTTCGGTTCATATGGGGGAATGGGCCGTTTCACCCATTTACTTGCCCGGGCCCGGACCTATCTTGGGGGAGTGAGGCCTACGACTGGAATGACTATCCACGCGACCTTTATTTCGCTGATCGGAGGTGCCGCTACCGGAGACATCCATCAAAAGGGCAAGATAGGGGGAGTGATCTTACCGTGTTCCTCGCGAGGCTATCGGCCTGAGACCGTCGGGACCCGCGGAGGCTCGCTCCAGGCAAGGACAAACCAGCGCGACGGGCGCGACGCCCGGCGCGCGGGACGAGAGAACGGCCCGGCCGGCCCCGTCCTCGGGGCTTCGGTCCGGGACAAGGAGAAACCATGAAGAATCTCACAGTGGCAACGATCGTCGTGCTTCTCCTGGCCGGGGTCCTCTCCGCTCAGACTCCGACAGCCGGAAGGATCATAGGCACGATCCAGGACGACCAGGGCTCCCCTCTGCCCGGCGTCTCCGTCGCGGCCAAGAGCCCGCGACTCGTCGGGACGGCCACCGCCGTCACCGACTCCAACGGCGTTTACCGCCTGCTCGCTCTGCCCCCCGGCACCTACAAGCTCGAATTCACCCTCAATGGGTTCGCCGACGTCGTCCGGGACGGCATCGCCCTGAACATCGAGCAGGCTCTGATTCTGGATATCTCGATGAAGCCGACGACCATCGAGGAAGAGGTCGTCGTCCTCGGCCAGGCTCCCCTCATCGACGTCAAGAGCCAGGCCCGCGGCTCCGTCTTGACCCAGGATATCTTCTCGGCCCTGCCCAAGGGCCGGACCTTCGACTCGCTGGTGACCATGATGCCCGGCGTCCAGGGCGAGATGGATCTTCTCGGCGGCATCTCCGTCGACGGCGCCTCGGGCGCGGAGAACGTCTTCTACACCGACGGGACGGACACCTCCGACCTGAACGGCGGCACGCGCAAGCAGAACATCGTCTTCGATTTCGCCGAAGAGGTCCAGTTCAAGGCCTCCGGCTACAACGCCGAATACGGCGGGTCGGTCGGCGGCGTCGTCAACGTCATCACCCGCTCCGGCGGCAACACCTTCCGCGGCGAGCTCGTCGGCTACTTTTCAGGCACCGCCCTCGAAGGCCAGCGGCGCGACAAGCTGTCGCTCGACCTGACGAATACAACCCGGGCCCGCTATTACCCCTATTCCGAATATGTCGGCCTCGACGACGAGAGCCGCGTCGACCTCGGCGTCTCCCTTGGCGGCTACATCATCAAGGACAGGCTCTGGTTCTTCGGCGCCGCGACGCCCGCCATCTTCCAGCGGAACCGGACCATGAACATGGCCATCCAGGGCCGCACCGGCATCAACCGCTATGAGAGGACCGAGCACTACTGGAACGGCTCCCTGAAGCTCTCGGCCCAGCCGCTCAAGAACGTCCGGGCCGGGGCCAGCTTCGTTCTGAGCCTCTTCAATTACAAGGGCGGCAGCGATCCCATGACCTTCCCCTCCGACGCGACCTACGCCGCTACCGCCGGCGCCACGACCGACTACAACGTCTTCGGCTACTCCTATCCCAACTACGCGGGGTCGGCTTACGTGGACCTGACCCTCAGCAACGACGCCCTGCTCAGCTTCCGGGGCGGTTATTTCTACAATAATATGAACAACCGCCTCGCGCCTCTGCCCGCGACGCCTTATTACGCGTTCAGGCAGGAGCAGCCCGCGAACTATGCCTACACCTCGAATGACATGTTCGCCGAGATCCCGGCCGAGCTCCGGCATCCCGCCGGCTGGCAGAACTTCCCCCGCTCCAACGTCATGGGTCTTGACCACCGCATGGACAACCGCCTGTCGCTGAATACCGACTTCACTTACTACTTCAACCTGGCCGGCGAGCACGCCGTCAAGGCGGGCGCCCAGTTCATGCGCCGGACCCAGGACGTCATCGAAAAGGCCCAGCTGCCCATCGTCTTCCTGGGCTGGAATCTCAACTTCGTCGCCTATGGCGAGGACTACGGCCGCGGCGATTACGGCTATTATGCGATCCGTGGCTTCGACGCCGCGGGAGCCTACGGCGAGGACTATGTCGTCAACATGAACAGCTGGTCCATCTATCTCCAGGACAGCTGGACCCTCGGCCACAAGCTGACCCTCAACTTCGGCCTCCGGACCGAGGCGGAGTACCTGCCGAGCTACACGACCGACCCGGCCTACGCGGGCCAGGAGAGGCCCGTTTCATTCTCCTTCAAGGACAAGCTCTCGCCCCGCTTCGGCTTCGCCTACGATGTCTTCGGCGACGCCAGCCTCAAGATCTTCGGCAGCTTCGGCATCTTTCAGGACGTCATGAAGCTGACCATGGGCGCCAACGGCCTGGGCGGCCTGGCCTGGAAGAGCTCCTACTACACCCTCGATGACTGGGACTACACCCAGATCGGGGTCAACGGCAATTTCCCCGGGACCCTCCTCGACATCGTCGACTTCCGTCCCTTCCTGTTCGACTGCATCGACCCCAATATGAAACCCTTCACCCAGCGCGAGATCTCCCTGGGCCTCGAGAAGAGGCTCAACGAGGACGCGTCCGTGTCCCTGCGCCTGGTCAACAAGAAGGTCCTTTACGCGATCGAGGACGTCGGAGTGCCCATCGAAAACTTCTACTACGGCAACCCCGGGAGCGAGTGGATGCATGACCGCTTCGAGGAAGCGCGCCAGAGCGGCCTGCTCCAGCCCGAAACCCCCGATTCGCCCAAGGCCAAGCGCGACTACTACGCGGCCAACTTCTCCCTCGAGAAGCGCTTCAGCCACGGCTGGCAGGGCGGCGTGTCCTACACCCTCAGCCGCCTCGACGGCAACTACAGCGGCCTGGCCAGCTCCGATGAGGACGGCCGCAACTCGCCGAACGGCGAGCGCTATTTCGATATGTGGCATCTCTCCTACGACAAGGTCCTCAATCCGATCGACGGCGCGCTGCCGACCGACCGGACCCATGTCGTCAAGGCCTACGGCAGCGTCGCGCTGCCCTTCGGCCTGAGCATCGGCCTGGTCGCCAACGCCTACAGCGGCACCCCGGTCAGCGAGGAATGGACCGTCGACTCGGCCGGCTATTTGCCCTTCAACAGGGGCAATATGGGCCGCACCCCGTTCATCTTCTTCGCCAACGCCTACCTCGAGTACCAGTTCAAGCTCGGCGGCCGCAAGGCGCTCTCGCTCGGCCTCAACATCGACAACCTTTTCAACTGCCGCACGGCGACGCGGATCTACACCTCGAAGTACCGCTCCAACATCTCCCCCGGCGATGCCGCGCTGCTCAGCGGCGATTGGGAGGTGCCGGCGGACGCGATCCTCGATCCGCAATTCGGCATGCCCTACGGCTTCATGGCTCCGATTTCCGGGCGCCTGATGGTGAGATTCGTGTTCTGATCTAGCTGCGAGGGGAACGACGCCGAGCCCGTCGGGCCCGCCCCTGTCCCGGAGGGGCGGGTCCCCCTCCTTTTTTAAAGAGGCCCCTCAATCCCCTTTCCTTCCCACCGCTCGGGGGCGGCCCGCTGAGAGTGACGGCGGGCCGCTCCCGACGGCTTTTTTCAGGGGGAATATCGGGTTCGCCGGGCCGGCCGGCCTTCAGCGGTGGGAACCGGGACGGCCCGATAGGGCGGCCACGCGGGCCCGGGCCTCGGGAACCTCCGGGTGGCCGGGGTCGGCGTCGGCCCAGAGCTCGAGGAAGCGCCGGTAGCCGGCCAGCGCCTCGTCCCTGTTCCCGAGCGCCTCCCGCGACCGGGCCAGACCGAGCACAGCCAGGGGAAAAACGTCGCCCAGCAATAGACGGTCGTAACGGCCGCCGACGATCCACTCATAGGCCTTGGCCGCCCCCGCGAAGTCTCCCAGTTTCTCCCGAACGAGGCCCAGGTAGAGACCGCTCAGCCCGTCGGAAAGCCGGCCACCCGGGAACTGGGCCGCGGCCCGCTCGAGCGCGACCCGGGCCTCCTCGGGCCGTCCGTCCTCGTAGGCCATGACGCCCTGGAAGATGTCGAACTCCCTTGCGGCACGGCGGCCCGTCGACGCTCCGGCCATGTCCTTGAGCCGCCGGGTCACGTCCTCGAGACCGGTCCGGTCGCCCGTCCGGACGTAGGCCCTCCCCAGGACATGAAGGGCCCTCCGCAGGCTGGGACTGTCCGGCGGGGCCGTCTCGACGGCCTTCCGGGCTTCAGCGACCGCCTCGGCGGCCTTGCCCTGCTCGATGAGCGCCTGCCCGATCGTCGCGTATTGGAAGGACATCAAGCCGGGATCCCGGATCGAGGCCGCAAGCTCGAGACCTTCACGGAGCCGCGCCTCGGCGTCCACGTAGCGGCCGACCGCGACCTCGACCAAGGCCAGCCGATAGAGCGCGGAAAGCCGCCACACCGGCTCCTCCATGAGGAAGAGCCGCCGCAGCTCCTGGCGCGCCGCCGGGGCGCCATCGCGGACGAACACCAGGGTGGCCTTCCAATTGGCCCAGGAGGGGTCCGGGAAGACGGACACGGCCTTGTCGAGCGCGGCGGCGGCGGCGTCCATGTCGCCCGCGGCGAGGAGGGCCGCGATGAGCGTCTGGTAGATGAGGCGATTGGCGGCGAAGCTCTCGTGATAGGCCGTGAGCACGCGCACGGCGTCCTTGGGCCGGTCAAGGGCCAGGAGGGCTTGAGCCTTCGTGTACGTCGGATTCGGATTGATCGTCCCCTGGCCGAGGCCGATGTCGGCGCACCGGGAGGCGGATTCGTAGTCCTCGAGCAGGAGATAGATGACCCCCAGGTTGTTGCTGGCGACGACGTCGTAGGGGTGGTCCTCGAGGACCTTCTTGTATTCCTCGACCGCCAGGTCCCAGGTCGCTTCGGTCGTGCCGTAATAGTCGGCCCGGATGAGGTGCCTCTCCCGGCAGTTCTCAGGCAGCTTGGCCGCGAGGTCGAACGCCTTGCGCATATACTCGGACTGGCGCTTGAAATAGCTCAGGTTTCCGGCGTCCATGGCCATCATCCGGTAGGCCATGGCGAACTCCGGATCGATCTCCACGGCCTTCTGCAGCATGAGCAGGCTCTGCTCGTAATCGCCGCTCCGGTGGTAGCGGCAACCTTCCGAATAGTACTCGTAGGCTAGGGCCGAGGAGGTCGTCAGGACCTCGATATCGAGGTCGATGTCGTCCCGCGCCTGGGCGGCGGTCCGCCCCAGCCGGGCCCGAAGGAGCTGAACGAGCCCGTCCGCCTTCCGGAGGAGGTCCTGGTCGCCCCGGCACTCCAGCCGCTCGGTCTGGATGGTCTCGCCGGTCCGGGCGTCCTGGAGGGAAGCCGTGACGACGATCGAGTCGCCCGCCGCGATCAGCGTCCCGTTGATGAGATAGTCCGCCTTCATCTCCTTGGCCAGGCGGCGGAACTCCTCGCGGGTGTACCGGCGGCGTCCGACCAGGTCGAACTTCCGGAGGGCGCTGAAGACGAGATCGTCGCTGACCGTCCGGATGTGCTTCGATTGGCCCAGGTCCGTAGCGATGAGGAGCGGGATGCCCATCTTCCACTTGTCGAGATCGGCGTCGCCCGAGAGGTTCTCGAAGTCGAGAACGGCCACGGCCGGGGAGGGCGGGAAGGCCGCCGGCCGGGGGCGCCGCCCCCACGGCCTCCAGGCGATCAGCACGGCGGCGACGACGATGAACAGGGCGGCGGCGGGAAGGACGAGCCGGCGGGGAAGGCTCCTCCTCGCCGCGGCGGGGGACCCGCTTTCGGGCGGCGCCGCCGCGCCTTCCAGGGCCGGCTGAAAGCAGCGGACGAGCTGGACGCGGTTCTTGACGCCGAGCTTCTGGTAGATGTTGTGGATGTGGTTCTTGACCGTGTGGTCGGAGATGAAGAGCTTCTCGCCGATCCCCCTGCTGTCCGTGCCCTCGAGGAGCAGGCGGATGATCTCGGCCTCGCGGGCGGTGACGCCCAGTCTCTCGGCCAGGGCGCCGAAGGCGTCCCCGCTCTTGACATGGAGCGCGGCGGCCGGCCGGCCGGTTCGCCGGAACAGCGCCGCGAGAGGTCCCATCCCGTCTTCTCCTCGGTCCCGGAAACGGGGCAAAGATAGGGAAGCGCCCGCCCGGCGCATCGGCCTGGGGGGCGGCCCGCCGTCAATACGTCATGATAGGGCGGAACCCAGGGACTGTCAATGCGAGGCGAGGAAGGAGCAGTTTCACCTCATGCTCGGGAGGACGGCGGGCAGCCGCTCTTGCAGTGCGACACCCGCGGGATCATGAACCGCTTCATCGGGCGCTCCTTTCGTCGGATACCGCCCAAATCCTACTATTTTAGTAGGGATTTGTCAACGGCCGGCGGCCGGCCTATTTCCCGTGGCTCTCGACCAGCCGGGCGGAGAGCCAGCGCCAGATCGCGGTGTTGAACTCGAAGCTCGGCGGCGCCCCCACGAGGACGGCCTTGAGGCTCGTCAGCGGGTCGCCCGGCTTCATCCGGAAGCGCGGCTCGTCGTCGAAGTGGAGATAGTGCTCGGGGTGGAACTGCAGCCCGAGGACGTGGGGGTACCTCTTGTGCTCGACGGCCTCGATGATGCGGCCGTCCCGCGAGCTGGCCACGGCGACGAGGTCCTTGCCCATCTTCTCGAGGGCCTGGTGGTGCGAGCTGCGGATGCGGGGATGGTCGGACGACGCGAAGCCCATGACCTTGACGAACAGGCTGTTGTCGCCGAGCTGGAGCGAGTGGTAGTTGACCCCCATGATGTCGCTCGAGGGGAAGAGCCGGGCGTAGGGGTTGTTGTGCCACTGCTCGGGGCCGAGGGCGATGGCGTCCTCGACCGTCGTCTTGCCGTAGGCCTCGGTCCAGATGTCCTGGACGAGCGTCCCGCCCGCGCCGACGTTGAGCGTCTGGAAGCCGAGGCAGATGGCCAGGATGGGGAAGCCCGGCCGGCCGTCGAGGAGGGGCTTGAACTTCGGGTCCTGGGCGCCGCCGAGGAAATGAAAGGCCGCCGAGACTTCGAGGAAGTGGCGGTAGGGGTCGGTGATGTCCGTCAGGAGGAGGGTCTTCTCGCCGAAGACCGAGGGCGGGATATCGGGGCCGCCGAAGAAGATCGCGCCGTCGGCCTTCTTCACGATCTGCTCGAACTCGGGCGTGCAGGCGTTCGTCTTGAACAGGACCGGCTCACTGATCTCGGCCGAGACGGCATGGAACTTGAACCAGCCGAGGCCGTTCTCTTCGACGTACTTCCGGCTGCGGGCGAAGCGGTCGGTCTGCTTGACGTGATAGACGCCGACGACCGTGAGGTCCGGGACGTCGAGGGCGGCGTTCTTCCGCAGGGCGGCCAGGCACTGGATGTTGAAGACCTCGGGATTGAAGATGACGAGCCGGACGCTCGCTTCGCGGGCCGGGGCGGTGTCGAGCCAGCGGTCGGCCTCCGCGGCCTGGGTTGGGGTCTGGGCCGGGGTCTGGGTCAGGCCGGGGAGGGGAAAGACGGCCCCGAGGGCCAGGGCGAGGCCGAGGATGAGGGCGAAGGCTTTCTTCATGCGCGCCTCCAGGGGATCTAGAATTCTCCGGGCTATTATATTCGCATCATCCCCGCCGCCGCAACACCGGAGCGGCGACCCGGCGTGCTATAATTGATCGTCCTTATAGTCCGAAGATTCGGTGACACATCGCTCAATACGCTCAATAAAATGACTGTCCCCAAGCTGCCACTCGCCGAGGCCAAAGTCGAGTTCTATGCGGGGCATCGGGGCGACGAGACGCCGCGGGCCGTCACCATCGCCGGCCGGCGGCTCGCGGTCGACCGGGTGCTCGACCGGGGCAGGGTCTTCGACGCGGCCGGCGGCGGGACGCGCGAGACCTGGCGCTGCCGCCTGGAGGATGGACGGATCGTGACCGTCGAGCTCCTCCCCGACGGCGCCTCGCGGGTCTCGCCCGCGGATTGAGCCGGCCCGGAGTGAACTTTTCGACCCGGATCTCCGTTAGCTCTTTGGGAAGGCAGGGTGGATTGCGGGATAGTTCGGATAGGGAGTAGGCCAATGACGAAACGGATCGCCTTCGCCGCCCTGCTCGTTCTCGCCGGGCTGGCCGCCTCGTTCCCCGCCTGGGCGTTCCCCCGCCCGGCCGCGGAAAGGCCGGCCATCTCGACCGGCCCCACTTCGGCCGGGAGCAAGCAGCCCCTCGACATCCCGCGGCTGACCCAAGCCCCCAAGATCGACGGCGTCCTCGACAATCCCATCTGGGAGACCGAGGCCCTCAAGATCGAGGACTTCGTCCAGCTCGCCCCCAAGGAGAACGGTCCGCCGACGGAGAGGACCGTGGCCTACCTCGGCCACGACGAGAAGAACCTCTACGTGGCCTTCCGCTGCTTCGATTCCCAGGCCTCCAAGGTCCGCTGCTCGATCACCAAGCGCGACGGCTGCCTCGAGGACGACTGGATCATCATCTTCGTCGATACGTTCAATGAGAAGCGGCGGGCCTTCACCTTCGCCCTCAATCCGGCCGGCGTCCAGATGGACTTCATCCGGACCGAGGAGGGCGGCAACGACAACATGGACGATAGCTGGGACACCGTTTTTTTCTCCGACGGCAAGGTCGACCCCGAGGGCTACACCGTCGAGGCGGCCATCCCGTTCAAGAGCCTCCGCTTCCCGAACGAGGAGGTCAAGACCTGGAACATCGTCCTGGGGCGCAACCTGCCGCGCACCGGCGAGGTCATCCTGCACCCCCAGTTCTCGCGCGACGTCCCGGGCCTGCTCTCCAACGGCCGGCCGTTCCTCATCCGGGGAGAGGTCGAGCGCAGCCGCAATGTCGAGGTCATGCCCTTCGTGACCTCGCTCAAGCGGGACGGGGCGGCCCTCGCGGCCGCCGACGAGCGGCTCAAGGTCGAGCCGGGCGCCAACTTCAAGCTCGGCCTGAGCTCGAACACGACCCTCGACGCGACGGTCAACCCGGACTTCAGCCAGATCGAGGCCGACGAGCCGCAGATCGACTACAACCTCCGCTACGCCCTGCGCTACAACGAGAAGCGGCCCTTCTTCCTCGAGGGCATGGAGATCTTCAGCTCGCCGCAGATCGAGACCGTCTATACACGTCAGATCACCGATCCCATCTTCGGGGCCAAGATGTCCGGCAAGAGCGGGCGGTTCTCGTACGGGTTGCTCTCCGCCTACGACATGCACCCGGTCGAGAGCCTCTGGGAGATCCCCGAGGGCGCGCCGGCGACCGAGACGAAGGCCTTCGCGAACATCTTCCGGACCAAGGCCGACGTCGGCAAGGGCTCGTACGTCGGCTTCACTCTGACCGACAAGGAGCTCGGGTCCGGCAATTGGAGCCGGATGGCCGGATTCGACGGGCAGCTCCGCTACAAGAACCGCGTCTTCTTCAGCTTTCAGGTCCTGGGCTCGAAGGCCAGCGCGGAGGGCGACCGGACGCCGCTCGCCCCGGCCTTCTATGGCGACCTGTATTACACGACGCGGCACTGGTCCCTGGGCGGCTATTACATGGCCCTTCATCCCGATTTCCAGGCCTCGCTGGGCTTCGTCAACCGGACCGATTACCGCAACGTCGGCGCCTACGCCTCATACCGCATCTACACCGACAAGCCGTGGCTCAATCAGGTCCAGCTCCGGATCCAGGCCGGGAAGCGCATCGGCTACGCGGACCGCACGACGCAGGACACCTGGATCCGCCCCAATGTCCAGCTCCGTCTGACCGAGTTCAACCAGGTCTACATCGAATACGAGGCCGGGTTGGAGCGCTTCGCCGATATCGATTTCAAGAAACAGCAGCTCTCGATCGAGTCCCAGTTCACCTTCCTCAGCTGGATGCCGTTCAACCTCATCTTCGAGACCGGCGACAGCATCAACTACGACCCCGAAGACGCGTTCCTCGGCTTTAGCAACATCTACGGCGTGCAGCTGACGTTCAAGCCGAACAAGCGGATCCAGCTCGGGACGGACTTCAGCAAGCAGACGTTCTGGCGCACGGCCGGCGGGGAGCGCCTGTGGGACTACAACGTCGTCCGCGAGCGCGTGACGTACCAGTTCAGCAAGACGCTGTCGTTCCGGGCCATCGTCGACTACAACTTCTTCTATAAGGAGGCCTTCGGCAGCCTGCTCGTGAGCTGGGTCCTCCGGCCCGGGACGGTGTTCTTCGTCGGCCTCGACAACAACTACCTCCGCGATGCCTACGGCCGCCTCATCCGGGACAACACCAGCGTCTTCGTCAAGTTCTCCTACTGGTGGCGCCTCTAGCTCTTGTGCTAGGATAAGCGGCGCCGGGAAGGGCCGTCATGGCCAGGTATCGCTGCCTCATCTGCCACTTCGTCTACGACGAGCGCGCCGAGGGCGTCTTCTTCGAGGACCTTTCCCCCGACTGGATCTGCCCCGTTTGCGGCGCCCCGAAGTCGGAGTTCGAGAGGCTCGGGGACGAGCCCGAGCCGGTTCGGCCGGGCCCGCCAGCCTCGGCCCCTCCCGATGAGGCCCCCCGCGGGCGATGCGTCGACGACTTCCTGCGGACCACCGACGAGCTCGAGACGGCCATGGCCGACATCCACCGCATGGCCCGGACGGGAGAGTCGATCATCGAGCCCATGCGCTCGCGCAAGCCCGTCGTGTCGTGGGACGACATCCTCATCCTCGGGGCCCAGCTGGCCCGCCCGCCGCTCGACCGCGACGCGGCGGTCGACACCCGGACGGTCGTCGGCCCCAGGGCGCGCCGGCCCTTGGTCCTCGAGACGCCGATCATCGTCAGCCACATGTCGTTCGGGGCGCTCTCCAAGGAGGCCCACGCCGCCCTCGCCTTGGGCAGCGCGGCGGCCGGCACGGCCATGTCCTCCGGCGAAGGCGGCATTCTGCCCGAATCGCTGGGCCTGGCCCGGAAGTACATCTTCGAGTACGTCCCCAACCGCTATAGCGCGACGCCCGAGACGCTGGCGCGCGTCGACGCCGTCGAGATCAAGATCGGCCAGTCGGCCAAGCCCGGCCTGGGCGGCCGCCTGCCCGGCGGCAAGGTCACCGCGGAGATCGCGGCCCTGCGCGGCGTGCCCGAAGGCGCGGACGTCGTCAGCCCTTCACGGTTCCCCGATCTCGCCGGCCGCGACGACCTGCGGCGCAAGATCGAGGAGCTGAGGGAGCTTTCGGACGGCCGGCCCATCGGTCTCAAGATCGCGGCCGGGCACATCGAGGCCGACCTCGAATTCGCCCTGTCGGCCGGACCCGATTTCATCACCCTCGACGGCCGGGCCGGGGGGACCGGGGCCGCCCCCAAGCTCATCAAGGACGCGACGTCGGTCCCGACCATCTATGCCCTCGACCGGGCCCGCAAGTACCTCGCCGGCCGGGGCTTCAAGGACGTCACGCTCATCGTGACGGGCGGGCTGCGCCTCTCGCCGGACTTCGCCAAGGCCCTGGCCCTCGGCGCCGACGCCGTGGCCATCGCCAGCGCCGCCCTGATGGCCATCGGCTGCCAGCAGTATCGGATCTGCGATACCGGGCGATGCCCCGTCGGCATCGCCACGCAGGACCCGGGGCTGCGGGCGCGCCTGGACGTCGGCGAGGCCGCCCGCGGCCTGGCCAATTTTCTCCGCGTCTCGACCGAGGAGCTGCGCGACTTCGCCAGGCTCGCCGGCCACGACAGCGTTCACAAGCTCACCGTCCGGGACCTGGTGACGACGAGCTCCGAGATCGCCGCCCACACCTCGATCCCCCACGCCTAAATCGGGGATGTGCTTCTGGACGTATTCGAGCGGCGTTTGACCGGTCCTCCGGCCCGCCTGTAAAATAGGCCGGTGAGCCTCGATTTCCTCCTCCGCACCCCGGAGTACGCCAATCTCTCGCGGGCCATCGCCTCGGCCGACCGGCCCCTCTCCGTCCACGGCGTCATCGAGCCGGCCAAGCCCTATCTCCTGGCCTGCCTGGCCAAGACCGCCGGCCGGCCGATCGTCTTCATCCGCTCCGAGTCCGCCCCCCTCCTTCAGACCGAGCAGGCCTGCCGGTTCTTCCTCCCCCGCCTGGCCCGCGAGGCCGGCGTCTTCACCCTGGCCCCGCTCTCGGAGAACCCCTATTTCGAGGTCCCGCCCTCCCTCGACGCGGTGTCCTCGCGGATGAGGCTCTTCCGGCGCCTCCTCGTCTCGCCGCCCTCGGTCATCGTCACCTCGCTCGGCGGCCTGCTCAAGCCCGTGCCGGCACCGGACGACATGCGCCGGCTCTTCCTCGAGCTCGAGGTCGGCGGCGAGGCGGACCACGACGAGCTCCTTGAGACGCTGGCCCGTTTCGGCTACGCCCATGAGGACCTCATCGCCTCTCCCGGCGAGTACGCCTGGCGCGGCGGCATCGTCGACGTCTTCTCGCCCTGGGAGGCCGATCCCTTCCGCATCGAGCTCGACGGCTCGCGCATCGCTTCGCTCCGGCAGTTCGACATCTCGACCCAGCGCTCCTCCCGGCGCGTCGACCGGCTGGTCCTCCCCGGCCTCCGCGAGTTCCCGGCGACGTCCGAGTTCCTCGACGGCTGGACGGCCGCAGCCCGGAAGCGGGCCAAGGGCGTCCGCCGCGACCTCGAGGCCAAGATCGAGGCCATCGAGCGCGAGGACTTCGGGCCGTCCTTCTCCGCCCTGGCCCTGCTCCTCGCCGAGCGCTTCGTTCCCGTCACCGACTACCTGGCCGATCCGGTCTTCGTCGTCGACAATCCCGAGGCCGTCGATTGCGAGTGGGACGACCACCTCAAGGAGCTCCGCGACCAGTACGCCGATCTCCTCGCCGACGGCGCCTTCACCCTCGACCCCGAGGCCATCTTCGCGCCCCGCCTGCTCCAGCGCGTCCGCCGGGAGGCCGTGCGGCTCGAGGAGCTCGGCGCCCCGGCCCGCCCGCCGGTCCTCACCTTCCCGTTCCAGCCCGTGCCCCGCTTCGACAACAAGATCCCCTTCTTCCTCCAGTACCTCAAGCGGCTGCAAGCCGAGAGCGACCTCTGCTCGATCTACCTCCTGAACGCCGGCACGCGCCAGCGCCTGGCCGCGCTCCTCCGCGAGAGCGAGATCCCGGTCCTCGAGACGGATTCGCCGTTCGCCGTCGCCCCGCGCAACGAGGTCGCCCTGCTCCTCGGCCCGCTCCCCGGCGGCTTCAGCTATCCCAAGGAGAAGCTCCACTTCTTCTCCGAGAAGGACATCTTCACCGAGGAGAAGGTCATCGTCAGCCGGGCCTCGCGACGGCCCTTCTTCTCCCAGTTCCAGGACCTCCAGGCGGGCGACTACGTCGTCCATACCGACTACGGCATCGGCGTCTTCCGCGGCCTGCGCCGGGTCGAGGTCGAGGGCCAGGGCCGGGAGTTCATCGAGCTCCATTACCGCGATGGCGACAAGCTGCTGGTGCCGGTCGAGGACCTCAACCTGGTCCAGAAGTTCTCCAAGGCGGGCCCGGAGCTGCCGCCGCTCGACAAGCTCGGCACGAACTCGTGGGAGAAGACGCGGACCCGGGCCAAGAAGGCCGTCGAGGCCGTGGCCAAGGAGCTGGTCGAGCTCTATGCCCGGCGCCGGGCCATCAAGGGCCACGCCTTCTCCTCGGGCGGCGCCTGGGACGAGGAGTTCGCCAAGACCTTCGAGTACGAGGAGACCGACGACCAGCTCCGCTCGATCCGCGAGATCCGCGACGACATGGAGCGCGAGGCGACGATGGACCGCCTCCTCTGCGGCGACGTCGGCTACGGCAAGACGGAGGTCGCCATGCGGGCCGCCTTCAGGGCGGTCATGGATGGCAAGCAGGTGGCCGTCCTCTGCCCCACGACCGTCCTGGCCAGTCAGCACCTCAAGACCTTCCGCGACCGGATGGTCCTCTTCCCGGTCCGCATCGAGGCCCTGACCCGCCTCCAGCCGGCCCGCGAGCAGAAGACCGTCGTCGAGGACTGCCGCCGGGGCCTCGTGGACATCCTCATCGGCACGCACCGCATCCTCTCGAAGGACGTCGCCTTCAAGGACCTGGGTCTGCTCGTCATCGACGAGGAGCAGCGCTTCGGCGTCGCCCACAAGGAGAGGATCAAGCAGCTCAAGGCCACGATCGACGTCCTGACCCTGACCGCGACGCCGATCCCGCGGACGCTCAACATGTCGCTGACCGGCCTGCGCGACATCAGCCTGATCGAGACGCCGCCCCGCGACCGGCTGGCCGTCCACACGGTCGTGACCCCGTTCAACGCCAAGCTCGTCGCCGCCGCCATCCGCCAGGAGATCGCCCGGGGCGGCCAGGTCTATGTCATCCACAACCGGATCGAGGACATCGACCGGGTGGCCGAGCTCGTGACCAAGCTCGTGCCCCAGGCCCGGGTCGTGGTTATCCACGGCCAGATGACGGGGCCGGCCCTCGAGAAGCGGATGATCGATTTCGTCGAGCGCCGCGCCGACGTCCTGGTCTCGACGACCATCGTCGAGAACGGCATCGACATCCCGCTCGTCAATACGCTCATCGTGGACCGGGCCGACCTCTACGGGCTGGCCCAGCTCTACCAGCTCCGCGGCCGCGTCGGGCGGTCGGCCCGCCAGGCCTACGCCTACTTCCTCGTGCCGCCCTACATCGAGCTCACCCCGCTCGCCCGCGAGCGGCTCAAGGCCCTCAAGGAGTTCTCCGAGCTCGGCTCGGGCTTCCGGCTGGCGGCGCGCGACCTCGAGATCCGCGGCGCCGGCAACCTCCTCGGCCACCGCCAGCACGGCACGATGGAGGCGGTCGGCTTCGAGTACTACATGCAGCTGCTCGACCAGGCCATCCGCGGCCTCAAGGGCGAGACGGTCGAGGAGGTCCACCCCGAGATCAACCTCAGGGTGGACATCCACGTGCCCGAGGACTACCTGCCCCAGGTCAACCTCCGGCTCAACCTCTACAAGCGCCTGGCCGCGGTCGAAGGCCTGGGCGAGATCGACCGCATCCGGGAGGAGATCGTCGACCGTTTCGGGCCCGTGCCCGGCCCGATCGAGAACCTGCTTCGCTACGGCGCCCTCAAGTACCTGGCCGCCAAGCTGCGGCTGCGCTCCATCGACCGGACCGAGCACCGGGTCGCGTTCAAGTTCCGGCCCGAGACGCCCGTCGATTGGGCCCGGGTGACGCCGCTCCTCAAGCGATACTCGGGATCGCTGACGCCGGACGGGGTCCTGTCCCTGGCCCTGATGGGGTCCTCCGAGAGGTCCCTTCTCGATGAAACCGTCGAGGTCTTGATGGAGTTATTGGGATAGGCTATAATGGATTGATACTAAAAAAGATGGACGCGCACCAGAGGACGCAAGAGCGGCCGCGGATCCCCGGCCGGACCCTGGCCGCGGCGGCCCTCGCCGCCCTGGCCCTCGCGGCCGCCTCCGGCTGCGACCGCGATCAGGGGCGCGGCCCGGTCTCACGGGTCGCCGGCCTCGTCCAGAGCACGCTCCGGGGCCGCCCGATCCTGCGCATCGAGAAGAGCGAGTTCACCAACGCGGACCTCAGGTCCTGGCTCGAGGCGACCGGCGCGGACGCCCGGGGGCTTCCCGCCGAGTCCCTGAGCCGGCTCTTCGACCGCTTCGCCGACGAGAAGATCCTGCTCGAGGCCGCCCGCGAGCGGGGCATCTCGGTCACCGAGGACGAGAAGAAGGCCTACTTGGCCAAGCTCGCCGTCGGCGCCGTCCCGGCCGGCGCGAGCGGCGGCGTCGAGGCCCCGCCCGAGGGCGCCTTCGACCGGCTCCTCGTCGAGAAGTACACCTTTCTCGTCGTGCGCGACGTCCGGGTCGACGTTTCCGAGGTCCTCGACTACTACGAAGGCCACAAGAAGGACTTCCTCCAGCAAGGCCGCATCCAGGTCAGCCAGATCCTCGTCGACACCGAGGAGAAGGCGGTTTCGGTCCTGCGCCGGCTCGAGCGGACGGGCGAGCCCGAGTTCCGCAGGATGGCCACGGAGGAATCGATCGGGCCCGAGGCGGCCAAGGGCGGCGTGATGGGCGTTTTCCAGCAGGGCGACCTTCCGGCCGACATGGAGAAGGTCATCTTCTCGCTCGACGAGGGCCGGACGAGCCAGGTCGTCGAGTCGGCCTACGGCTTTCACATCTTCCGCCTGGACCGGAAATACCCGCCGGCCCTGCTGACCGCGGCCGAAGCGGGCCCGGGGATCCAGCAGCGGATCATGGCCCAGAAGATGAAGGAGGCCCTGGCCTCCCACCTGGCCGGGCTCAAGGACACCCTGAGCTGGGAGGCCCGCCCGGACAACCTATTCTTCGCTTATCAGAGGTCGGACGAATGAAGAAGACACAGAAGATCCTCGCGGTCTTGGCAGGGATCGGCCTCCTCGCCGCGGCGGCGCCCGCCGTCCGGGCCCAGGAGGTTGTCGAGGAGATCGTGGCCGTCGTCAACGACGACGTCATCACGCTCTCCGAATACCGGTCGCAATGGGAGATCACCAAGGCTCAGCTGCAGGCCCAGCAGCTGCCCCAGGAGCAGTACGACCAGCAGTTCGCCCTGCTCAAGAAGGAGTTCCTCAACTCCATGATCACCGAGATCCTGCTCCTGCAGAAGGCCAAGGAGCTCGGCCTGAACGTCCAGGAGCAGATCAAGGGCATGATCGAGAAGATCAAGCAGGAGAACAACCTGGCCTCCGACGCCGACCTGCGCCGGGCCGTCGAGCAGCAGGGCATCCCCTACGAGATGTGGCTGAAACAGTACGAGGAAGGCATGATGCGCCAGGGCGTCCTCTACACCGAGGTCGAGCGGTCCATCGTCCTCGGGGATTCCGAGGTCGTCCAGTACTACAAAAAGAACCCGGCCGAGTTCACCGTCCCGACGGAGTACAAGCTCAACGCCATCTACATCGCCGGCGAGAACCGCCCCTCCGAGGAGGTCGAGCGGCTCAAGGCCGCGGTCGACGCCAAGCTCCAGGCGGGCGCCTCGTTCGCCGACACGGCGGCCGAGCTCTCCGACCAGCCAATGAAGGACGCCAAGGGCGACCTGGGCACGTTCAAGGCGGGCGAGCTCGAGACGGCCCTCGAGGCCCCGGTCGAGCGGCTCAAGCCCGGCGACAAGACGGGGTGGATCAACAACAAGAACGGCTGGTACCTCCTCCAGCTCGTGGAGAAGAAGGATAGCTTCCTGCGGAACTTCGAGGACGCCCGCAAGGAGGTCGAGGAGAAGCTCTTCAACGAGAAGCGGAACGCCAAGACCGAGGTCTACGTCAAGACGCTGCGGGAGAAGAGCTACGTCAAGATCCTCAAGCCCGACCCGTTAGGCTTGGGCTAATAGGAAAGAGGGGGTCAAACCTTTAATTCTTTAATTTCCCCCAGGCTTCGCTATGGCCAGAAATTAAAGAATTAAAGGTTTGACCCCGTCTTTTTTTAGCCGATGAGGACGGCGGCGGCGACGGCCGTCGTCCAGACCCCGGCCTCGCCCCTGGCCGTCTGGGTGACGCTGCGCGTCTTGAGCGAGAGGCCGTTCGAGACGCGGAACACCCTGGCGAACTCGCCCGGGCCGGGCTCCCTCAGCTTCTCGCCGAGCTTGGTGGCCAGCATCTCGGCGGCCAGGTACTCGGTGTGCAGAGAGACGTCCCTCGCGGACTTGCCGACGTCCGAGTGCTCGGCGAGATAGCCGTAGCGGGCCGGATCGTCCGGGACGGCGACGCCGATCGAGGCCGAGACGAGCGCGCCGGGCTCGTCGGTGACGTTCTCGCTGAGGACGACGAAGAGGATCTGGCCGGCCCGGAGGAGCTTCGATCCGGCGGCCTTGGAGACGAGGCGGCAGTGGGGGGGCAGGATGCTCGAGACCCTGACCAGGTTGTACGGGGAGATGCCCGCCTCGCGCAGGGCGTTCTCGAAGCTGACCAGCTTCTCCCTGTGCCGGCCCTTGCCGCGCACCAGGAAGACCTTCTCGGGAACGATGGCGCCCATGTCACTTCTTCGGCTCGACGGGCTCCGGCTCCTTGAAGTCGATCTGCCGGGAGACGTCGTAGACGCCGAGAAGGACGGGCTGGGACCCCTTGGAGCTGGCGAAGAGCCGGATGAAGGCCGGCTTCCAGGACGGGTTGTCGCGGATGCCGGCCAGGTTCTTGCCGTCGACGCCGAGGTTGCTCTTGAGGACGATGACGTCGCTCGTCTCTCCCGGCGGCACGGCCTTGCCGCGGATGGCGGCCATGAAGGCGTCGCCGAAGTTCTCCGCCTCGCCCTTGAACTGGAAGACCGCGTTGAAGTTGACGTAGGTCAAGGGCTCCGCCCCGATGTTCTTGATACGGAAAGAGATCTGCGGCACAAGGATGAGCCGCGGCGGCCAGGGCTGGTAATACTTGGAGACCCAGGACGACGAGTAATCCAGGACCTCGATCGAGCTCTTGAGCTCCTCGCTCGTCATCGTCTTGCAGGCCGGAAGGCCGGCCAGCGCCAGGGCAGCCAGGACCAGAACGGCCGGGGCGAATCTCTTCATGGGCGCCTCCTCTTTCGAGCCCTTATCATAACGGACGGGGACCGATTATTCAACGGGGCGCCCCCGGGCCCCGGCTAACGGACCAGGCGCGAGACGGGGACGACCTCCAGGTTATAGGAGTCGACGAGGAAGAGGCTCGACTTGAGCACGGCCAGCGTCTCGGGGAAGGGATGGCCGATGCCGACGGCCCGGCCCTTCTTGCGGGCCTTCTGAAGCAGCTCGATGAGCCGGCCTTTGATGCGGCCGCGGTCCTCGTCGGCGTCGAGGAAGACGTCCCTCTGGGCCGCAAGGATGCCCATCTTCCGGGCCTCGTCGAGAGCCACGGTCTGGGCCGTCGTCCGGCTGTCGACGAAGAACAGCCCTCTCTCCTTGATCGGCCCGAGGATCGTCCGCATCAGATCGCGGTCGGCCGTGTAGCGGGACCCCATGTGATTGTTCGTGCCCACGGCGAACGGGACCCGGTCGAAGCTGGCCTCGAACGCGGCGACGATGGCCGGCCCGGTCATCATGGCCAGGATCATGCCCTCCGTGTTGGCCATGGCCTCGTGGTTGTTGACCGATTCGAGCGGGAGATGGAGCAGGACCTCGAGGCCCTTTTCGTGGGCGATGCGGGCCGTCTCCGCGGCGTAGGCGCTGTAGGGGAGGACCGAGACCGTGATCGGCCGCCCCAGGGCCACGATCGCGTCGAGCGTCTCCAGGCTGGTGCCCATGTCGTCGATGATCAGCGCGACCTGGCCGCGGGGCCCTTTCCGGGCCGGAGGCTCCCTACTGGCCACGACGACGGGCGGCGGCTCGACCGGCAGGACGAAGGAGAGCTCGGCGTCTTCCTTGGCCGGCCGGCGCAGGGACCAGAGGACTTCGGTCTTCTCCTCGCCCGGCGTCCTCTTCTTGCTGAGGACGCGCACGCCCTCGGCCCTGAGCGTCCTCTCGACCGCCGGCCCGACCGACTCGTAGAGCTCGGCCGGGAGCTCGACCTCGAAGACGGGCCGGCCCTTGGGGCCCTTGAGCTGCAGGACGGAATCCTCCGACACGCCGGCCGCCGAGAGGCTCGCGGCGATGACGTCCTCGAAGGCCTTGACCACGGGCTTCGAAACGGCCGCCCCGGCGGGCTTTTCGGCCGGCCTCGCCGGCAGCGGGACCTTGCCGGCCGGGGTCGCGGCGGCCGCCCCGGCTTCCGGCCTCCCCGCCGCCGCGCGGGGGGCACGGAACAGGTAGGCGCGCTCGCTCCGCCGCGAGCCGAGGAAGTCGAGAACGACCACGGTCAGGATCGCCACGGCCGCCAGGACCACCGCCAGGAGCCTGAACGCCGGCCAGGGTTCGCGGCGTTTGAGGGGGGGCCTCTTCGTCATCCGTCAGAGCTTGGGGAGAAGAGGGTTCGTCTTTTCGAGATAGGTCTTTTCGCTGAGCTGGTCGAACGGGATGGCTACGTCAGGGACCAGGCCGTCCTCCCAGAGCCTGCGGCCCGAGGCCAGGGCGAAGACGCCCGTGGTCAGAAGGACTGCGCTGTCGTCCTTGAGGGGGAAGAGCGACGTCCGTCCGACCAGGCCCACGGTCTTGAAACCGACGATCTTGGCCCGGCCCGCTTCCTGGAGGATGCCGCCGGCGAGCTCGGCCGGACCGGCCGTCCCGGCGTCCGTCCAGACCGCGATCGGGACCGCCGCGAGCGGGGCCTCCGCGGGGCAGGCCACGGCCTCTTTCGCGCCGTCGCGGCCCTCGAACCGCCCGGCGTCGGGGACCCGGACGAAGAGGTTCGTGAGCCGGACCGCCTCGTCGAACGCGCCGTCCTGGCAGTCCCGGAGATCGAGGACGAGGGGCGTCCGGCGGCCCTTGAGGGCCGGCAGGACCTCGCGCTTCACCGCCTCGGCCAGGCCGGCGTCGAAGCGGTGGATGCTCAGCCGGGCCGGCTGGCCGGCCGTCCGGCGGAAGGTGTAGGGCGCGGGGAAGAGCAGGGCCCGTGGCAAGCTGAAGTTGTGGGTGTCGTTGCCCCGCAGGACGCGGATGTCGACGGGCTGACCGTCCTTTCCCCGGAGCCGGAGCTTGACCTCGGTCAGGCTCATGCTCAGCGTGCCGCGGCCGCCGATGGCGCTGATGAGATCGCCCATCTTGACGCCCGCGGTCTCGGCCGGCGATCCCTCGATAAGGGCCACGACCTGGGGGAAGGAGGCATATCGCTTCAGGACGACGAGGCCCGTCTCGGTCTCGCGGCCCGTGAGGGCCTTGTAGCCGGCGGCCAGGTCCTTCGAGAGATAGGCCGAGAGCGGATCGAGCGAGTTGACCAGGCCGCGGAAGGTGCCCTCGGCCGTCTGGACCGGGTCCCTCTCCTCGAGATAATCGTTGCGGATGTGGGTCATCAGGGTGTCCAGGAGCTCGAAGCCCCGGGCCGCCGTCGCCCCGTGGCCCCGGGACAGGTAGCCCATCTCGAGGACGAAGAACACCGCCGCGGCCAGGGTGGCCGCCCAGAGGACCCAGCGGTATCTCGGGATTCTCATGGCCGAACGGACATCCATTCTATCATCTCCGTTTCAGCCATTGCAAGGGATCGAGGGCCCTGGTCTTGTAGCGGATCTCGAAATAGAGGCACTCGCCCTTGAGGGACCCCGTGTCGCCGACGACGGCCACCGGCTGCCCGGCCCGGACCATGTCGCCGACCGCGGCCAGGAACTCCGAGCAGTGGCCGTACAGCGTGTAGTAGGTCAGGCCGTGGTCGATGATCAGCAGGTTGCCGTAGCCCTGGAAGTAGTCGGCGTAGACGACCTTGCCCGGGTGGACGGCCAGGATGAGCGAGCGGCCCTGGACCGGCGCGATCTCCACCCCCTTGTTCATGACGACCGTGTTGAAGTCCGGGTGTCGCTCGGTCCCGAAGGCGGTCACGATCCGGCCTTCGAGCGGCCACGCGAGCCGGCCCCTCCGCTCGGTGAGGGGCACCCAGGAGGCGGGCAGGACCCACTCCTGGTTGATGATCTTGACCATGAGCTTCTGCAGCTCTTCGGCGCTCTCGGCGAGCTCCTTCAACGCCTGCTGGTAGGTGCCGCGGTTGCGGCGGATCTCCTGGACCATGGTCGCGTTCTTGCGGGCCTCGGTCTCGAGCTCCCGCCGCTTGAGGCCGGCCGCCCGGGCCATCTCGGCCAGGTCCTTCTGCTTGCTCTCCAAGGCGCCCTGGGCCGCGCGGAGCTCCTCGAGCGAGGCCTGGTACCTGGCGATGGCCTCGTCCTGGCCGCGGGCGACGATCGACAGGTGCTTGCTTTCGGAGGCGTAAGTCTCGATGTCGCGGGCCTGGAGCAGGAACTGGAAGAAGTCGACGCGGCCGAACTTGTAGAGCGTGACCAGCGTCCGTTCCATCGCCTCTTCCTGGCGGTCGATCCCGGCCCGGATGGTGCGGATGTTGTCCTGGATCACGGCCAGGTCGGCCCGGCCCCGCTCGAGCTCGACGTTGCGGGCGGCGAGCTCGCGCTCGACGAGGCTCTTGTTGAGGTTGATCCGGGCGAGCGAGGTCAGGATGGAGCCCTCCCTGCGGGCCTCGGACTCGAGGCGGGTCTTGAGGTCCTTGATCTGGCCGTTGAGACGGTTGAGGCGCTGCTCGAAGTCGGAGACGGTCTGGGACTGCGAAGCCGTCGAAGAGGGGGACGTCTGGGCCAGACCCGCCGCCGGCGGGGCGAGCAGGACGGCCAGGACGCAGGCCACGGCGCCGACGCTTCGCATCCCGTATTTTATAACACAAAATGGGACTGTCCCCGAATTACTGGTAGAATCTGGGCATGGGCGCCCCGCGGCGGAGCTTCCAGGTCTTCGTCAAGCCGGCGGGCGCGGCGTGCAATCTCGCCTGCGACTATTGCTACTACTTCGACAAGGGGCCGGCGCCCGCGGGCGGCGCTCCCGCCCGATTGACCGAGGCGCTGCTCGAGCGCTATCTCTCCGAGCACATCGCCGCCTCGCCCGACGAAGTCATCGGTTTCTCCTGGCACGGCGGCGAGCCGACGGTCCTCGGCCTCGACTATTTCCGGCGCGTCGTCGAGATCGAGCGCCGTCTTTGTCCGTCCGGCCGGACGATCGCCAACGGAATGCAGACGAACGGCACGCTCCTCGACGACGCCTGGGGACGCTTCCTGGCCGCCGAAGGGTTTTCCGTCGGCCTCAGTCTCGACGGTCCGCGGGAGATCCACGACCGCCATCGGCGGGGCCGGGACGGCCGCGGCTCGTTCGAGGCGGCGCTCGGCGGCTATGAAATCCTGCGCCGTCACGGCGTGCCGACCGACGTCCTCTGCGTCGTCGGCGCGCACAACGCGGGCCGCCCCCTCGAGGTCTATCGCTTCTTCCGCGAGATCAGCGTCTCTTATGTGACGTTCCTGCCGCTCGTCGAGCGGCGGCCGGACCTCCCCGGCGGCGTCAGCCCGGAGAGCGTCGCTCCCGAGGCCTGGGGCGATTTCCTTTGCGGCGTCTTCGACGAGTGGGTCGATCACGACATCGGCCGCCTCAAGGTCCAGATCATCGAGGAGGCGGCCCGGACGGCCTTCGGCCAGGAACACTCGCTCTGCCTCTTCCGCCCCGTCTGCGGCGACATCCCGGTCCTCGAGCGGAACGGCGACCTCTTCGCCTGCGATCACTTCGTCGAAGCCGCCCATCGACTCGGCAACATCACGGAGACGCCGC
>Ga0316628_100000169_pt1 | contig 41006 bp, 41 predicted proteins | sample OWC_Aug_M2_C1_D5_FD_207648 | JGI IMG/M metagenome (GOLD analysis project Ga0316628, IMG submission 207648) | Wetland soil microbial communities from Old Woman Creek delta, Ohio, United States - OWC_Aug_M2_C1_D5_C | ecosystem: Environmental > Terrestrial > Soil > Wetlands | place: USA: Ohio...
GTTGGGCAGCAGCAACCGATTCATTACGGCACACGGAGCGGGAACGGGCGAACCAGAGGGATGTCTGATCACATTGAGCTCGACGGCGCGAAGTAAGCGGGCGGCATGGCGACGCAGTTCAGAGACGATAGCGTACTCGAGGCGCAGAAGCGCAAGCTCAAGCCGCCCCCGATGTTCAAGGTCATGCTGTTGAACGACGATTACACGCCGATGGAGTTCGTGGTGCTGGTCCTGCAGAAGTTCTTCGGCATGACCAGGGAGCGGGCGACCCAGGTGATGCTCAAGGTTCACCGCGAGGGCATCGGGGTGTGCGGGGTGTATCCTCGCGATGTGGCCACGACGAAGGTGCAGCAGGTGGCCGCTTATGCGCGCAAGCACCAGCACCCGTTGCAGTGCGTGATGGAGGAAACGTAGCATGATTGCCCAGGAGCTCGAAGTCAGTCTGCATATGGCGTTCGTCGAGGCGCGCCAGAAGCGCCACGAGTTCATCACCGTCGAACACCTGCTCCTCGCCCTCCTCGACAACCCCACGGCCGCCGAGGTGCTGCGCGCCTGCGGCGCGAACATCGATGAGCTGCGCAAGAACCTCACCCAGCACATCGTCGAGCAGACACCGCGCATCGCCGCAGATCGCGAGGTCGACACCCAGCCAACGCTCGGCTTCCAGCGCGTCATCCAGCGCGCCATCCTTCACGTGCAGTCCTCCGGCAAGAAGGAGGTCACCGGCGCCAACGTGCTGGTCGCGATTTTCGGCGAGAAGGACTCGCACGCCGTCTATTTCCTGCAGCAGCAGGGCATCACGCGGCTGGATGTGGTCAATTACATCTCGCACGGCATTACCAAGACACCGCAGCCGCATTCCGGCAAGGCCGAGCAGGAGGCCGAGCAGGAAGGCCAGGCCGAGACCGCGAACAGCCCGCTCGACAACTACACCCAAAACCTGAACGCGCTGGCGCTGGCGGGCAAGATCGACCCGCTGATCGGCCGCGACAAGGAGCTCGAGCGCGTCATTCAGACCCTGTGCCGGCGCCGCAAGAATAACCCCCTGCTGGTCGGCGAAGCGGGGGTAGGCAAGACGGCGATCGCCGAGGGCCTGGCGCGACGCGTGGTCGAGGGCACGGTTCCCGACCTGCTTTCGAAGTGCACCGTTTACGCGCTCGACATGGGCGCGCTCCTCGCGGGCACGAAGTACCGAGGCGATTTCGAGCAGCGCCTCAAGGCGGTGCTCAAGCAGCTGGTGGACAATCCGAACGCCATCCTGTTCATCGACGAGATCCATACGGTGATCGGCGCGGGCGCCGCCTCGGGCGGCACGCTGGATGCCTCCAACTTGCTCAAGCCGGTGCTGTCAACGGGGCAGCTCAAGTGCATCGGCGCCACCACCTACAATGAATACCGCGGCGTGTTCGAGAAGGACCACGCGCTTTCGCGGCGCTTCCAGAAGATCGACGTGGTCGAGCCCTCGATCGAGGAGACCGTCGAGATCCTCAAGGGCCTGAAGACGCGCTTCGAGGCGCACCACAGCGTCAAGTACACGGCCAATGCGCTCAGCACGGCGGCGGAGCTGTCGGCACGTTACATCAACGACCGGCACCTGCCCGACAAGGCGATCGACGTGATCGACGAGGCCGGCGCCGCACAGCGCATCGCGCCGAAGAGCAAGCAGAAGAAGATCATCGGCAAATCGGAGATCGAGGAGATCATCGCCAAGATCGCACGCATCCCGCCACGATCGGTGTCGACCGACGACCGCAGCGCCCTTGCAAACCTGGACCGGGACCTGAAGGCGGTCGTATTTGGCCAGGACAAGGCGATCGACGCGCTCGCGAGCGCCATCAAGATGGCGCGCTCCGGCCTCGGCAATCCGCAAAAGCCGATCGGCTGCTTCCTGTTCTCGGGCCCCACGGGCGTGGGCAAGACCGAGGTCGCACGCCAGCTTGCCTACTGCATGGGCATCGAGCTGATACGCTTCGACATGTCCGAGTACATGGAGCGGCACGCGGTCTCGCGCCTGATCGGTGCGCCTCCGGGATACGTCGGCTTCGAGCAGGGTGGCCTGCTGACGGAGCAGATCACCAAGAAGCCCTACTCCGTGCTGCTGCTGGACGAGATCGAGAAGGCGCATCCGGACATCTTCAACATCCTGCTGCAAGTGATGGACCACGGCACCCTGACCGACAACAACGGCAGGAAGGCGGACTTCCGCAACGTGGTAATCGTCATGACCACCAATGCCGGCGCGGAGCAGCTGTCGAAGAATTCGATGGGCTTCACGGTGGCGAAGCAGGTCGGCGACGAGATGGAGGCGATCAAGCGCATGTTCACGCCGGAGTTCAGAAACCGGCTGGACGCGACCATCTCGTTCCGCGCCCTCGACCAGGAGATCATCCTGCGCGTGGTGGACAAGTTCCTGATGCAGCTAGAGGAGCAACTCGAGGAGAAGAAGGTCGAGCCGGTTTTCACCGACAAGCTGAAGGCGCATCTGGCGAAAAAGGGCTTCGATCCCCTGATGGGCGCGCGGCCGATGGCGCGCCTGATCCAGGACACGATCCGGCGCGCGTTGGCCGACGAGCTGCTGTTCGGCAAGCTGGTGCACGGCGGCAAGGTGACGATCGACATCGACGACGCCGAGAAGATCATCCTCAAGTTCGAAGAGGAGCCGGCCGCGGTAGTCTGACCGACGGTCTGCACGGAAATCGAGGCCCCGCCGCGGCGGGGCTTTTGCTTTCTAGGACCGGCCCGTGCTGCCGAAGCCGCCCGCGCCCCGATTCGAGGCGGCAAACTCCTCCACGACGTGCAGCTCCATCTGCGCCACCGGCAGCACCACCAACTGCGCGACGCGGTCCATCGGCTGGATGGTAAATGCGGCCTTGCCGCGGTTCCACAGCGACACGAACACCTGCCCCTGGTAGTCCGAGTCGATCAGGCCGACCAGGTTGCCGAGCACGATGCCGTGCTTCGCGCCCAGCCCCGAACGCGGCAGTACGATCGCCGCGTAGCCGGGGTCGGCGAGGTGGATGGCGATGCCCGAAGGGACCAGTTCGCTATCGCCCGGCTCGAGCGTAAGCGGCGTGTCCAGGCAGGCGCGCAGATCGAGGCCCGCGGCGCCGGGCGTGGCGTAGTGAGGCATGTCGTGGCGGATCCTCGGATCGAGGATCTTCACTTCGAGTTTTCGCATGCGCTTAGTTGCGTTTGCCGGCGGCCAGCATGCCAGCGATATGGAGGATCAGCTTGCGCGCGAGCTCGATCTTCGCGCCGCGCCCCAGTGCGTGCGAGCCGCGCTCGTCGAACAGCGTTATGTCGTTCTCGTCGGCACCCAGTGCCGTGTGCACGAGGTTGGCCGCCAACAGCGGCAGCTTCTTCCTCACTCGTTTGGCCATCGCGTGCTCGGCGAGCTTCTCGCTCTCGGCGGCAAAACCGACACAGAACGGCGGCTTGGGACGCGCCGCGACCCACGCCAGGATATCGGGGTTTTCCTCCAGCGCCAGGCTCGTGCTGCGGCCGGAGTCCTTCTTGATCTTCTGCCGGGCCGGATTCGTGACGTGGTAATCGGCCACCGCAGCGACCGAAACAAATACGTCGCACGAGCTTACCGCCACCTTTACCGCGTCGAACATCTCTTGTGCCGAGCGCACGTCGACCCGAGCGACGCCGGCAGGAGTCGGCAGTGACACCGGTCCGCTGATAAGCGTGACCTGGGCGCCCGCCTCGCGCGCGGCGCGCGCCACCGCAAACCCCATCTTGCCGGAACTCGTGTTGGTGATGACGCGCACGGGGTCGATCGGCTCCTGCGTAGGTCCCGCCGTCACCAACACCCGTTTCCCCGCCAGCACCTTGGGCTGAAAGAACGCTTCGATTTCTTCGACGATCTGCTCGGCCTCGAGCATGCGCCCCATGCCGGTCTCGCCGCACGCCTGATCCCCCGCCGCGGGTCCTGCGAAAGCGATGCCGTCGTCCCGCAGCGTCCGCACGTTCCTTTGCGTTGCCGGGCTTTCCCACATCTCGACATTCATCGCCGGAGCCAGCATCAGCGAGCAGCGGCGCGCCAATGCGAGGGTCGATAGAAGATCGTCGGCCAGGCCCAGGGCCAACCTCGCCATGAAATTCGCGGATGCCGGCGCCACCACGATCAGCTCCCGGTCGCGCGACAGCTCGATATGGCCCATATTGTCGGCGACGCGCGGATCCCACAGATCCGTCCACACGGGTTGCGCCGACAACGCCTGCATGGTGATGGGGGTAACAAACCGGGTCGCGGCCTGGGTCATCACTACGCGCAGCTCGACTCCCGCCTTCACCAGGCGCCGCGCGAGGTCAGCCGCCTTGTACGCAGCAATGCCCCCGGTCACGCCGAGGAGGATCTTCTTTCCGTTGATCGATGTCATCGGTCCGGGCGCTAGCGCGTTGGACGGAAAGGAATTCTAGGTGAATTCAGGGGGAGCCGCATGGCAATTGCCGACTGGCCTGCCGATCAGCGCCCGCGCGAGCGCCTGCTGGCGCACGGTCCGACCCGGCTTTCCGACGCCGAGCTGGTCGCAGTGTTCCTGCGTACCGGTATCGCTGGCAAAAGCGCCGTTGAGCTGGCGCGCGAGCTGATCGGACGATTCGGAGGGCTCCACGGATTGCTCGGCGCCAACCGCGATGCGTTCAGGCAGGTTAAGGGCCTCGGCGACGCCAAGGTGGCGCAGCTCGCCGCCGTGCTCGAGCTGGCGCGACGTTGCCTTAGAGAGGAGCTGCGCGCGGGCGCCGCGCTCAACTCGCCGGGCGCGGTGCGCGACTACCTGAGGCTCGCTCTGGGGAATCGCGAGCACGAAGTGTTCGCCGCACTGTTCCTCGACGCACAGCATCGCGTGGTCGCCGCGGAGGAGCTTTTCCGCGGCACACTGACGCAGACCAGCGTCTATCCGCGCGAAGTCGTCAAGGCCGCGCTGCGTGCAAACGCTGCCGCGGTGATCTTCGCCCACAACCACCCTTCGGGCATAGCGCAGCCAAGCCAGGCCGACGAGCTGCTCACGCGCAGCCTCAAGGATGCTCTCGCGCTGGTCGAGGTGAAGCTACTCGATCACTTCATCGTCGCTGGCAACCAGACGCTCTCGTTCGCCGAGCGCGGACTGCTCTGAAGCTTGAAAACCCACTGATTATTCGCGTATAATTAATTCCTTTTTCGCGGAGCGCCATCCATGTCCCGAGTTTGTGAGGTCACCGGCAAGAAGCCGATGAAGGGCAACCTGGTTTCGCACGCCAACAACAAGACGCACCGCACTTTTCAGCCCAATCTCCATTACCGCCGCTTTTGGGTCGAGAGCGAGAACCGCTGGGTCCGGCTGCGGGTCTCAACTGCCGGACTGCGTCGCATCGACAAGCTGGGCATTGACGTCGTGCTCGCTGAAGTGCGCGCCAAGGCAAAAGCCAAGGCGAAGGCCGAGGCGCGCGGCGAAGCCAAGGCCTAACAGGGGTCGAGCATGCGCGAAAAAATCAAACTTGAATCCACCGCCGGCACCGGTCATTTTTACACCACCACCAAGAACAAACGCACCACGCCCGACAAGCTGGAGATCAAGAAGTACGATCCCAAGGCACGCAAGCACGTGATGTACAAGGAAGCGAAGCTGAAGTAGCGTCCCCGACCACCAATGAAAAAGCCCGCCTAGGCGGGCTTTTTCTATTGTGTTAGGGCGCGGCTAGGCGTAGCAGCGCAAGCGACGCGAGAAATCCTGCAGCGGCGCGATGCCACTCGATTCGGCCCGGTGGCACCAGTCCTGCAATTGGCGCAGCAGCTGCTCCTTGGACGCGCTGGAACGCTCCCACAGCGCCGCCAGATCCTGGCGCATCGCGATTAGGGTGGCCAGAGCGCGGGACTTCTTGAGCGCCTCACCGAGGCGCGTGCGCTCGGTCTCCGACAGCTCTTGAACACGCAGCAGCACGCGCTTCAGCGACTTCAGCGCTTCTGCGTCGTTCGGCGACCAGTGTGCGAGCCGGTCCAGCTCTTCGCGGTAGGTCTTCTTGATCGACTTGGCGTAGCGCGACAGCACGTCATAGCGGTTGGCGATCACCGCGTGGAGCGTCTCGAAGTCGGCCGCAGGCTTGGGTTCCGCGAAGCGCGGTCGCGGCGCCACTTTTTTCACCGTCGCGAGCCCGAGAGCATCGAGGATGCGGATATACATCCAGCCAATGTCGAACTCGTACCACTTGCTCGAAAGCTTTGCCGACGAGGCGAACGCATGGTGATTGTTGTGCAGCTCCTCGCCGCCAATCAGGATTCCCCAAGGGACGATGTTGGTGCTGGCGTCGGCGCAGTCGTAATTGCGGTAGCCGAAGTAATGGCCCGCGCCGTTGATCACCCCAGCTGCCCAGAACGGGATCCAGACGATCTGCGTGAGCAGGATCAGCGCCCCCGGTACCAGGCCGAACAGGAGGATGTTCGCCACCCCCATCAGGGTCAGCCCGAGGACCGCGAATTTGGAGTACACATGCTGCTCGATCCAGTCGTCCGGGGTCCCATGGCCGTAGCGCTCCATGGTTTCCTGGTTGTGCGATTCCTTAACGTACAGGAATACCCCGCCCCACAGCACTCGGTTGATGCCGAGCACCTGAGGGCTGTGCGGATCCTCGGCCGTCTCGCATTTGGCGTGGTGCTTGCGGTGAATCGCAGCCCACTCCTTGGTGATCATCCCCGTGGTCAGCCAGAGCCAGAAGCGAAAGAAATGCGACACCACCGGGTGCAGATCGAGCGCGCGGTGCGCCTGATGCCGATGGAGAAAGATGGTGACCGAAGCAATCGTGACGTGCGTCAGTCCCAGCGCCGCGAGCACGTAACCCCACCACGGCAGATCGAAAATTCCGGAAAAAATCATCAGGTTGGTTTCTAATAATAGTTATGAAGTCAGGCCGGTGTAATTTTACGCGAATCCCCCCTGCCCGCAAGGAAGAATCCCGCAGCTGCGTCCGGCCTGCAAATCCCCGGCCCGACCCGCCCCTAAGCTCCCGGCGCGGAAGGGAAAATCCTCGGCACGGTCAAGCCCGCCGCGCGGTCAGCCTCCCATCAGATGGCGCGGCGGGGCCAAAGTTCCGCATTCGCGCGGCGATCGTGCCGCGCGGCGCAAAAATGAAACTCGTTCCTTCCGTATGGAGGCTCGCTTGATTGAGCTGCTTACCGACCCTCAGGCTTGGATCGCGTTTGCGACCCTGACCGCGCTCGAGCTCGTGCTTGGCATCGACAACATCATCTTCATCTCGATCCTCGTCGACCGATTGCCCCCGGGACAGCGGGACCGCGCGCGCCGTCTGGGATTGTTCGGCGCGATGTTCATGCGCGTCGGGCTGCTGCTCGTGCTGGCGTGGATCATCGGGCTGACCGCGCCTTTGTTCACCGTGCTGAGCACGGAGATCTCCGGGCGCGATCTGATTCTGATCGGCGGCGGGGTGTTCCTGCTGTGGAAAAGCACCGTCGAAATCCACCAGCTGCTCGAGGGCGAAGAGGACGCTGGCGGGCGCGGCAGCGCGCGCGCGTCGTTCGCCGCGCTTATCGCCCAGATCATGGTCATCGACCTGGTATTTTCCTTCGATTCGATCATCACCGCGGTCGGGATGGTGCAACAGGTGGCAGTCATGATCGCGGCGGTCATTGCTTCAGTAGCGCTGATGATGACTTTCGCCGGCCCCATCGGCCGCTTCGTCTCCGAGCATCCGACCATCAAGATGCTGGCGCTGTCGTTCCTGGTGGTGGTCGGCGTGGTGCTGGTCGCGCAGGGCTTCGACCACGAGGTACCCAAGGGCTACATCTACTTCGCCATGGCTTTTTCGGTGTGCGTCGAGATGCTCAACATCCGCATGCGCCGGGCCAGAGCCAGGCCGGTGCATCTGCACGCACGCTACGCGAGCCGCGAGGAGGATGAGGCAGGGCGCTAAGCAGGGCTGCGGCGCGCGAAGGCCGCGGCGAAGAACCCGTCGGTGCCGTGGCGATGCGGCCAGAGGTGGAGCACTGTTCCTGCTTCGAGCGGGATGCGTTGCGCGGCAAGCAGCTCGCCGCACGAAAGCGCCACGAACTCGGGATGAGCCGCCGCAAAACGCTCCGCCACCGCCTCGTTTTCCTCGCGCAGGATGCTGCAGGTGGCGTACACCAAGCGCCCCCGGGGCTTCACCAGCCGCGCCGCCGCGCACAATATGTTGTGCTGCTTTTGTGCAAGCTCGGCGATCGATTCCGGAGCGTGGCGCCACTTCAGGTCGGGATTGCGGCGCAAGGTGCCGAAGCCGCTGCAGGGAGCGTCGACCAGCACGCGATCGATCTTCCCTGCAAGGCGCTTGGCGCGCACGTCCCCTTCCCCCGCCAGGGCAAGCGGGTGCACGTTCCACACCGCGGCGCGCGCCGCGCGCCGCCCGAGCGCGTGCAGCCGCCTGGCCGAGATATCCATCGCATAGAGTCGGCCGGTACCACGCATGATCGCCGCCAGCGCGAGCGTCTTGCCGCCCGCGCCGGCGCAGAAATCGGCAACCATCTCGCCGCGACGCGGCGCGACGAGATAGGCAAGCAGCTGGCTGCCCTCGTCCTGCACCTCGATCAGGCCCTGCTCGAACAGCTCGTTTCGGTTGATCGCGGGCTTGCCGGCGAGGCGTATCCCCGCCGGCGAATACGGGGTCGGCTCGCCGTCGATGCCGCTCGCGGCAAGGCGCGCGAGCGCTGAATCGCGGTCGATGCGCGCCAGATTGACGCGCAGATCGAGCGGCGCCTGACCAAGCAGGCCCGCAGCGACGCGCATCGCCTCGAGCGGTCCGTGTTCGGCCTCCAGGCGCTGCCACAGCCAGTCCGGCAGATCGGCCCTTACCGCGGGCGGCCAAGTGTCCGCCTTCGCGGCCCTGGCGCGTTCGACAAGCGCCTCCTCGCCCTTGCCCAGCGCGTCCTGTAGCGCGCGCCCAGACATCCCCTGCACGCGCGCCAGCGCGGCAATGAGCAATGCGCGGGGCGTCGCCGCCCCTACGGCGGCTTCGAGCGAGCGTCGTCGGCGCAGGAGCGCATACACGCTTTCCGCGACGAAGGCGCGATCGCTATGACCGAGCTCGTGGTGCGCCCGGAAATAGCGCGACACGGCCTGATCGGCCGGGCCGGCGAAGCGCAGCAGCTCCGTGGCCAGCGCCTCGGCGTGTGCCAGCTGCCCTGCACGCAGCCTCACCGGGTGTCGATGCGCGTCGCCACCTGGTCGATGCGCGTGCCGTCTTTCTCGACGATCAGGATGCGCACCGGCAGATAGCCGCGGTCCCTCGCCAGCCATAGCTCGGTGGACTTGTCCTCGGGCCCGTCTCTTTGCTTGACCAGCTTGAGCGCGTCGAACTCGCCCGCGGGGGTCTTGAGCTGCTCGTGCCCCTGCGCCTTGTATGTATAGGTGGAGATGCCCTTACCGTCGGCCGAATTCACCGTCACCGGCTCGGAGCCGGGTACAGCAAATGAGAACGTGAACGCGACCGACAGGCGGTCCTGCGCGTTGGCGGGCATCGGCTGCACTTTTGGCGGCCCCTTGAACTTCATGGTGAGCGTCTTCTTGGTCCAGTCGAAGCTCACGCTGGCGGGATCACGGCCGGTGCGCACGTCGGAGAACTCGAGCGGCCGCAGACCCTGCGGACCGATGGTCCCCTGGCTCGTACGGTTGATCTGGCCCAACAACGCCAACACGCCCCTGCCCTTGGATTCCTCCTCGATGCGATAGGTCGTGCCGTCGTGCCGCAGCCGCTCGACCACCTCGGCAAGGCTGGTGCCATCGCGCATGACGTCGTAGACGATCTCCGCCTGCCGAGGCGGAGCGGCGTGGGCACAGACGCTGACGCTAATCGCGATCGGAATAAACCAGTTGCGCATCGTTGTCCTTAACGCGCACCACCCCGTCGCGGATGACCAGCTTGCCATCCAGAAACCAGCGAACTGCGCGCGGGTACACGATATGCTCCTGGCGCAGCACGCGCGCCCCCAGCGTGTCCGGCGTGTCGTCCGGCCGCACCGGCACCGCCGCCTGCACGATGATCGGCCCATGGTCCAGCTGGCCGGTTACGAAATGCACGGTGCAGCCGTGCAGCTTGACCCCCGCGGCAAGCGCCCGCTCATGCGTCTCGAGCCCGGGAAACGCGGGCAGGAGTGACGGATGTATGTTCACCAGCCGTCTATCGTAGCGCGCGACGAAACCCGGCGTAAGCACGCGCATGAACCCTGCGAGCGCGACGAGTTTCGGCGCGTGGCGCTCGATCTCGTCGGCCAGCGCGGCATCGAAGTCCTCACGCGAGGCGAAGTCCCGGTGCTCGAGGACTTGTGTCGCGACGCCGCGACGCCGCGCGATCGCCAGACCGCCGGCATCGCCTCGATTGCTGATCGCCGCCGACACCGGCAATCCGGCGTCGAGCAGCGCCTGCATGTTGCTCCCGCGGCCGGAGATGAGGACGACGACTGACATGGCGGGGCGAAGTTTATCAGCCTCGTCTCATTACACGCGCTTTGCGCGGTAGCCATCGCCCTCGAGCAGCGCCAGTACGCCTTTCTCGCCATACAGGTGCAGCGCACCGAGCGCGACGAATGCGTTTCCCCGGCGCAGCTGACGCTGCATGCGAAAGGCCATGACCACGCTGCGATCCAAGATCACGCGTTTAAGGAACACCGCATTGTCGGCAGCGATCTCGGGATAGCGTCGGACGAAGTCTTCCTGGATGCCCCAGATCGCGGCGAAGTCGCGCCGCAGATGCGCCTCGAGCGTGCGGTCCGGCGTCTCATTACCGCGATCCCGTCATGTCCTCCGCGCGCACCCAGCGGTCGAAATCCTGCGCACTCACGTAGCCGAGTGCAAGCGCCGCCTCGCGCAGCGTGCTGCCTTCACGGTGCGCTTTTTTCGCGATTTCGGCAGCCTTGTCGTAGCCGATCCTGGGCGCGAGCGCCGTGACGAGCATCAGCGAACGCCCGACCAGCTCCGCGATGCGGCCCGTGTTCGCTTCGATGCCGCGCACACAGTGCTCGTCGAAGGATGCGCAGCCATCGGCCAGCAGCCGCACGCTCTGAAGGAAGTTTTGGATGATGACAGGCTTGAAAACGTTGAGCTCGAAGTTCCCCGAGGCACCGGCGAAATTGACCGTGACGTCGTTGCCGAAAACCTGCGCGCACAGCATGGTCAGTGCCTCGGCCTGAGTCGGGTTTACCTTGCCCGGCATGATCGAGCTGCCCGGCTCGTTCTCCGGCAACGTCAGCTCGCCCAGGCCCGAGCGCGGCCCGGACGCAAGCCAGCGCAGGTCGTTGGCGATTTTCACGAGGGCTCCGGCTAGGGTCTTGAGCGCGCCATGCGCAAACAGCAGCGCCTCGTGTCCCGCGAGCGCCGCGAACTTGTTGGCTGCCGCTTTGAACGGCAGCCCGGTGGCGTGCGCGAGCTCGCGCGCCACGCGCGCCCCGAATTCCGGATGGGCATTCAAGCCGGTGCCCACGGCGGTGCCGCCGATCGCCAGCTCGTGGAGCCCCGCCTGTGACAACCGCAGCGCTTCGCCCGCGTGCTCCAGCTGCGCGACGTAGCCGGAGAACTCCTGTCCCAGCGTAAGCGGCGTCGCATCCTGCAGATGGGTGCGCCCGATCTTGACGATCCCGGCGAACGCGTCGCGCTTCGTGGCAAGGGATTCGCACAGCCGCCCGAGCGCGGGGTGCAGATGCTCGTTCAGCGCGCGCGCCGCGGCGACGTGCATCGCGGTCGGAAACACGTCGTTCGACGACTGTCCGCGATTGACGTCGTCGTTCGGGTGCACCAGGCGCCTGGATCCACGCTCGCCGCCCAGCAGCTCCGAGGCGCGGTTGGCCAGCACCTCATTCACGTTCATGTTCGACTGGGTGCCGGAGCCCGTCTGCCACACGAGCAGCGGGAACTCGGCGTCGTGCCGCCCCTCGAGCACCTCCTGCGCGGCGCCTTCGATCGCCGCGGCCTTCTCCGCGCCGAGCAGTCCGAGTTCGCGGTTGACCCGCGCGGCGGCGCGCTTGACGAGCGCCAGCGCGTAGATCAAGCCGAGCGGCATGCGCTCGCCGGATATCCGGAACAGCCGCCGGCTTCTTTCGGTCTGCGCGCCCCAGAGCCTGTCCGCCGGAACCTCGATCGGCCCGAAGGAGTCCTGCTCGAGGCGCGTCTTACTCACCGCTTGAGCAAGCTGCGCAGCATCCAGGTGTTCTTCTCGTGGATCTGCATGCGCTGGGTCAAAAGGTCCATTCCGATGCCAATGGGACGTTTCAGTCACGCCGACAGGCTGCCCATATCCGCCGCCGCGCGACGCTACGCAAGATCGAACAACAGCACCTCTGCATTTCTGCCGCTTTCGAGCACCAATTCAGCGACCTCGCTCGCCTTGAGCGCATCGCCCGCCGATAAGGCATTGCCGTTGACCGTGAGCTCGCCGCGTGCCACGTGCACGTACGCACGCCGGCCCTCCTTGACGCCATGGACCACGCGTTCGTTTCCATTGACGAGCGCTGCGTACACGTACGCGTCCTGGTGGATCGTCACCGAGCCATCGCGCCCGTCCGGCGAGGCGACGAGCCGCAATCTTCCGCGCTTGGCGGCGGCGTCGAAGTGTTTTTGCTCGTATCCCGGTGCGATGCCGCGCACGTTGGGCTCGATCCAGATCTGCAGGAAGTGCGTGACGCCCGCCTTCTCGTGATTGAACTCGCTGTGCAGCACGCCCTTGCCGGCGCTCATGCGCTGCACGTCGCCCGGCACGATAGCGGAGCCGTTGCCCATCGAGTCTTTGTGCGCCAGCGCCCCTTCGAGCACATAGCTGATGATCTCCATGTCGCGGTGGCCATGGGTGCCGAATCCGGTGCCGGGCTGGATGCGATCCTCGTTAATGACCCGCAGGCTGCCGAAACCCATGTGCCGGGCATCGTGATAATCGGCGAACGAGAAGCTGTGGAACGAGTCGAGCCAGCCGTGATTGGCGTGGCCGCGTTCCGCTGCGCGGCGTAGTTCGATCATCTCGCCGCTCCTCGTCAGGCGTCGCCGGGGCCAGAAGCCTCGCGCTCGGCGAGTTCCTTGTGCACCTGAGCCATATCGAGCGCCTTCGCCTGCGTGATCACCTGCTCGAGCGCAGACGCCGGCAATGCGCCGGCCTGTTGGAACAGCAGCACTTTCTCGCGAAACACCATCAGCGTCGGGATCGAGCGGATGTCAAATGCGCCCGCGATCTCCTGCTCGTCATCGGTGTTCACCTTGGCGAACACTACATCCTCGTGCTTCTCCGACGCGCCCTCGAATACCGGCGCGAAACCCTTGCACGGGCCGCACCACGGCGCCCAGAAATCCACCACCACCATCGGGCTATCGCTCACCACCTGCTCGAAGTTGTCCTTGTTCAGCTCTACTGTCGCCATCCAATGCTCTCCGGTCGAAAAATGGCACTATACCTGCCTTGACCGCCCGCCGCGCCGTCGCTTAGATGAGCTACATCGGACGATTTGCCCCATCGCCGACAGGGCCATTGCATTTCGGTTCGCTGGTCGCGGCGCTCGCGAGCTGGCTCGACGCGCGCGCCGCGCGAGGTACGTGGCTGTTACGCATGGAAGACCTCGACAAGCCGCGCGAGCAGCCGGGCGCGTCCGGCGCCATCCTGCGCGAGCTCGATGCGCTCGGCCTGCACTGGGACGGGCCGGTGCTATATCAAAGCACCCGTATGGCGGCGTACGCGGCGGCGCTCGAGCGTCTCCGGGCACGCGGCGCCACGTATCCGTGCGGCTGCACGCGCAGCGAAATGACGGACTCGGCTCTGGCGATCGACGGCGCGCGCGTTTACCCGGGCACCTGCCGCGCCGGCCTGGCGCCGGGAAAGACGGCGCGTGCGACGCGCGTGCGCACCACGAGCGAGGCGATCCAATTCGTCGACCGGGTGCAGGGAGAGATCGCGCAATCGGTCGAGAAGGAGGTCGGCGACTTCGTGCTGCAGCGCGCCGACGGCGTGATTGCTTACCAGCTCGCCGTGGTGGTCGACGACGCCGAGCAGGGAGTCAGCGACGTCGTGCGCGGCGCCGACCTGCTCGATTCCACGCCACGCCAGATCTGGCTGCAGCGCCTGCTCGGCTACCCGACGCCGCGCTACCTGCACGTGCCGGTGGCGCTGAACGCCAAGGGCGAAAAGCTGAGCAAGCAAACGGGGGCGCAGCCGGTCGACGGCGAGCCGCATGCCGAGCTCCTTGCCCGCGCGCTGGCGTTCCTCGGCCAACGTCCGACCGCAGGGCTCACAGCCTCCGAGCTGCTCGAATGGTCGCTCGCGCACTGGAACGCGGCGGGCATCGCGCAGGTGCGAGCGCTTGGGGCAGTGCCCTAGGCCACCCGGCGCAGCGGCACTACCACGGTCAACAGCGAGCCGATGACCAGGGCAAGCGCGGCATATTCGGCCCAGCTCGGCCGCTCGCCGAGAAACAGCGCGCCGCTCATCACGCCGACCACCGGGATCATCAGCATGCTGAGCGACGAGACGGCCACGGGCACCGCGGTGGCGATGCGGATCCAGGCCCAGGTCGCGAAGGCGAATGCGACGAGTACGTTGTAAAGCACCCCGAGAGCGGGCCAAAGGCTCACCGCAAGAAGCCTCGATGGGTCGTCGAAGATCAGCGCACAGACGAAGATCGGTATGCCCCCGATCAGCATCATCCAGGCCGTGTAGGGCCCCGCCGGCATCGCCATCGGGTAACGCTTTTGCAGCACTGTCCCCAGCGCCCAGGTGAACGCGGCCGAGAGCACCAGCAGCGAGCCTACCGGCGCCGCCTTCAGGCTCATCGCCCCCTCCCCGAGCAGCAGCGCCATGCCGCCCATGCCGAGCGCCAGTCCCGTGAGGCGCCGGCCGTTCATGCGCTCGCCGAGCAGCCATACCGAGAGCGGAATGGCCCATGCCGGCATGGTGAACGCAAGGATCGACGCGCGGCCGGAAGGGATCATGGCCACGCCGAACACCACCAGCACGTTCCAGCAGGTGACGTTGAAGAAGGCGAGCAGCATCAGCCGTGGCCACTGGTTATGCGGCACCCTGAGCGGCCGTCCGCCGGCGCGCATGACCGCGAACAGCACCGCGGAGCCGGCGCCAAGGCAGATCGTACGGAACGTGAGCGGCGGCACCTCGGTCAGGGCGACCTTGATCGCGGTCCAGTTGAACCCCCAGGCAAACGTCAGACCCGCAAGCATCAACCATAGAGTCCGAGGCAGCTGCCCGCCGTCGCGTCCGCCGCTCATCGCAGCATTCCGCGCAGGTCGGCGGCGTGAACCTCCGGATAGACCATCGCGAATTTTTCCGCCAGCAGCAACTGCAGGTAGGCGACGTCGGAGTTGTGGAGCTTCGGGTTCAGATAGAAGCGCGGCAGCAGGCGCGCGGTGAGCCGGTGTCGCTGCAGGCCCGTGCTCTGGGCGTCCGGCAGCAGACTCAGGTTGAAGCTCCAGAACCCGAGCCGCGCATACGCGGCGAGCAGGCGGGTAAGAAAGGCGGCGAAAGCGTCAATCTCAGCGTCGCTGCACTCGCTTAGAGTCGCCCGGTCGCGCAACACCGCCTGCGCGTCGCCGAGCATGCCCACCGGGCAATACGGTACCCACCAGGCGACCCCGCCCTGCTCGCCCAGCCAGCGCTCCCCGCCGCGCTCGGCCCGCTCAAGCGCCTGCGCGAACGGCCCGCCGTAAAGCAGCGCGAACAGCGCCTCCGCCTCCAGCTCGCGGCGCAGCGCGTTGCCCGGCGTATCGGTGACGATCACCTGCATGTGAGGATGCACCTGCGAGGCACCGGCCGGCGGCATGTAGTTCCAGGTGACGATGCCGTACGCCGGGCGCTCGCCCAGCGTGGGCGCGACGAGCACGATGAAGTCGCGCGCCAGCTTGAGTGCGTCCGCCACGATCGGCGCCGGCACCTGATCCATCGGCAGGAAGTGAGCCCGCGACATCACCAGGATTGCCGACACGTCGTCATAAGGGAAGAGGTTCGGCACGAGCAACGCCTCGCCGCGCGCCATGCGCCCCCCGGGCATCACCGTTTCCGGATAGCGTGGCGTGATGCGCTCGATCGCTTGCGGGCAAAACGGGCAGTGTTGCGTCGAGACCTCGACCAGCGGAGCGAGATCGGGAACTTCGCGCTTCGGCACCGCGAAGTGGCAGATGCGGGCGCTGTCCCGCGTAAGCGGGTCGTAGCGCACCTGGCTTTCGATTTCGCTCAGCTCGAAGTTGCGGCGCGGATCGTGTAGCCGGGCGACCTTCCTGACCGCCCGGTACTGGATCGCATCAGCCATGATCGAGGCCGGAGCGCAGGATACTGACGAAGCCGCGCGCGATGCCGCGCGGCGACTGCCTGCCCGGGCGGTACCAGTTGGGCACCCAGTTCAGCGCGCCGAGCAGCATCAGGCGCATTTGGGCACGTCCCGTTCCCGCGGGCAGCGGCAAGGCCTCGACGAGCTGACCGAACAGGCGCTCGTAGCCATCGCGCAACGCGATCAGGCGCGGCGCGGCTTCGGAGACTTCCTGCGGCTGCACGCGCACCATGACTTGAGCGTAATCGCTGCCATCGAGCAGGGTCTCGAGGTGCGCCACGCACGCCGCCTCGAGGCGCTTCCAGGGATCGCGCGCGCGCGCGGTCGCGCTTTCGACCCCCGTGCGCAATCGCCGCACGCCTTCGGCGTACACCTCGACGAGGAGGTCCTCCTTGGAGGCGAAGTGGCAGTACAGCGAGCCCGGCAGCATGCCCACCGTGCCCACGATCTCCCGGATCGACGCCCCCTGGTAGCCCTTCTGGCGAAAAAGCCGCGCGGCGCAGTCGAGGACGCGTGGCAGGCGGCTGTCTGCGCGCATCGTGCGCTCCGTGCTGGAGGACGCGTTCACGGCGCCACCCGGACCGGCATCGCCTTCATGCCGCGGAATACCATGGAATTGATCCACTCGAGCCCGTCGGCGGCGAGCTCGATCGAGCGCCACCTTTGCAGCACCGCGGGCAGGCTGATCTGGCCTTCCATGCGCGCCAACGGGAATCCCAGGCAAATATGGGCCCCGAAGCCAAAGGTAAGGTGCGCCACCCCGTCGCGCCGCAGATCGAGCCGGTCGGGATCGGCGTAGGCGCGCGGATCGCGGTTCGCCGCGTTCAGCATCAGGAACACGCGATTGCCTGGCGCGAGCGTCTTGCCGTGCAACGTATGCTCAACCTGTACGATGCGCACCTGCGCTCCGCTCGGGCCGTCGTAGCGCAGCAGCTCCTCGACCGCGGCCGGGGCGAGGCCCGGGTCATCGCGCAGCGCGTCCATCTGGTCGGGAAACCGGATCAATGCAAGCAGTGCATTGGCGATGTGGTTGGTGGTGGTCTCGTGGCCCGCGAACAGCAGCAGGATGCAGCTCGCGAGCAGCTCGTCCTCGCTCAAACGGTCGCCTTCGTCCTCGACGCTCGCCAGCGCCGACAGCAGATCGTCTCGCGGCGCGACGCGACGCGAGGCGATCAGGTCGCGAAAGAACCCCGCCATCTCCTGGGTGGCTGCCTCGGCGACGTCGTACTTCTCCCGCGAAGTCCGCGAGCTCCCGATGAATAGCGCCATATCGTCCGACATGCGCTTGACGCGCGCCAGCTCGTCACGCGGCACGCCGAGCATGTCCATTATCACCAGCGCTGGCAGCGGACCGGCAAACGCGCCGATGAAGTCGAACTCGCGGCGCTCCTCGATCCCGTCGAGCAGCCAGTCGCACAGCTCGGCCGCGCACCCGCGCATCGCGTTCATCGACCGAACGTTAAACACCTTGCCCACCAGCCGCCGCAGACGCGAGTGATCGGGTGGATCGCGAAACACCATCCACAGCGATAGGTAACGGATGATGTCGGCGATGCGCTGCGCGTCGGCCGCAGGCAGCGAGGCAAAGAAAGGCCGCAGCCTGTCGGAGGACATGCCCCGGTCGAGGCACGCGTGCTTGACGTCTTCGTAGCGCGTCAGCACCCAGGCCTTGAGCCGCGGGCTCCAGTGCGCCGGGTCGTCGTCGCGCAAGCGCCGGTAAAGGGGAAAGGGATCGGCGAGGAACGCCGGGTCTTCGGGCCGAAAATCGATGCTCATCGGCAACCCATGGGGCGAGAGTGGCAAAGGCAAACGCGTGTTTGTCTTCTAGCTTGGCCCCGCAGCGCCGTCAACGACTCGCGCAAACCGCCGACCAGCGTTTCAAACGCCCTACCGTGCCGCCACCGAAAGCTTTGTGCGATACATCAATTAGTTAGGTTGCACTGCACAAGCCACTTGACTTTTAAGGCCATCGGCCTAAAATGCGTTTTGCTGCGCTGCACCAAACAGCGCCCCAAAGCAAGCCGGACCAGAGTCAGACCAGATTTCCAACTTTTGCATCGCATGCACAGGAGCCACACCATGTACGTCACCCCGGAACAGATCCAAGCAGCGAACAAGGCCAACGTCGAAGCCGTTCTCTCGCTCGCGGCAACCCAGTTCGCAGCATTCGAGAAATTCGCCAGCCTCAATGCCAACGCAGTCAAGACGGCTTTCGAGGACTCGCTCGCCAACACGCGTGCGCTGCTCGGCGCCAAGGACGTGCAGGAATTCGTGAACCTGCAAAGCACGCTGGCGCAGCCGGCCATCGAGAAAGCGATCGCCTACTCGAAGAGCGCCTACGAAGTCGCCACGGAAGCCAACACCGAAATGTCGAAAATGGCCGAAAAGCGCATCGCCGAGTGGAATGAGAATTTCGTCTCGATGCTCGACAAGGTGACCAAGAACGCGCCTGCCGGCTCCGACGTCGCCGTCGCCGCCGTGAAGTCGATGCTCGCCGCCGCCAACTCGGCGTATGACAACTTCAACAAGGTCGCGAAGCAGGCGACCGAGATCGCGGAAGCCAACGTCGCTGCAGCGAGCGAGACGGTGAAAGGACTTAGCAAAGCAAAAAAGGCCGCCTGAGTCCCGCCAGACGCGGACGCGGGAAGCCCCGCGCCGCAGCGGCCGAGCGCGTGCGAGCGGGGATCAGACCCCGCCCCTCGCGCGGTGAGGGACCAAGAGCTAAGCGGGCCGCGAGGCCGGCGAAGCGGAAGTGACGCGAAGGCCCGGGAGATCCCGGGCTTTTCCGTTTTCAGGGCTCGCGAAACGGAAATCCCGCCTGGCGCACGGCGGCGCGGATCTGCCCGATGGCTTGCTCGACCTGACCGGGGTCGCCGCGCACGCCGAGCTCGACGTGACGTCGGCTGCCGTCATCGCCCATCGACGGCAGGCTGAAAACCTTCACGCCAGGGTGGCGCGCGCCGACCGCTTCCATCACCGGAATGAGCTGGCTCTCGCCGGCCTCGTAGACGATGATCGATGCCTCGGTCCAACGGTCCCGGTCCGCGAGGTGCGCATACCGGGTGTCGAGGACCCACTCCACCATCGGCCAGGCCATCTGCGGAAAGCCCGGCACGAAATGGTGCTCGCGCATCGAGAACCCCGGCACCCGGTTCACGGGATTCGGGATGATCTGCGCGCCGAACGGAAACTCGACCATCCTCAACCGCTCGGGCGTCAGTTCGGCCCCGAAGCGCGCCCTCAGCTCGCGCTCGCCCTCGGGATGTACGGCCAGGGCCACGCCGAGCGCCGAAGCGGCGCACTGGCGGGTATGGTCATCCGGCGTCGCGCCGATTCCCCCGAAGCTGAACACGATGTCGCCCCCGGCGATGGTGCGCTTGAGCGCAGCGGTCAGCCGGTCTGGATCGTCGCCGTGATACTCGCAGAAAGCGAGCCGCAGGCCACGCTTGGCGAGCGCCCCGACCACGAACGCGAAGTGCTTGTCCTGGCGTTTGCCAACCAGGATTTCGTCGCCGATCACCAGCGCGCCGATCGCGGCATGCATCATGGGCGCGCGACCTCGCCCTCGATCGGCGCCGCGCGCAGCGCCTGGAGCTCGGCAAGCAGGTAGTGGATGAACGCCAGGCCGAACAATACCGGCGCGAACAGCCCGAGGATCGGGACATAGGCCACTAGCGCGAGCACGACTCCCAGCAGGTACATGGCGACGCGACGCGCCGAGAATACCGCTCGCATCTCGCGCGCATCGGCATGCTCCGCCAGCGCGTCGTAACGCAGGACCCTCTGGTTGACCCAGCCCATGATGACCACCGGGATCGCGGGCCAAAGCGGCGGGAAGACCCAGAACGGCAGGCTGACGACGCCGAGCAGCACGAGGCCCAGCACGGCGATCACGCTGTTCCATATGCTCCCGGCGAAGCTTCCGCCGTGACGCCGCTCAAGCGCCGGGAACGAGCGCCCGGCGACGTGCTCGACCATCTTCGGCATGCCGAACACACCGAGGATCAGCAGCGCCGTCAGCTGGATCAGCGGCACCAGGCCGACGATCACCAGGATCTTCGCCGCCACCAGAGCGACAGTGCTCGCGTCCCACTGGACGAAGAAGGTGGCGGTCTCGATCCAATGGCGCAGCACCTCGGCGAGCCACAGCACCAGTCCGGTCCAGCACCAGATCGCCACCGCGCCCCAGAACCCGACCGCGATCAGCACGGGCCAGAGCATCAGCCAGAGCATCCGCGGATGCAGCAAGTTGCCGAGAGCGAACGAAATCGAGGGGCCGATGCCGCGCATATTGCTCAACGTTGTGCGTCCCTGATACTGTGCCACAACTTCGCCAGGCGTTTTGCCGATACCGGCACCGGAGTCCTGAGCTCCTGCGCGAACAGAGCGACGCGCAGTTCCTCGAGCAACCAGCGGAACTGCTCGATTTCGGGGGTCGGTGTCCCCTGCCTCGCGCGCGCCGCGTACTCGCGCTGCCAGGCGGCCTGCAGCGGCGCGAGTTCCGCCGTCAGGCGCGCGTCACGCGCAGGGTCGGCGCGCAGTTTCTCGAGGCGCAGCGCGGCTGCCTTCAGATAGCGGGGGAAGTGCTGCAGGCGCTCCCATGGCGTTTGCGACACGAAGCGCGGGTGGAGCAAGCGCCCGATGCTCGCCCGCATGTCCTCAACGGCCTGCGGAAATGCCTTGAGGACCCCCGCAAGGCGCTTTTGCAGCGACGCATGTTCGGCGAGGATCGTCGCGAGCATGCGCACGATTTCCTGCGCGATGAGCTTGAGGCGGCTGCGCCCGTCCTCCAGGCATCGCTCGAAATCGGCCTGCCGCATCGGCAACGACCCGGCGAGAAAAGTCCGTTCGAGGGCCGCGTCGACCACCTCTTGCCCGAGATCGACGTCATCCGCGAATTGCGAGAATTGAAGCTCGAGCGCGTGGTCGCGGGCCACCGCCTTCTCGATGTCGCGGATGCGCTCGCGAAACGCGATCATCAGCAGGCGCCGCACTCCCACGCGGTGCACTTCGCGCGCGCGCTCCGGCGAATCGAACACCTGAAGCGTCACCCCGTCGCCGGCGTCGGCCAGGCCGGGATAGCCCACCAGCGTCCGCCCGCCGCGCTCCGCTTCCATGATCTCGGCGAGATCGCCAAAGTTCCAGGACTTGTGATGCTCACCCTCTGCGACCGGGGCATGTTTCTGCAGCACGGCCTCGGTTTCGCCAGCGAGATCGCGCTTGAGCACGCCGAGGTTGCGCCCCATCGCGAGCTGCCGGCCATGCTCGTCGATCACGCGAAAGTTCATGTGCAGGTGCGGCGGCGCCGCATCCGGCCGCAATGCATCGACCGGCACCTCGAGGTCGAACTCCGCCCGGATGTGGCGCGCCAGCGCCGCAGCGAGCGCAACGTCGGCGGGTTCCACCGCGGAGACGAAGTCCTCGGCGAACTGCTCGAGCGGTCCGAGTTTGTGGCGCAGACGCTGGGGAATCGACTTGGCGAGCAGCCGGACCTTCTCCTTGAGCATCCCCGGCACCAGCCACTCGCAGCGCCCGACCGGCACCTGGTTGAGCAGCGCGACCGGGACGGTCATGGTGACGCCGTCGCGCGGCGAGCCGGGCTCGAAGTGGTACTCCAGCTCGAAAGCGTTCGGCCCGAGCTGCAGGCGCGGCGGGAAGTTCTCCGTGGTGACACCCGCGGCCTCGTGGCGCATGAGGTCCCGTCGATCCAGGTACAGCAGCCTCGCGCTGGCGCGCTCGGCATCCTTCCTCCACTTGTCGAAATCGGCGCCGTTGTGGATGCCTTCCGGGACGCGCGCCTCGTAGAACGCGTAGATCAACTCGTCGTCGACCAGGATGTCCGGGCGCCGCGACTTGTGCTCGAGCTTCTCGATGTCCCGCAGCAGCCGCTGGTTGTGCGCGAAGAACGGCGCGCGCGTCTCAAAATCGCCCTCGACGAGCGCGGAGCGGATGAAGATCTCGCGCGCCACCTTCGGCTCGAGCCGGCCGTAGTCGACGCGCCGGTTGATGTACACCGGCAGGCCGTAGAGCGTGCCACGCTCGAGCGCCACCACCTGCGCGGGCGCCTTCTCCCAATGGGGGCGTTCGCGGTGGCGCTTGATCAGGTGCGCGCCGAGCCGCTCCAGCCACCGGGGCTCGATCGAGGCAACGGTGCGCCCATAGAGGCGCGTGGTCTCGACCAGCTCCGCGGCGATGATCCACCGGCCGAGCTTCCTGGTGAAGGAGCCTGGGTGCACCCAGAATTTGATCCCGCGCGGGCCCGCGTAGTTGCCACTTTCCTCGTCGCGCAGGCCGACGTTGCCGAGCAGCCCGGCGAGCAGCGCGCAGTGGATCGCGCGGTGGCCTTCGGGCTTCGCGGCATCGACACTCGACGGCCGCCAGCCCATCTCGGCGACCGTCGCATGCAGCTGCGTATGGATGTCGCGCCATTCGCGCATGCGCGGGATCGAGATGAAGCTCTCGCGGCAGGCCTTTTCCCACTTGCCCTCGAACAGCTTCCACAGCTTCAGGTAGGCGAGAAAATCCGAGCGCTCGTCGGCGTAGCGCGCGTGCCGCTCGTCCGCAGCCGTAGGATTGTCCATCGGACGCACGCGCGGATCCTGCGCCGACAGCGCTGCGGCGATCACCAGCAACTGGTCGAGGCAGCCCTCCTGCCGCGCCGCGATCAGCATGCGGCCGATCCTCGGATCGAGCGGCAGCCTGGCCAGCTCCCGGCCCGCGTCGGTCAGCTCGGCGGTCTCGTCCACGGCCCCCAGCTCGGCGAGCAGCGCATAGCCGTCGGCGATCGCGCGCGGGCTGGGCGCATCGAGGAACGGAAACTCCTCGACCTTCCCGAGATCGAGGCTCTTGGCGCGCAGGATCACGGAGGCGAGCGACGAGCGCAGCACCTCCGGATCGGTATACGGCGCGCGCCGGTCATGATCCTCCTGGGAATACAGCCGGATGCAGATGCCATCGCGCACGCGGCCGCAACGCCCCGCGCGCTGCCGCGCCGCCGCTTGCGAGATGTTCTCCACGTTCAGCTGCTCGACCTTGTTGCGGTAGCTGTAGCGCTTCACGCGCGCCAGGCCGGTGTCGACCACGTAGCGGATGCGGGGCACGGTGAGCGAGGTCTCGGCAACGTTAGTGGCCAGCACGATGCGGCGCGCCGCGCCGGGCCGGAACACGCGGTCCTGCTCGGCCGCCGAAAGGCGCGCATAGAGCGGCAGGATTTCCGTTTGCGGCGGATGGTGCTTGCGCAGCACCTCGGCGGCATCGCGAATCTCGCGCTCCCCGGGAAGGAACACGAGTACGTCGCCGGGCCCCTCGGCGCACAGCTCGTCGACCGCCGCGGCGAGCGCCCGCTCCTCCTCCTCGCGCGTCGTATCCTCCTTGTCTCCCTCGACCGGCCGGTAGCGGATCTCGATCGGGTAGAGCCGCCCCGAGACCTCGATCACCGGGGCACCGTCGAAGTGCTTCGAGAAGCGCTCGGCGTCGATCGTCGCGGAAGTGATGACGAGCCTGAGATCGGGACGCCGCGGCAGGAGCCGCTTGAGGTAGCCGAGCAGGAAGTCGATGTTGAGACTCCTCTCGTGCGCCTCGTCGATGATGATCGAGTCGTACTGGCGTAGCATCGGGTCGGCCTGCGTTTCGGCGAGCAGGATGCCGTCGGTCATCAGCTTGACCAGCGAGTCCGGGCGCAGCTTGTCGTGGAAGCGCACCTTGTAGCCGACCAGCGACCCGAGCTCGGAATTCAGCTCCTCCGCGATGCGCGCGGCGACCGAGCGCGCGGCGATCCTGCGCGGCTGCGTGTGGCCGATGAAGCCCGCGGCGCCGCGGCCCATTTCGAGCAGGATCTTCGGCAGCTGGGTGGTCTTGCCCGAGCCCGTCTCGCCGCAGACGACGACTGCCGGGTGGCGCTCGATCGCGGCGCGGATCTCCTCGCGCCGGGCGCTGACCGGCAGGGCCGGGTCGAACTTCGGAGAGGGCAGGCGGGCGAGACGCTCGGCGCGTGACGATACGGGTATCAATGCGCGCGCATTGTAGCGCGGCCCGTGAGGGGACCCTTGCGCGCGCGCCGGCCGATTGCCAGATTCGACCGGACCAAGGTACCCTTGCCACGGGGCCCGCGCTGCGGGTAGGAGGAGTGGATGGTGTGCACCTGCCGATGCCCGGCCGTGGGGCCGCGTGATCGTTCGTGACGTCGCCTAACAGCATCCTGCAGGTCAGGGACGTCGCCGTGCATTTCGGCGGCATCGTGGCGCTCGATGGCGTGAGCTTCGACGTGCCGCGCGGCGGGATCCTCGGCCTGATCGGCCCCAACGGCGCCGGCAAGACGACGCTGTTCAATTGTCTGAGCCGACTCTACGTGCCGACCTCGGGCGACATCCTGCTCAACGGCATGAGCATCCTGGCGACGCCGCCGCATCGCATGGCGCAGATCGGCGTCGGCCGCACGTTTCAGAACCTCGCGCTGTTCCACCGCCTGTCGGTGCGCGACAACGTGCTGGTGGGCGCACAGACCCGGGGACGCAGTGACTTCCTGTCCAACGCGCTGCGCCTGCCGTGGATGCGGCGCGAGGAGAAAATCCTCGAACAGAAGGCCTGGGAGCTGCTCGAGTACCTCGATCTCACGGCGGTGGCCCACCTCGCGGCAGGCTCGCTGCCGTTCGGCACGCAAAAACGGGTGGAGCTGGCGCGCGCATTGGCAAGCGAACCCAAGCTGCTGCTGCTGGACGAGCCCGCGGGTGGCCTCAATCACGAGGAAGTCCAGGAGCTGGGGCAGCTGTTCAAGAAGATCCGCAACGACAGGCAGCTCACGGTGCTGCTGGTGGAGCACCACATGAGCCTCGTGATGGCGATATCCGACCACGTCGTGGTGCTGAACTTCGGCCGCAAGATCTTCGAGGGGCGGCCGTCGGAAGTGCAGCAGCATCCCGAGGTGATCGAGGCCTACCTGGGTACGGGGCACTGATGGCGCTGCTCGAAGTCGCGAACCTGGAAGCGTTTTACGGCCAGACCCAGGTGCTGCGCGGCCTGAGCTTCAAGCTCGAGGAAGGCAGCGTGACCACCATCCTCGGCGCGAACGGCGCCGGCAAGACGACGACCCTGCGCGCGATCTGTGGCATGGTGCGTACCGCGGGCGAAGTGCGCTTCGGGGGCGAGCGCATCGCCTCGAGGGCCACCGAATCGATCGTGCGCTACGGCATCGCCCACGTGCCCGAAGGCCGCGGCACCTTCGTGCGCCTGAGCGCCGAACAGAACCTGAGACTCGGAGCCTATACGCGCAGGGACGCGTCGGGCGTCGAAGAGGATCTGGAGCGCGTCTTCCGGTATTTCCCGCGCCTCAAGGAGCGCCGCCGCCAGCAGGCCGGCACGCTCTCGGGCGGCGAGCAGCAAATGCTGGCGGTGGGCCGGGCGCTGATGATGCGCCCGAAGCTGATGCTGCTGGACGAACCGTCGTTCGGGCTGGCGCCGCTGCTCACCGAGGAGTTGTTCCGCATCCTCGGCACGATCAGCCGTGAGCGGCAGGTCAGCATGCTGGTGGTCGAGCAGAACGCCTCGCTCGCCCTCGGCATCGCCGACGATGCCTACCTGCTGGAGACCGGGCGCATCGTCATGAGCGGCAAGGCGCGCGACATCGGCAAGGACGAGACGGTGCGCAAAGCGTACCTCGGGTACTAGGGGAGAGGCGATGGATCTGTTCCTGCAGCAGACGTTCGCGGGACTTGCCTTCGGCGGTGTTTACGCCTGCGTCGCCCTCGCCGTGGTGATGATCTACCAGGCGACCGATCACCTGAACTTCGCCCAGGGCGAGATGGCGATGTTCTCGACCTACATCGCGTACACCCTTCTCCATCACGGCGTACCGTACTGGTGGACGTTTCTCCTGACGATGGCGATCTCCTTCGCTGGCGGAGTGCTGGTCGAGCGCATCATCTTACGGCCGGTGGAGGGCACGGGGGTGCTCAACGAGGTGATCGTGTTCATCGGCCTGATCGCGATCTTCAACTCGACGGCGGGTTGGATCTGGGAATACACCATCAAGCCCTTTCCCAGCCCGTTTCCGAAGGAAACACTGATCCCCTTCAAGTTCATCGGCCCGCACGATCTCGGCGTGATCGGCGTGACGCTGCTCGTGCTGGCGGCGGTGTTCCTGTTCTTCCGCTTCACCCCTGTCGGCCTCGCCATGCGTGCCGCGGCGCAGAATCCCGATTCGGCGCGCCTGGTGGGCATCCGCGTCGGCTGGATGCTCGCGCTCGGCTGGGGCCTGGCGGCGGCGATCGGCTCGGTCGCGGGCATGATGGTCGCTCCGATCGTGTTCCTCGAACCGAACATGATGGCCGGCATCCTGCTCTACGGCTTCGCCGGCGCGCTGCTAGGCGGCATCAGCAACCCCGTGGGCGCCGTCGCGGGAGGCTTCATGGTCGGCGTGCTGGAGAACCTGGTTGGCACCTACGTGCCGTTCATCGGCAGCCAGCTCAAGCTCTCGGTCGCGCTGGTGCTGATCGTTGCGGTGCTCGTGTTCCGGCCGAGCGGGTTGTTCGGCTACGTCGTAGTGAAGAGGGTCTAAGCGATGGGCGACCAGTCGAAACCGGAGACGCGGGAACTCGCGGCGCTGGCGAGCGGTGCGCGGCTGTCGAGGCGGCAGGTGGTCGGACTGGTCGCGGCGCTGGCGGCCGCCCTGGTGCTTCCCTGGTTCCTCAGCGACTACCGCACCTTCCAGTTCACGCTGGCGATCATCTACGCGATCGCGGTCCTCGGACTGAATATCCTCATCGGCTACAACGGCCAGTTCTCGCTCGGCCACGCCGCCTTCTACGCCGTAGGCGCCTACACCGCCGCGATTCTGATGGACCCGGGGGGGGTCGCGTATTACTGGACGATCCCGGCCGCAGGGGCGGTATGCCTGGTGGTGGGATTCCTGTTCGGCCTGCCGGCGCTGCGCCTCGAGGGGCTGTACCTCGCGCTCGCCACCTTCGCCCTTTCGGTGGCGACGCCGCAGCTCTTGAAGTACGACGCGATCTCCAAATGGACCGGTGGGGTCCAGGGCGTCGCCATCATCAAGCCCGACCCGCCTTTCGACCTGCCGATCTCGCAGGACCGCTGGCTATACTATTTCACGCTCGTGGTGATGCTGGTGATGTTCGTCGGCGCTTGGAATCTGCTGCGCGGGCGCACCGGGCGCGCACTGAAGGCGATCCGCGACAATCCCATTGCGGCGAGCGCGATGGGCGTCAACACCGCGCTGTACAAGTCGCTGACTTTCGGCGTCAGCGCCCTGTACACCGGCATCGCCGGCGCGCTCGGCGCGATCGCCATCCAGTTCGTCGCACCCGACAGCTTCAACCTCTTCCTGTCGATCTCCTTTCTCGTCGGCGTGGTGATCGGGGGGCTGGCATCGATTCCCGGCGCCGTGTTCGGCGGCGTGGTCATCGTGTTCATTCCCAACCTCGCCGAGCAGGTCTCCAAGGCCGCGCCCTGGGCCATCTACGGGATATTCCTGATATTGTTCATGTATTTCATGCCGACGGGAATATGGGGGTTTATCAGAATGTTGTATGCTAGGTTCACAAGAGGGCGCCGGGCGGGCTGACCGCGCCGCGCGCTTCGCGACTCGCTGAACGATAAAGCCGTCACCATCAGAAAAAGGAGGAGGTGCATGATGATCCAGAACAGACTGCTCGTTGCGGCCGCGGCGGCGGCCTTCGCGCTCGGCGCGGGAACTGCGGCGGCCGCCGGAAAGTACGGCCCCGGCGTGACCGACAAGGAAATCAAGATCGGCCACATCAACCCGTATAGTGGCCCGGCGTCGGCCTACGGCACCATCGGCAAGGCGATCGCCGCCTACTTCAAGATGGTGAACGACAACGGCGGAATCAACGGTCGCAAGATCGACTTCATCAGTATGGACGACGGCTACAGTCCGCCCAAGGCCGTCGAGCAGGCGAGGAAGCTCGTCGAGCAGGACCAGGTACTGCTGATCTTCCAGTCGCTCGGCACGCCGTCCAACACCGCGATCCACAAGTACATGAACGCGAAGAAGGTGCCGCAACTGTTCGTCGCCACCGGCGCGAGCGCGTGGGGCGACCCGAAGCACTTTCCGTGGACCATGGGCTGGCAGCCGTCCTACCCCGCCGAGGCCAAGATCTATGCCCACTACCTGCTGACGCAGAAGCCGAACGCCAAGGTCGCGATCCTTTACCAGAACGACGACTACGGCAAGGACTACCTGAACGGCTTCCTCGAGGGCTTGGGCGCCAAGGCCAAGGACATGGTGGTGGCCAAGGAGTCCTACGAGGTGACCGACCCGACGGTCGACTCGCAGATCATCAAGCTCAAGGACTCGGGCGCGGACACCTTCTTCAACATCACGACGCCGAAGTTCGCGGCGCAGGCAATCCGCAAGGCCTACGACTCGGGCTGGAAGCCGCTGCACTTCCTCAATAACGTCTCGCAATCGGTGGGCGGCGTGCTCAAGCCCGCGGGCCTGGACAAATCGGTCGGCCTGATCACGGCGGTTTACATCAAGGAATCTACCGATCCGCAGTGGAAGAACGACGCCGACATGCAGGCGTGGAACGCGTGGATGGACAAGTACCTGCCGGGCGCCGACAAAACGAGCAGCTTCTACACCTACGGCTACGCGGTGGCCTACACTATGGCCGAGGTGCTGAAGCGCGCCGGCAACGATCTGACGCGTGCCAACATCATGAAGGTCGCGTCGCATCTTAAGGACCTCAAGGTGCCGCTGCTGCTGCCGGGCGTGGCGGTCGATACCTCGCCGAGCGACTTCTACCCGATCGAGTGCGAGCAGCTCGCCAAGTTCGACGGCGAGAAGTGGGCACGATTCGGCGACGTGATCTGCCCCAAGAGGTAGGCCTTAGCGCAGTCGCCTGACGACAGGAGGCCCGCCGCGATGCGGCGGGCCTTTTTGTTTCTGGGCAAGTCAGGGCGTGGCGAGCACGCGCTCGACGTAGCGGGCGATCAGGTCGATTTCGAGGTTTACCCGGGCGCCTGGCGCGAGACGCGACAGTGTCGTGGCCTGGAGCGTGTGCGGAACCAGGTTGATATCAAAAGTGTCGCCTGCGACGCGGTTCACGGTGAGCGACACGCCGTCGACGCAGATCGACCCCTTGCGCGCGACGTAGCGCGCTAGCGCCTGCGGCGCGCGCAGGCACAGCAGCATCGACTCGCCGGCCGCAGCGAAGGCGAGCACCTCGCCGATGCCGTCGACGTGCCCGGTCACCAGGTGACCGCCGAGCTTGTCGCCCATGCGCAGCGACTTTTCCAGGTTGACGTTGCCCGGGCGATCGAGCCCCACGGTGCAATCGAGCGTTTCGCGCGACACGTCGAATGACAGCCGCTTTGCGGCACTCGCCACGACGGTAAGGCAGGCGCCCTGGACGCACACCGAATCGCCGCGTTCCACGTCCGAGACGTCGAGCCCGTCGGCAGCGATGGTAAGGCGCACGCCCGCCGCGAGCGGTGCCACCGCCTCGATCGTCCCAACCGCCTGCACGATACCGGTGAACATCAGAGCCTCGCCACGATTCTCAGGTCTTCGCCGACGCGGTCGACCGAACGGATCGTCACCCGCACGCGCTCGTCCAGCGACGCCATCTCCGCGAGGTCGACCATGCCCTGCGCCGCATCGCCAAGGACGCTTGGGGCGAGGTAGACCAGCAGCTCGTCCACGCAGCGCTCGCGCATCAACGAGCCGTTCAGCTTGAAGCCGCCCTCGACGTGCAGCTCGTTCACGCCGCGGCGCGCGAGCTCCATCAGCATCGCTTGAAGGTCGACCTTGCCCTGGGCGTTCGGCAGCGCCACCGCGTCGACGCCCTTGGGCGGCTTGTTGGTCGTGTTGCCGAAGAAGATCAAGGCGTTGCCGCCTTCCAGGATGCGCGCCCCAGGCGGCGTTTCGAGCCGGCTGTCGACCAGCACGCGCAGCGGCTGGCGCGGCGTGTCGACCTCGCGCACCGTGAGGCGCGGGTCGTCGGCACGCACCGTGCCAATGCCGGTGAGCACCGCGCAGGCGCGCGCGCGCCAGCGGTGGCCGTCCTTGCGCGCCTCGGCGCCGGTGATCCACTGCGATTTGCCGTTGGCGAGCGCGGTGCGTCCGTCGAGCGTCGCGGCGACCTTCATCCTGACCCAGGGACGGCCGCGCGTCATGCGCGACACGAAGCCGATGTTGAGCTCGCGCGCCTCCTCTTCCATCAGGCCATGCTCGAAGCGCACGCCGGCGGCGGCGAGGCGCTGCGCGCCGTGCGCAGCCTGCGGATTGGGGTCGCGCATCGCCGCCACCGCCCGCGCCACCCCGGCTGCCGCAAGGGCGTCGGCGCACGGCGGGGTGCGGCCCTGGTGGTTGCAGGGCTCGAGCGTGACGTACGCGGTGGCGCCGCGCGCGGCGCTGCCGGCCGCGGCGAGCGCGAGCGCCTCGGCATGCGGCGCGCCCGCCTTCTCATGCCATCCCTCGCCGACGATTCTCTGATCCCGGGTAATGACGCAGCCGACGCGCGGATTGGGCGTGGTGCTGTACAGCCCGCGCTCGGCCAGCGCCAGCGCGCGGCGCATCATGGCGTGGTCGAAAGCGGAAAAGGGGGTCACTTCCTGCGCCGCGGCTTCTTGAACTCCTGCACCGCGTCGCGGAAGTCGTCCGGCGTCTCGAAGCTACGGTACACCGATGCGAAGCGGATGTAGGCGATCTTGTCCAGCTTGGCCAGCTCGCGCATCACCAGATCGCCCACCCGGCTGGTCGGGATCTCGCGCTCGCCGAGCGAGCGCAGCTTCTCCTCGATGCGGTCGAGTGCCGCATCGACGGCCTCCGTCGCCACGGGACGCTTCCTCAGGGCGAGCATCATGCTGCCGAGCAGCTTGTCACGATCGAAATCGGTGCGGCTGCCGTCCTTCTTGACCAGTCGCGGCATGCGCAACTCGACGCGCTCGTAGGTGGTGAAACGCTTGTCGCACTTGGGGCAGCGACGCCGGCGCCGGATGACGTTCGCCTCCGGATTGGAGCGCGTGTCCACCACCTGCGTATCTTCGTGGCTGCAGAAGGGACAGCGCATCGCGCGCCTAGGCGTAGACCGGAAAGCTGGCGCACAGCGCCTTGACCTCGCCCGCCACGTGCCTAATATGGGCGTCGTCGGACGGGTTGTCGAGGACGTCGGCGATGAGATTCGACAGGATCTCCGCCTCGCCGCTGCGAAAGCCCCGCGTCGTCATCGCCGCCGAGCCGATGCGGATGCCTGAGGTGACGGTGGGCTTTTCCGGGTCGTTCGGAATGGCGTTCTTGTTGACGGTGATGTGCGCGCGCCCCAGCGCCGCCTCGGCGTCCTTGCCGGTGACCCCCTTCTTGCGCAGGTCCACGAGGAACATGTGGCAATCGGTGCGACCGGACACGATGCGCACGCCGCGCTCGGTCAGGACGCGCACCATGGTGCGCGCGTTGTCGAGTACCTGCTGCTGGTAGTCGCGGAATTCAGGCCGCAGCGCCTCGCCGAACGCGACCGCCTTGGCGGCTATGACGTGCATCAGCGGTCCGCCCTGGATGCCGGGAAAGATCGCCGAGTTGACGGCGCGCTCGTGCTCCGGCTTGCCGAGGATCAGGCCGCCGCGCGGCCCGCGAAGCGTCTTGTGCGTCGTGCTGGTCACGTAATCGGCCACCCCGACCGGCGACGGGTAAAGGCCCGCGGCGACCAGCCCCGCGTAATGCGCCATATCGGCCATCAGCAGCGAGCCCGCCTGGTCCGCGATCGCACGAAAACGCCTCCAGTCGATCGCCGGCGCGTAGGCCGAGGCGCCGGTGACGATCATCTGCGGCCGATGCTTCAGCGCCAGTTCCTCGACCTGGTCGTAATCGATTTCCTCGCTGTCGTCCAGGCCGTAGGACAGCGCCCGGTAGAGCTTTCCCGAGAGGTTGACGGGGGAACCGTGGGTCAGGTGCCCGCCGTGAGCGAGTGCCATGCCGAGGATGGTGTCGCCGGGCCTGAGCGCCGCGGCGTAGACCGCCTGGTTCGCCTGCGAGCCCGAATGCGGCTGCACGTTCGCCCAGGCGGCGCCGAACAGGCGCCTCGCGCGCTCGATGGCGATCGTCTCGGCCATGTCCACGTACTCGCAGCCGCCGTAGTAGCGCTTCCCGGGATAGCCTTCGGCGTACTTGTTGGTCAGCTGCGAGCCTTGGGCGACGAGCACGGCGGGGCTGACGTAGTTTTCGGAGGCGATCAGCTCGACGTGGTCTTCCTGGCGGCGGTGTTCCAGGCGCACCGCGTTCCAGACTTCGGGGTCGGATTGTGCGAGAAGGTTGGCAGCGAACATGTGGGGAAGGGAAACCGGAGACGCGCGATTCTACCGTGCGGCGCGCTTCGGCTCAGTCGCCCTCGGGCTCCATGCGGAAGCGCAGCGCGTGATCGCCATGCCGGGTCGCGGTGTGGCCCAGGCCGATCCAGCCCCGCTCCCCCAGTACCGCCTCCTCGCGACGCAGCACGATCTCGTTGGCACCGCCGTCGGCCAGCAGAAAGGTGCCGTTGGAAGACTGGTCGGCAAGCATGAAATGCCCGCCGCGCGGCACGATACGGGCGTGAAATCGCGAGGCATAGTTGCTCGTCACCGCCATGTCGTTCGCCTTGTCGCGCCCCAGCCGGATCGCCGCCGCGTCGCGCCGCACCGATATCGCGTCGCCCATGTAAGACAGCTTCAGCACCAATTCCGCCTGCCGGGGCCGCACGATGTTGGCTTCCGTGAGATCGGGGTCGGTGCGCCAAAGCATCTCGTAGGCCGTGACTTCTTCCAACCTGCCCTTGACCCGTATCGGGAACAGCTTGCGGCAACGCGCGCGCAGCTCGGGCGCGAGCGCCGCGAGGGTCTGCTCGTTGGTCAGGATCTGCTCGGCGTTGGCCAGAGACGTGAGGCGCGCACACACGTTGACCGTGTCGCCGAATACGTCGCCAGCCGAGAGCACGACCGGCCCATAGGTGAACGCCGCCTTGATGGTCAGCCTGTCGGATGCGGCCGGATCGTGCCCGGCCACCGCCTCCTGCATCTCGCAGGCCGCCCGCGCGGCGGAGTCTGCCTCCGCGAACAGGCACACGATACCGTCGCCGAGGTTCTTGACGACCGAGCCCGCGCCGCGCGCGACGTCCTCGGCCAGGCGCTGCAGCAACCGGTCGATGACGGACAGCGCCTTGGTATCGCCGAGGGATTCGTAGATTCTCGTGCTATCGGTGACGTCGGCGAAGAGAATCGCGCGTTCGGCGGTTTCCACGCTTGCTTCCCGCTACGGCCAAAGGCGCGATTTTATCCCAAGGTCCTGAGCCGGCCGCTGCATCTAAACGACCAGCGGCGGCGTCAGATCCCCGGGCGCGTCGATGTCTCGGATCACGCCCGGGTCGCCGCAGGGGATCTTCACCAGCAGACGCTGGTGTCGCTCGAGAACGCCGCGCGCGCCCTCGTCGCCCGACAGCGTCGCCAGCTCGCCGCGAAAGCGCCCGGCGATGCCGACCGGGTGGCCGCGCCGGCGGCGATAGTACGGCGCCGCGAGCACCGCACCCGCCTCGAGCGCTTCGCGCACCGCCGCGATCGAGCTGGGACGCACGAACGGCATGTCGGCCAACGCGACGATGTAGCCGCGCGCCTCTCCGGCGGCTTGCACGGCGCACGCCAGGCTCGCGCCCATGCCCTCCTCCGCGTTGGGGCACACCGCTACCTCGCAGCCTTCCGCCGCCAGGGCGCGCGCCGTTTCGTCGGCACCCGGACGCACCACCGCGACGACGCGCGAGAGCTGGCTCAGGAGGTGGCGCGCCGCCTGCACCGCGATCGGCACGCCGTGCGGCAGGCGGTGTTGCAGCTTGTCCGAGCCGAAACGGGAAGCGGACCCCGCTGCCAGCAGCAGGCCGACGAAGTCCTGGCTCAAGCTTTCTGCGGCGCGACCTCGCAGGCCGACGGCGCGAAGCGGCTCTTTTCCTTTTCGGCCCAGTCCGGCGAGCGGACGCCGTGGCGCACCGCGGTCATCTCGGCAAGGATCGCCACGGCGATCTCGGGCGGGGTCTTGGAGCCGATGAACAGGCCCACTGGACCGCGCAGCCGCGCGATCTCGGTATCCGACAGATCGAACTCGCGCAGCCGCCGGCGGCGCGCGTCGTTGTTCTTCTTCGAGCCGATCGCACCGACGTAGAACGCCGCGGACTTCAACGCTTCGAGCAGCGCCATGTCGTCGAGCTTCGGATCGTGCGTCAGCGCCACCACCGCGCTGTGGCCGTCGAGATTGAGGCCCGCGATGACGTCATCGGGCATGCCGCGATCGAGCGCCACCCCCCGCAGGTCCCATCCCTGGGCGTACTCCTCGCGCGGATCGACGACCGTCACGTGGTAGTCGAGCATCTTCGCCATCTCCGCGAGATAGCGCGTGAGCTGCCCCGCGCCGATCAGCACCAGGCGCCAGCGTGGGCCGTGCACCGTGGTAAGAACCTTGCCGTCGTACTCCAGCGCGTCCTGCCAGCTGCCGGACTCGAGCGTGACGCGCCCAGAATCCATCTCCAGGCGCCGGCGCACCAGTTGTTGCTTGCCGATCGTGTCGAGCAGCTGGCCGATCGCGCTGCCGTCCGTCACCGGCTCGAGCACCAGCTGCAGCGTGCCGCCGCAGGGCAGGCCCCAGCGGGTGGCTTCTTCGTTGGTCACGCCGTAGGTAAGCTCGTGAGGCTTCGCGGCGGCCACCGCCTTCGCCCTGACCTTCTCCACCAGGTCGTCCTCGACACAGCCTCCCGACACCGAGCCCGAGATCTGGCCGTCGTCGCGCACCGCTACCAGCGCACCGACCGGGCGCGGTGCCGATCCCCAGGTCTTGACGATGGTGCCGAGAGTCACCCCGTGACCCGCCTGCCTCCACGCTTCCGCGCTGCGCAATACTTCGATGTCGACGCTGTCCATAGCAGGCTCCCGGCCTCGGATATATCCGGTTATTTTATTCCTTTATGCGGACGCAACCGGGAATATCAACGTCACCCTGCAACCGCGCCCTCCGGCCGCCTCGCCGATCTCCAAGCTTGCGCCGTGCGACCCGGCGATCTCGGCGACAATCGCCAGCCCCAGCCCGCTACCGACGCCAGCGGTCCCCGGGACGCGGTAGAAGCGCTGCAACACTTGTGCGCGCTGGTCCGGCGGGATGCCGGGACCGTCGTCGTCGACCTCGAGGACGGCTTGCGCCCCGTCGGCGCGCGGCCGGATGCCCGTTCGCACGGTGACATGGCCGCCGGCGGGCGTGTACTCGAGCGCGTTGTGCACCAGATTCGCGAGCGCCTCGCGCAACAGGAACTCGTTACCCCGCACCCGCGCCTCCGCCAGATCGAACCCGAGGTCGATGTCGCGCGCCAGCGCACGGTGCACCCATTCGTCGGCGACGCCTTCGACGATCCGTCTCAGGTCGAGCACCTCCAGGCCTGCCTCCTGGGTGCCGCCGGGCTCGGCGCGCGCCAGCGCGAGCAGCTGATTCGCCAGCCGCGCGGTGCGCACGGTCGCCAGGTGCACCTGCTCCAGTTCGGCGCGGCATGCATCGGGCACCGGCAGCGCGAGCGCCAGCTCGGTGTGCGCCTGCAAGCCGGCGAGCGGCGTACGCAGCTGGTGGGCGGCGTTGGCGAGGAAGCGCTGCTGGTTGCTGTTCGCGTCCGCCACCTGCCCGAGCAGGTCGTTCAACGCGCCGACCATCGGCTTCGCCTCCGCCGGGACCAAGCCGACCTCGATAGGACGCAGGTCCCGCGGCGAGCGTTCCTTGATCTGCTCCGACAGCCTGTCGAGCGGCGCCAGGCCGCGCTTGACGCCGAACCACACGATGATCAGGGTGGCGATGGCGATCAGCAGCGTCGGCACGAGGCTAGAGAGCACGATATCGCGCACCAGCCGCTTTCGTTTCACCGTGGTCTCGGCGACCTGCACCGTGCACACCTTTCCCTCGCACGGCACCAGCACCGCGACCACGCGCACCTCGTTGCCTTGGTAGAGGTCGTCGTAGGCGGCGACCCCCTCCTTGGGCACCGCTCGAGCTGGCGGCGGCGCAAGGCCTGGATCCCCTGCGATCGCCTTGCCGTCGGGAGCCAGCACGCGGAAATAGATCTGGTCATAACGGTCGGTGCGCAGCACGCGCTCGGCAGCGCCGGGCAGATCGAGCTCATAGGCGGCGTTATCGAAGCGGATGCGCTCGCCGAGCGCCACCCCGACGTCGATCAGCGCCTGATCGTAGGCCGCCCTGGCGGGTTCGATCGAAGGGTAATAGGCGATCATCGCGCCCGCCGCCATCAGCGCCGTGATCGGCGGCAGCAGTAGCCGCAGCAGCTGCACCCTGACGCTACGCCCGCTCGTCACGTCACCGTTCCCGGTATTCTTCGAGCATGTAGCCGAATCCGCGCACCGTGCGGATTCGCACCCCGGCCGGCTCCAGCTTGGCGCGCAGGCGCGAGACATAAACCTCGATGGCGTTGGGCGAGAGCTCCTCGCCCCAGTTCGCCACCGCCTGGATGATCGCTTCCTTCGACACGATGCGATCGGCCCGCGCGAGCAGAACCTCGAGCACCGCCCACTCGCGCGCCGCGAGCTCGAGCGGCGCGCCCGCAAGATACGCGCGCCGCGCCACGGTATCGAGCACCAGCGGGCCGTGCACGACCTTCGGGCCAACCTGCGACTGGCTGCGGCGGATCAGCGCACGCACGCGCGCCGCGAGCTCCGACATCGCGAACGGCTTGGCGACGTAGTCGTCGCCGCCCAGGTCGAGGCCGCGCACGCGGTCATCGACCGCGTCGCGCGCCGTGAGCAGCAGCACCGGCATGCGCTCCGCCGCCGCGCGCAGGCGGCGCAATGCCTCGAAGCCGTCCATGCCCGGCAACCCCACGTCGAGGATGACCAGGTCGAAGCGCTCCTGCGTCACGGCGAGCAACGCCTGCTCACCGCTTGTCACGGCGTCGACTGCGTAGCCCTCCGCCTCGAGAATACGGGCAAGGCCACGGGCGAGGACAACGTCGTCCTCGACGATCAGGATGCGCATGGGGCAGGCATGGGACTGGCAGCAGCATGATAGCCCCCCCGGCCCGCGCCACGTGCAGCCCGTCAGCGCACCCGCCCGAAGCGCCTCAGGCGGTCTTGCGGCCTTGATGCTCGAGCAGCATGTAGCCGAAGCCGCGCACCGTTCGGATACGGATCCCTGAAGGCTCGAGCTTGGCGCGCAGGCGCGAGACGTAGACCTCGATCGCATTCAGCGACAAGTCGTCGTTGACGCCGGCGACCGCCTCGATGATTGCCTCCTTCGAGACGGTGCGCTCGATGCGCTCGAGCAGCACGACGAGCACCGACCATTCACGCGCCGCCATTTCGAGCGGCTGACCGTTGAGCCATGCGCGGCGCGCATTGGTGTCGAGCGTCAGAGGGCCGTGCACGATGCGCGGCCCGCTTTGCCCGCGGCCGCGCCTGCCGAGCGCGCGCACGCGCGCCGCGAGCTCGGGCAGCGCGAACGGCTTGGGCATGTAATCGTCGGCGCCGAGGTCGAGCCCGCGCACGCGGTCGTCGACTGCGTCGCGCGCCGTGAGGATCAGCACCGGCTGCGCGTGGCCAGCGGCGCGCATCCGCTTGAGCACCTCGTAGCCGTCAATGCCCGGCAGGCCGATATCGAGCACCATCAGGTCGAAGCGCTCAGACGCCATGCGGCCGAGCGCATCCTCGCCGCTGCCCGCGGCGGCGACCTCGTAGCCCTGGGTGACGAGCGCCCGGGACAGCCCTGCCGCCAGCGAGGCGTCATCCTCGACGAGCAGCAGGCGCACCGCGGCAGGGCCCTGAGTCGCGAGCGGCGAGCCGCCGGCATCGTGAGTGGGGTTCAGCGGCATGTGGTTCATCTTCGGCTCCTCATGAGTTTTCGATTGACCGCGGAAGGCGGATGCCCGAGGCTAGCGTCCGAGCCTTACCCCTTGCTTAAGCTATTCTTGCGCCCGACTGACTGACCGGTCCCCCGTGATTCCGTTTCCGCAGTGCAACATTGCCCTCGTTTTTGCGCTTCGCTAGGATAGGCGCGCAAATCACGCGATCGCCAAGCCCGCAACCAGGTGTTTATTCCAAGCGGGCGCCGGCGCGGCACGTCCAGCCACAAGAACCATCCCGAAGGAGGCGACATGGCAGTGAAGATTTCAATGACGGTCAACGGCAAGCCCGTCTCGGCGGAGGTTGAGGCGCGCACCTTGCTGGTGACGTTCATCCGCGAGCACCTGAGGCTCACCGGCACGCACGTAGGCTGCGATACCGCGCAGTGCGGTGCCTGCACGGTGCACATGAACGGCAAGGCGGTAAAGGCCTGCTCGATGCTGGCGATGCAGGCCGAAGGCGCCCAGATCCTCACCATCGAGGGCGTAGCGAAGGCCGACGGCACGCTGCATCCGATGCAGGCGGCGTTCAAGGAGCACCACGGGCTGCAGTGCGGTTTCTGCACGCCCGGCATGGTCATGAGCGCCCTCGAATTCGCCAAGAACAAGCCCGGGGCGAGCGAGCAGGAAGTGCGCGAGAGCCTCGAAGGCAACCTGTGCCGCTGCACCGGCTACCACAACATCGTCAAAGCGATCATGGCCGGCTCCAAGACCATGGCCGCGTCCAAGTGAAGGAGGGCATGCCATGGCTGCATCCCTGATCGGCGCTCGCGTAGAGCGCAAAGAAGACTACCGCTTCCTCACCGGGGCGGGCCAGTACACGGACGACGTGGCCCTGCCGCGGCAGACCTACGCGGTGTTCGTGCGCTCGCCGCACGCGCACGCGAAAATCAGGTCGATCAAGAAAGGCGCTGCGCTCAAGGCGCCGGGCGTGCTCGCGGTATATACCGGCGAGGACCTCGCCGCGGCGAAGGTCGGCGGGCTGCCGTGCGGCTGGCTGATCACCGGCACCGACGGCCAGCCGATGAAGGAGCCGCCGCACCCGCCGCTCGCCCAAGGCAAGGTGCGCTACGTCGGCGACCACGTCGCGGTGGTGATCGCCGAGAGCCAGAGCGCGGCGCGCGACGCGGCCGACCTGGTGCAGGTCGATTACGAGCCGCTGCCCGCGGTGGTGGATGCGTCCAAGGCAACGCAGAAAGGGGCGCCCGCGCTGCACGACATCGCGCCGGACAACAAGTGCTACACCTGGGCGCTGGGCGACAAGGCCGCGGTGGACACAGCGTTTGCCAAGGCCGCGCACGTCACGAAGCTGGAATTCATCAATAATCGGCTGATCCCGAACGCGATCGAGCCGCGCGCGGCGAATGCGACGTATTCGCGCGCCGACGACAGCTACACGCTGTACGTCGCCAGCCAGAACCCGCACGTCGAGCGGCTGCTGATGACCGCTTTCGTGCTCGGGCTGCCCGAGCACAAAGTGCGGGTGGTGGCGCCCGATGTCGGCGGCGGCTTCGGCTCCAAGATCTACCTTTACGCCGAAGACGTGGCGGTCACCTGGGCCTCGCGGCAGCTTGGCCGCCCGGTCAAGTGGACCGCCGAACGAAGCGAGTCGTTCGTCTCCGACGCGCATGGACGCGACCACCACACCGTCGCCGAGATGGCGATGGATAAGGACGGCAAGTTCCTCGCGATGCGCGTGCACACCACGGCGAACCTGGGCGCCTACCTGTCGACCTTCGCCTCGTGCATCCCGACCATCCTGTACGCGACGCTGCTCGCCGGGCAGTACACCACGCCGGCGATCTACTGCGAGGTCACCGCGGTGTTCACCAACACCGCCCCGGTGGACGCCTACCGCGGCGCCGGCCGTCCGGAGGCCACCTACGTGGTCGAGCGCCTGGTCGAGACCGCGGCGCGCGAGATGAAGATCGACCCGGCCGAGATCCGCCGGCGCAACTTCATCAGGACCTTCCCATACCAGACGCCGGTGGCGCTGATGTACGACACCGGCAACTACGACGCGACGCTCGACGCGGCGATTAAGATGGCCGACGTCGCCGGCTTCCCGAAGAGGAAGGAGGAAGCCGCGAAGCGCGGCAAGCTGAGGGGCCTGGGCTACACCTGCTACATCGAGGCCTGCGGCATCGCGCCGTCCAACATCGCCGGTGCGCTCGGCGCGCGCGCGGGGCTGTTCGAGGCGGGCGAAGTTCGCATGCACCCGACCGGCAGCGTGACGGTGTTCACCGGCTCGCACTCGCACGGCCAGGGCCACGAGACCACCTTCGCGCAGGTCGTCGCCGACAGGCTCGGCCTGCCGATCGAGAGCGTCGACATCGTGCACGGCGACACCTCGAAGATCCTGTTCGGCATGGGCACCTACGGCTCGCGCTCGATCGCGGTGGGCGGTACGGCAATCGTCAAGGCGCTCGACAAGATCGTCGCCAAGGGCAAGAAGATCGCCGCGCACTTGATGGAGGCCGCCGAGACCGACATCGAGTTCGACCGGGGCGTATTCAAGGTTGCCGGCACCGACAAGCAGAAGACCATCGGGGAGGTGGCGTTCGCAGCCTACGTGCCGCACAACTATCCGCTGGACAAGCTCGAGCCCGGCCTCAACGAGAACGCGTTCTACGATCCGACCAACTTCACCTTCCCGGCGGGCAGCTACGTCTGCGAGGTGGAGATCGACCCGGATACCGGCGTCACGAAGGTGGTCAAATTCACGGCGGTGGACGACTTCGGCAAAATCATCAACCCGATGATCGTCGAGGGACAGGTGCACGGCGGCCTGACGCAGGGCATCGGCCAGGCGCTCACCGAGAACTGCCGCTACGACCCGGAGACGGGGCAGCTGCTGAGCGGCT
>Ga0316628_100000170_pt1 | contig 40957 bp, 41 predicted proteins | sample OWC_Aug_M2_C1_D5_FD_207648 | JGI IMG/M metagenome (GOLD analysis project Ga0316628, IMG submission 207648) | Wetland soil microbial communities from Old Woman Creek delta, Ohio, United States - OWC_Aug_M2_C1_D5_C | ecosystem: Environmental > Terrestrial > Soil > Wetlands | place: USA: Ohio...
AACATCCTGCCCGGCAAGGATGGCCTGCTGCACATCTCGCAGATCTCCAACGAGCGCATCAACACCGTGGCCGAACACCTGAAGGAAGGCCAGGTCGTGCGCGTCAAGGTGCTGGAAGCGGACGAGAAGGGCCGGCTGCGCCTGAGCATGAAGGCCGTCGCCGCGGAACAGACGGCGCCGGCTGCCGCCGCCGAATAGTCTGCGTAGTTGGCAACGGCAAAAGCCCCGCTTGCGGGGCTTTTGTTTTTATGCCGGCTGTCTTTCGCACCAGGGGCGTGCGGCAAGCGCAACGGCCTGGGAACGCTTCAAATTCCTTGCAACGGCGCGGCCGATCGGCGCGCACGGCGGCTACAGTCTTTCCCCCATTGCGGGCGGTATTCGGGAAACCCATCATGCATGACCATGGCGTAGGCGCGCCCTGGCCGCCGCCCATGAATGAAAGGTGAGGTCGATGAAGCTGCGAAATCTGTTGCTTCAGCATGGCGTGGTGACGCTGTACCAGCGTTTCGAAAGCGTTGCCGCCATTGCCATGATGGTGCTGGTCACGCTGATGATCAGCGTGGCCGTCGTGCGCTTGACGTACACCGTGATCAACGGCCTCTTGCTGGGCGCGCTGAATCCGCTCGATCACAAGATATTCCAGGGGGTCTTCGGGGATCTCGTCACCATCCTGATTGCCCTGGAGTTCAACCACAGCCTTCAGTATGTGGTGTCCGGAAAGAAAAGCATCATCCAGACCAGGCTCATCCTGCTGATCGCCCTGCTGGCGGTGGCGCGTAAATTCATCGTCCTGGATATTGAGGGGACGACGCCGGGAGTCATGCTGGGTCTTTCCTCGATCGCGCTGGTGGTGGGTATCGTCTACTGGCTGCTGCGCGGCTACGACGATCACGCGGCTTCAATGCAGCCGCCGAGGTTTTCCGAGAACCCAAGGCGGGATGAGGACGTGTGAATGGACGCGTTGATCGCATGGCGTCCTGCGCCTGCGTCCGGTCCGGGAGCGGCAGGCGAGGGCATTCGCGGCGTTGCGGCGATCTGGCCGATCCCGCGATCGGCTCCATAGCCCTGCGGCACCTTCGGTGAAGCCATGGCCTGGCTCGTGACAAAGTACCTACTGACCGCGGCCGTCGTCGTGCTCATCTCGGAGGCCGCGAAGCACAGCGGCAAGCTGGGCGGCTTCGTCGCCGCGCTGCCGCTCGTCACGCTGATGGCACTGATCTGGCTCCATGTGGAGGGGCAGCCTGCGGACAGGATCGCCGGTTTCGCGTGGTATACCTTCTGGTACGTCATCCCCACCTTGCCGATGTTCCTGGCATTCCCGGCCCTGCTGCCGCGCATCGGCTTCTGGCCGGCGCTGCTTGCCTGCATCCTTCTCACCGCCGCGTGCTTCGCGTTGTTTGCGCTGGCGCTGCGCAGGTTCGGCATCGAGTTGCTGTAGGGACGAGCCTCAGTGCGGCGAAGTCACTTTGCAGGCAGGGTGGCGGCGGGTTTGTTGCAGCCGATCTCGGCAAACCGCGATTGCAGCGCCGCGATGCGCTGCTGCGCCTCGGTGATGTAGGCCGAGGCTTGACGGCGATCGGACGCCGCCGCAAACGCAAAGCTTGCCTGGCCGCGCTGGCTTGCGATCTGCGACTGAAGCCAGTCGCACTCCTGTGCGCGGGCCGCTTCATTCGGCGGCTGCGGCCGGTCGAGTATTGCAGCCGCGTAGGGTGTTGCTGGTTCTTGCTTTGCCGTGTGTTGCGGCGGCGTGCCGCATGCCGCGAGCATCAGGGGTATAAACAGGGCCATAACGGTGGTTGTGTATCGCATATTCCTTCCTTTCTACTCGTACATTGTAAGCCATGTCCTTCGCGAACCTCGCGTAAAGGTCCCGATGCGCCGCATGACCACACACGAACTCCCTCAAAATACTTGAGTACAGCGCGGTGTCGCACAAGTACAACAGGGGGTTTGCCGGAACATCCGGCATCCGCCAAATACACGATTGCTTCCTAGAGGCTGACCTCGTAGAATCCGCACGATGTCGTCAGGGCGGCGACATCGCCAGCGTTCTGGCTGGCAAAGCAACAGAGTGTTTTGTTTTTCTGATTTGCAGGTAATGGAGGGGAAAACCATGAACGAACAACTGCGAAAAATATGCGGGGCGGCCCTGATGGCCGCCGGGATGACCTTGCTGACCGCATGCGGCGGCGGGGGCGGTGGGGGCGGTGGTACGCCCGGCGCCGCGGGGGTCAAGACAGCCGGCGTCGCCACGCCAGCCAAGGTGGCCATCGTGCCTGCGAAATAGCGCCCACATGACAACATACAAAAGAAGAAAGAACGACATGAACAAGAAACTGCTTTCATTTTTGTGGGTGGCGATAACCACGATAGCGGTCTTGCCCGCCTCGACTTATGCGGCGCCTCCGGCGAGTTCTCCCTACGCGACGGATGTGACCAGCCAGTCGGTGGAGGACGTTACCTCCGGCCTGATGCTGCGCATGAACTACTTCCTGTGCCAGTTGCGGGCGGCGCGGCCCGATGCGCTGACCAACCAGGGGCCTTACTATGCCCTCGTCGACGACAACGTGTGCAACGGTATCCCCCCTTCCAACGGGCCCAGCTACCAGAAGGAGGTGGTCAACTCCACCCAGGTCTCCGACGCCGCCCCGATGCTTGTGGATTCCTGGCAGGATACAGGCTGGGGCTTCGGACTGATGGCGCACACCACTGCCTCGTCGGCACCCAGCGCGAGCGCGCCGTATGGCGTGTTCCGCTCTGACTTCTGCGACGGCGGCGTAAAGCCGTGCGCCACCAACAGGAGCATGATGTCGGGCTATATCAACGCGAACGCCACCGGTCTTTCCTACTCGACCTCCTACGCGATGGCCGGAAGCACGTTCACTTCCGCGCTCAACATGGCCTTTACCGGCGCTTCCTCGGGCAGCGGCAATTTTTCGTACATATTCGCGGCTTCTGGCGTCGCCCCCACAGCCACGACCTATACCTTCGCCTACAACGCAACCAATTTCCTCCGCAGTGACGGTGTAACGCAGGCCTGCTTCGACCGCAACCTGGCCAACGCGACGCCGATCATCTGGAGCTACGGCCTGTATGATGCGGTCACCGGCAACCATTACGACCGCAACGTCGGCTTTCCCATTCAGTATGTGGACGCGACGGGTGCCACCCTGCAAGGCTTCATCAGCTACTGGGGGCTGATGGTGCCCACGATGACGCCGCCGGCCTCCGGCACGACGATCACCCGCATGGATTACTCCACCAACCCGCCCACGCAGGCCAACTACACACTGCTGCAGGCGGGAGGCAAGCTGATCAAGCATACCAGGACCGCAAAGACCCTGGCCCAGATGGACAAGGTCCACTTCGGCTACTGGCCGGCAGCGCCTATTCCGGCCCCCCCGGCGACGCCCATCATGACTCCCACCAGCGTCATCAACGGCATCACTTACAGCAACGAGTATGACCTGTACTGGGACAACACCTTGGGCCAGTTCGTAGTGGACGGCCAGTATGACCCGATGATGCCGATGTCACCCGTGCCCGCGTCCGCAGTCGCCGTGACCAACCCCGCAATGGCGGCGGGCAACTTGGCCGGGCTGTCGTTCTCCCTGCTCAGCGGCGACCAGGTGAGCATCACGCCTGCCGACATGGCAAATCTTGCCGTCACCACCTCGGCCACCCCGGTTTCGCTCAGCACCCAGAACTTCGTCTACCCGGACCAGTTCGCGACGCTTGGCGGCCTGAAATGCATCAGCGACTGCCCGACGGCGGCCAGCATTTTGGCCGCGTCGGGGGTTCCGAACACTTCGGCCAACTACGGTTATACCTCGTCCTCCAGCGTGGCTGTGCCGCTGACCGGCAACTTCATCGCCGGCAGCACGACGGCAACGGTCGCTTCCAACGCCTACGTGGTGCCCGGCATGCAGCTGATTGCTGCCTCAGGCGTCATCGGCGCGGTTTCGGCGGTGTCCGGTACCACCACGCTGACGCTGGCCGCCCCGGCCCTGCTGAGCGCCAGCGCAGCCAGCGCCACAACGAGCGGCTTGGGCACGTGGGGGCCGCCCGTCCCCACCGGCTCGCTGAGTTCCTATACGCTGGACGGCACCAGCGGCAACATGGTCGATCAGGCCGGCTCCGCCGTGCTGTACGCAGCCCCCATGATGATGGGTCTGTACAGCGGCAGGATGGTGGCGCTGACCAACAACAACGCAGGCGACAGCCTGACCGAGCTGGATGCCGCAAAAGCGCGGGCCGGCACGTCCGGCCAGTACCGGCAGGGCGACACGGACCTGATCGCCAGCTATTACCAGTGGGATACCGGCTCCATGTTCATCGATCAACTCGCCGTGCTGAAGGATGCCACGGGTGCGACGGTGAAGTTCGATGCCCCGCTGTCGGTGAACTTCACGGTACCCGCCAACAACGCGGGTACCAACCTGCCGTATGGCGCATACGCCGGGGCCAACATGACGCTGGCGTATGGCGGCTTCGGCGCGCTGTGGGGCATACCCTTCGTTTGCACGGATGAAACGACGAACGGTCCCTGCAGTTATGGCACGCTGCCGGCCGGTTCGGCGCCGCCCCAAAGCTGGGTCTGGGGGCCCGCCTTCGCGATTCCGTATGATACGGTGAACGGCTATGTCACGGCGGATGCGCAGGCCGCGGGCGTGCCGAACGCAACACCCGGCCAGATTGCGACCTATTACGTGAAGCCGCTCGCGGAAGCGCTGCGCCTGGCGTATGTGCCTACCACGACGATTTGCACGGCTGCCCTGACCCTGCCGCCGGCAAACGCGACTTATCCCACGGCGACCGGATTCCAGGACCCGACCGCGATCATGGGGCCGACGCCGACGCCGGCCAACGGCGCGCCGCGCGTGATCCAGGGTGTGGTGAAGTACTAGGCATGCAGTAACGCACCACGAAAGTGATGTGAACAGAGGGGCATGTGATATATACATGCCCCTTTTTCTTCAGAATCGGATGGAGGGGATCGCGGATTGATGGAGCGGGCAAATTACCGGATTGCGCTGGGGCTGCTGGCTTCCGTGCTGGTGCATGGCCTGATCCTGTTCGCCTTGCCGACCGGCGCGCCGCCCCAGGGGCTGGCCAACGGACTGCCTGCGCTGCGGGTCGAGATCGCGCACGTGCCCCGGCCCTCAACCAACCCTGGTTCCGGTCACGGCCCTGACCACGGACAGGCCAAATCCGCTCCCAACCGCACGGCGGTGGCGGCTGCAACGGCGCGCCCCGGCGTCGAGCCCGCGGCGCCGGAAAATCCGGTCGGCACCCCGTCAATCAGCGTGGCGGAGCGGCCCCGCGCCAAACCGGAATTCCCGGCGGCTGCGCATGCAGACTCCCCGGTTTCCGCAAATGAACCCCCCGCAGCCCCGGCCGGCGCGGCGCACGGCGTCGCGCTGCCGGGCGCCATTTCCCCGCCCTGGGCGTCGGGGCTGCCCGTGCGGCCGGCGAATACCGCAATGCCGAACGCCGCCTATGCGCTGCAGATGCCGGGGCCGGCCAGGGTTCCTGCGGCGGCGCCCCCCGCGGATCAACAGGCGCAGCGGCGCGCCCCCGCGCTACTGCGCCAGCTTGCCGAATTGCTGGCAGCACGCCTCAGGGAACGTGACAGCAATGTCGAGGGCCGCTGTGTGATGAAGGAGACGGTCCCCGGCCAAGCCGCACTGGTGTGCTCGCCGGAACGGATCGCCAGCTTGTTGCGGCAGGACGAGCCCGCCATCACGGGCATGCTGCGTGCGCTGCGCGTGTCCGGCATCGCCGCCGACGGTTTTGCCGTCGATGTGAGCAAGGGAAGGGTGACCATGGCCCTCGGCGAACCGGCGCCGTTCGCCCGGGCATTGCCCTGATTGGGATGCGCCGGGAATAGCCCTTTCCGAACCGGCGCCGCAGGAACAAAAAAGGAGCCTTCCGGCTCCTTTTCATTGGGGGAGCGCACGCGCGCGCCAGCCCCGCATCGAATCGGGCGCGCTCCTGCCCCGGGCCTAGTCACGGCAGGGCAGGGCGCGCCAGGGGCTATTTGGCGATCTGCCGCTCCCTGAATTCGTCCAGCGTCTTGCAGTCTATGCACAGCGTGGCGGTGGGGCGGGCTTCCAGGCGGGAAAGGCCGATTTCCACGCCGCATTTCTCGCAGTAGCCATAGTCGCCGGCGTCGATCTTGGTCAGCATTTCGTCTATCTTCTTGATCAGCTTGCGCTCGCGGTCGCGGTTGCGCAGCTCCAGGCTCATGTCCGATTCCTGGCTGGCGCGGTCGTTGGGGTCGGCGAAGACGGTTGCCTCATCCTGCATGGTGTGCACGGTGCGGTCAATGTCGGCGCCCAGATCGGCCTTGATGCCGTTCAGAATGGCGCGAAAATGATCCAATTGGGCTGGACTCATGTATTCCTCCCCCTTCTTCATCTTGTATGGGGGAATGTCCTTGCTAGCTTGTACGGGCATTACAATCTCCAGTTTTTGGGGAAACCTGTTTTTTGGAACGCGCTTTAATACCAGAAACAGCCCCGGCTTGCAACCTGAATCAAGCTGCCACAACCCCCACTATACTCCTTTGGCACCGGGGCGGGGTATTGATTTATTTCACCTTTTCAGCGCCATCTGCTGCACCAGCGTGGTGGCGATTTCTTCCACCGACATGGCGGTCACGTCGAGAAAGGGGATGCCGAGCTGCTGCATCATGTCCTCGGCCTGCCGTACTTCCCTGCGGCAGGTTTCCAGCGTGGCGTAGCGGCTGTCGGGCGAGCGCTCGGCGCGGATTTGCTGCAGGCGTTCGGGGCGTATGGTCAGCCCGTACAGCTTCTTGCGCATGCCCTTGAGGGGAAGCGGCAGGGTTCCCGTGCTCAGATCCTCTTCCACCAGCGGATAGTTGGCGGCGTAGAGGCCGAACTGCAGCGCAAGATAGAGCGAGGTCGGCGTCTTGCCGCAGCGCGAAACGCCCACCAGCACGATCTCGGCACGCTCCAGGTTGCGGCTGATGCCGCCGTCGTCGTGGTCCAGCGCAAAGTTCACCGCATCCATCCGCGAGGTGTAGCTGGAGCCCGCGCCGTGCGAGCGGCCGACGGCATGGGAGGACAGGGTGCCGAGCTCCGCCTCCATCGGCGTGATGAACATCTCGAACAGGTCCAGCACCAGGGCATCGCCCTGGCCGATGATGCCGCGCAGGGCGGGAGCGATCAGCGTGCTGAGCACCAGGGGGCGCTGTCCGTCGGCCAGCGCGGCTTCATTGATCTCCGCCACGGCGTCGCGGGCCTTGTCGGGCGTGTCGACGTAGCGCAGGGTGACGCGACGGAACTCGATGCCTTCGAACTGGGAGAGCAGGCTGCGCCCCAGCACTTCCGCGGTGAGGCCGGTGCGGTCGGATATGAAAAATGCGGTGCGGTGCTTATTATTCATTCCAGTCGGCGGGCATTTGCCCTATCATGTGCCGTAGGTCCGGCAAGAATACAAGACGAAGGAGGCCACCATGGATCAACAGTATATCGCGCCATTCGAGACGTTGCGCATGGGCGATGTGCCCAGGGTCGGCGGCAAGAATGCATCCCTGGGCGAAATGATCTCGCAGCTCGCGCACCTGGGCGTGCGCGTGCCGGGAGGTTTCGCCACCACGGCCGCCGCCTACCGCGATTTCATGGCCCGGAACGATCTGGGCCGGCGCATCCAGGCGCTGCTCGACAAGCTGGACGTGGCCGACGTCACCGCGCTGGCGCAAACCGGCAGCCAGATCCGCCAGTGGATCATGGAAACCCCGCTGCAGCCCGCGCTGGAACAGCAGATCCGCGAGGCGCACCGGGCGATGGTGGCGCAGGCGGGCGGCGAAGTCACCCTGGCGGTGCGGTCTTCCGCCACCGCGGAGGACCTGCCCGATGCCTCCTTCGCCGGGCAGCAGGAAACCTACCTCAACATCTCCGGCATCGAAAACGTGCTCACGGCCGTGCGCGAGGTATTCGCCTCGCTCTATAACGACCGCGCCATCGCCTACCGGGTGCACCAGGGCTTCGTGCACCATGAGGTGCTGCTCTCGGCGGGCATCCAGCGCATGGTGCGCAGCGACATCGGGGCCTCCGGCGTGATCTTCACGCTGGATACCGAATCGGGTTTCGACCAGGTGGTGTTCATCACCTCGGCTTACGGCCTGGGCGAAACCGTGGTGCAGGGTGCGGTGAACCCGGACGAATTCTACGTCTACAAGCCCGCGCTCAGGCAGGGCAAGTCCGCCGTCATCCGCCGCCACCTGGGGGGCAAGGCGATCAAGATGGTCTATGGCGAGGCGAGCCAGGCGGGGCGCTCGGTGCGCACCGTGCAGACCTCCAACCAGGAGCGCCGGGCGTTCTCCCTCAGCGATGCGGAAGCGGAGGAGCTCGGCCGCTACGCGCTCACCATCGAGCAGCACTACGGGCGCCCGATGGACATCGAGTGGGCCAGGGACGGCGCGGACGGCAAGCTGTACATCCTGCAGGCGCGTCCGGAGACGGTGCAGGCGCGGAGCAACCTGGAAATCCTGCGCCGCTACCGCCTGAAGCAGCGCTCGGAAGTGCTGGTTTCAGGGCGCGCCATCGGGCAGAAGGCGGGTGCCGGGCGCGTGTGCGTGGTGCCGGATGCCAGCCAGATGGAGCGGGTGCAGCAGGGCGACGTGCTGGTGACCGACATGACTGACCCTGACTGGGAGCCGGTGATGAAGCGCGCTTCGGCCATCGTCACCAACCGCGGCGGCCGCACCTGCCATGCCGCCATCGTGGCGCGCGAGCTCGGCATCCCGGCGGTGGTGGGCTGCGGCACGGCCACCGATACGCTGAAGGATGGCGACGAGGTGACCGTCTCCTGCGCCGAGGGCGACGTCGGCAAGGTGTACCGGGGCAGGCTGGAGGTCGAGGTGTTAGACCTCGCGCTGGACAAAATGCCGCCGCCGCCGGTGAAGATTTCGCTCAACGTGGCCAACCCGGAGCTGGCGCTGGAATTCAGCCGCCTGCCGAATTTCGGGGTGGGCCTGGCGCGGCTGGAATTCATCATCGCGCGCATGATAGGCATCCACCCCAGGGCGGCGCTGGATTATCCCAGCCTGCCGCCGGACGTGAAGAAGCAGGTGGAAGAGAAGAGCGCGGGCTACGCGTCGCCGGTGGACTTTTACGTCGAGAAGATGGCAGAGGGCATTGCCACCCTGGGCGCGGCCTTCGCGCCGAAGCCGGTGATCCTGCGCTTTTCGGATTTCAAGTCCAACGAGTACTCCAGCCTGATCGGCGGCGCGCAGTACGAGCCGACCGAGGAAAACCCCATGATCGGCTTCCGCGGCGCATCGCGCTACATCTCGGAGAGCTTCCGCGACTGCTTTGCGCTGGAATGCCGTGCCATGCGCAAGGTCCGCGACGATATGGGGCTGACCAACGTCGAGGCGATGATCCCCTTCGTGCGCGACCTCAACGAGGCGCGCGGCGTCATTGCCGAACTGGAGAAGAACGGGCTGAAGCGCGGCGTGAACGGCCTGCGCGTGATCATGATGTGCGAGATCCCCTCCAACCCGCTGCTGGCCGAGCAGTTCCTGGAACTGTTCGACGGCTTCTCCATCGGCTCCAACGACCTCACGCAGCTGACCCTGGGCGTAGACCGCGATTCCGGCATCGTCGCCGGCTCCTTCGACGAGCGCAACCCCGCCATGCTGGCGCTGCTCTCCATGGCCATCAAGGCCTGCCGCAAGCTGAACAAGTACATCGGCATCTGCGGGCAGGGGCCGTCCGACCATCCCGACTTCGCGCTGTGGCTGATGGAGCAGAACATAGAGGCCATCTCGCTCAACCCCGATACGGTGGTGGAGACCTGGCTGTACCTGGCGGAGCAGGCGAAGGCCAAGTAGTGCCCGAGGCCGGTGATGAAGGCATCGTTTGAGCACCCGCTTGTGGGCGCCCGCCGCTTGGCGGGATAATGCGGGACTTTCCAGCTCGAAGCCGGTTTTGTCAGGAAGAAGCATGCTCGTCCGCATCAGTGTCTTTGTCTTTTGGTTGATTCATTTCCTGCCGTTCCGCGTGATCGTTGCCGTCGGCAATGGCCTGGGCGCGCTCTTGTATCCGTTCGCGAGGTCGCGCCGCAGGGTGGCCATGATCAATCTGGCGCTATGCTTTCCGGAGATGAGCGAGGCTGCGCGCGAGAAGCTGGTGCACGAACATTTCAAGCTGTTTACCCGCGCCCTGGTCGAACGCTGCATCCTGTGGTGGTCGAGTGCCGAACGCATACTCGGGCTGATACGCGTGGAGGGGCTGGAGCACTTCGAGTCCGCCCGTGGCAAGCCTGTCATCTTGCTGACCCCGCATTTCGTCGGCCTGGACATTGCGGGGCAGTGGGTGGCCCTGAATGCCGACGGCGTGAGCATGTATGCCAAGCAGAAAAGCCAGTACGTCACCGACCTGCTCATCGAGAAGCGGGGGCGCTTTCGCACCCAGCATCTCTATTCCCGGCAGGATGGGCTGCGCCCCATCATCAAGTGGATACGCGCGGGCGCCCCGTTCTTCTATCTTCCCGATCAGGACCAGGGGGTGAGGGACGGCGCATTCATCCCGTTTTTCGGCGTGCCGGCCGCAACCATGACTTCCATCCCGCGCCTCGTCAAGATGACCGGGGCCCGGGTCATCGGCTGCGTCACGCGCCTGCTGCCGGGCGGGCAGGGGTATGTGGTGACGTTCTATCCCGCCTGGGACAACTACCCCACCGGCGACGACATTGCCGATACGCGCCGCGTGAACGAATTCATCGAGCAGCGCGTGCTGGAAATGCCCGCACAGTATTTCTGGCTGCACAAGCGCTTCAAGACCCGCCCGGAGGGCGAGCCGTCCTTCTACGCGAAATGACGCCGTGTCCTCGGCGGCGCACCGGCCGGGGCTTTGTGCGCCGGGATTTTTGCGCTGGTCCGGGGGCAAATAAGTTCACACGGCGGTACGCGAGTGTGATTTAATAACCCGAAAACGCTGACGCCGATGGGGCCTTTGGCGGCCGCCCAACCGAGTATCGTCAGCCAGGGCGCATAAACCACGGAAGCATTGAGGAGCAGAGTATGAGCAATATCATTCCAGACGTCGCGCTGATAGACAACAGCGACGAGCGCGCGCCGCTGGTGCTGGTGCTGGATTGTTCCGGCAGCATGCTGGACGACAACAAGATCGGCCTGCTGAACGATGGCCTGAAGACCCTGGAGAAGGAACTCAAGGCAGACCCCATCGCGGCCCGCTGCGGCCGGGTGCTGGTCATTTCCTTCGGCGGCGACAACGATGTGGAGCTGATGGGCGACTGGACCGATGCGATGGATTTCACGCCGCCCGATCTCAAGGCCGGCGGCATGACGCCCATGGGCGCGGCGATGCGCTGCGCGCTGGACGAGATCGAATCGCAGAAGAGCCAGATGCGCAGTGCGGGCGTTTCCTACAAGCGGCCGATCATCATGCTGTTGTCCGACGGCGAGCCCACCGACGACTGGCAGCAGGTGGCGGCGGACTGCAAGAGCGCGGAAGCGCAGCACAAGGTCAACGTCATGGCCATCGGCATCGGCGACCAGGCCAACCGCGACATCCTGGGCGCGTTCAGCAACAAGGGCGCGCTCAACATGAAGGGCCTGAAGTTCAAGGAACTGTTCATCTGGCTGAGCCGCAGCATCCAGGCGGTATCGCGTGCCGCGACCGGCGGCACGGTGCAGCTTAACCCGGTGGACAGCTGGGCCCAGATCCAGACCTGATCCGGAGCGGTACCGGGAATCACATCAACTTCGACTCCAGGTTCGCCGATGAAATGGAAAGTGTTTTTTGCCTGCGCCGCGGGCAAGTATCATCTGGCCAGCAACGCGCCGTGCCAGGACGCCGGGCAGTACACGGTGGTGGACGACGTGCTGATCGGCGTGGTGTGCGACGGCGCGGGCTCCGCCAGCGAGGGGCAGTTCGGCTCGGATTTCGTCGCAAAGAGGGTTGCCGCGCTGATTTCGGACTCGATCAAATCCGGGCAATTCGCGAAGTCCGCTCCGGCGGATTGCCGCGCCTATCTCTTCGCCATCGTCGAGCAGGCCCGCTCCGAACTCGATGAAATCGCCGCGGCCCGCCGGCTGACGCTCAGGGATTTTGCCTGCACGCTGGTGGGATGCGTCGCTTCGCGCGACGCAGGCTGCTTCTTCCACATCGGAGACGGGTTCGCCATCTACATGAAGGAGGACGGCGAATCCGTGCTGTCGCAACCCGAGAACGGCGAGTATTCCGACCAGACCTATTTCGTCACGGACGACAGCTGGAGCGAGCATCTCAGGGTGACGCCCCTCTCGGAAATCAACCGCGGCGGCATCATCGGCCTGATGAGCGACGGGACCTCGCCGTTTGCCGTCAACCGGCCCAAGACCGGCTTTTACCGGCCTTTCATCGACCCGGTGGTGAATTTCCTGAAGGATGCCACGGAGGAAAACGGCAACCAGGCCCTGAAGCACATGCTGGAAGACGAGAAGACGTACCAGATCACGTCTGACGACAAGACGCTCCTGCTCGCCCTGGCAAGCTGACAGGCGAAGGGCGGATTCTGCGAGTTTCTCCCGTGGCTGCCATCAGAAATTCTTCCCCCGCCGCGGCACCGGCCAACATCGTGCGGCTGGTGTGGCCCGGCGGTCGGTCGGAGCCGGCCGAGCTCATCCCCATCGGCAAATCGGGCGGCGCCGGCGAAGTCTTCGCCATCGCCAACCGGCCCGGCCACGTGGCCAAGCTGTATCATGCCGCCACCAAAGAAGCCCAGCTCATCCAGTATGCGCGCAAGATACGCTGGATGATGGGCAACAAGCCGGACCTGCCGGAAATTCCCGCCGGCCACGAGGGCATTGTGCAGCTGGCCTGGCCGGTGGCGATGGTGATGCGGGGCTCCAGATTCGCCGGGTTCGTGATGGAAAAGATCGACTTCGAGCGGACCATGGAGCTGGATTACCTGCTCACCCGCCGCCAGGCCGCAGGGGAGGGCTTCGAGGCGGATTTCGGCAAGCTCGTCGCCGTGTGCTACAACCTGGCCTCGCTGCTCAACAGCCTGCATGGCAAGAAGATCGCAGTGGTGGACCTGAAGCCGATCAACCTCAAGGTGTACAAATCGGAGCTGTATGTCTCGATCCTGGACTGCGACGGCTTCCACATCTATTCCGATGGTTTCGTCTCCGAAGCGCCGCAGGTGACGCCGGAATACCTGGCGCCGGAGTTCCACGACCGCGCCGTGACGCACCCCGAGGCCCAGGACCGCTTCGCACTGGCCACCATCATCTTCAGGCTGCTCAACTACGGCATACACCCCTACGCGGGCGTCGCCGCCGGCAGCCATCCGTATCCGTCGGAGCTGGCGGGGCGCATCAAGGCGGGCCTGTATCCCTACGGCAAGGCCGGCCACAAACACGTCCGCGCCACGCCCGCCAGCGTGCACGAATGCTTCCCGGAAAACATACGGGAACTGTTCGACCGCGCCTTTGCGCCGGATGCCGGGGGCCGTGCCAGCGCCTACGAGTGGGCCAAGGTGCTGGGCAACTTCGCCAGCAAGAGCGCGGGCCAGATGTCGAGCTGCCCGGGCGGGCACCTGCAGTTCCTGGGCAAACCCTGTCCCACCTGCCTGCGCGAGGCCATCCTGCAGGGGCATGTGGCGCGGCGCAAGCGATTCATCACGCAGCTGCAGGCCTCGCCCGCGCGGGCCCTCAAGTACGTGAAGAACACCCTGCAGGGCACGCACAGCTCGCCGTTCCAGGCGGCGCTGGCGCAACAGCAGCAGATCAACTTTCCGCAGATGACGGCCGCGCCCGCGTCGCTGCGCAACGCGCTTGCAGTCGAGATACTGTGGGTGTTCGGCCTGATCACCACCTTCTGGTGGCTGTCATGACGCCCGCCCTTGCCCTTACCGGCCTGGTGCTGATGGCCGTGCTGCTGGCGTGGCGTTGGCGCCCGCAAGGGCCGGTCGCCCCCGGTATCTGGATGCTGCTGGTGGCCTACGGCCTGATGGGGGCGTGGATGCTCTGGTTCGACCTGTTCGCGCCCGGGCGGGAACCGGCGGCCGTGGTGTTCCTGAAGCCCACTCTGCTGTACTGGAGCCTGGCCGCCATCCTGGTCGTGGCGCCGCTGCGCGGCTGGGGCCATCCGATCAAGGCGGTGTTCGGCACCTTCTTCGCGCTGTCGCCCAGGGTGTGGCGCTGGATAAACGTCGGCACGGTGGCGGCATGCATCGTGCTCGGCGGCGCCAACCTGCTGGTGGTCTCCTCGTCGGTGGGCAACTTCGAGGGATTCAAGTACAGTTGCCGGGTGCTTTTGATGTTCATCATCCTGCTGCGGCTCAATTTCGTCTGGCTCGATCTGGTGAGCCGCATCGTCCTGGAATTGTATCGCCGCGCCAAGGCGCTGTTTGCGTGAGCTGCGCGCGCCCGGATTGAGCCGCGGGAAGGCGTTCCCAGGCCGGTGGGGCGACGATTTGCACGGTTGTTCATCTTTGGTCATACTTCCGGTCGTGACCCCGCAAGAAATATCGACAACCGCCCCAATGCGAGGCATGCCCATGATGACCCGCGAGCCGGCCAGGCGCATTCTTCTCTTCAGCATTTTGCTGAGCTGGTGCATCGGCCTGCTGCTCTACCGTTTTGCCCATTCCGGATCGTTCGCGTTTGCCTTCCTGTCGTGGAACCTCGGCCTTGCGGCGATCCCGGCGGTGGCGGCCGCGCTGTTCGTCAGGGCCGCGGAGAAGAAGCAACCCGGAATTCTCCAGGCCGCGCTGTTCGTGATCTGGCTGGCCTTCCTGCCGAACGCGCCGTATATCGTCACCGACCTGGTGCACCTGGTTCCGGGCACGGCGATGCCGCTCTGGTACGACCTGGCGATGCTCGGTTCCTGTGCGGGCACGGGGCTGCTGCTGGGATACACCTCGCTGGCCGATGTGCAGGCGGTGATCGCAGTGAAGTACTCCACCCGTCTGGGCTGGGTACTGGCCATCGCAGCGCTTTTGCTGTCCGGCTTCGGCATCTATCTGGGCCGCTTTCTGCGCTGGAACAGCTGGGACGCGTTCACCAATCCGGGCCCGCTATTCCGCGACATTGCACAACGGCTGTCCGACCCCCTTTTCTATCCCCAGGCGATCGGAGTTACGCTGGTGTTCGGCATCACCCTGCTGCTGGGCTACATCGCGCTTCGCGTGCTCCAGCCCGCTTTCGGTCCCGCCGGCATCCGGAAAGAGGGGCAGGGCGTAAGCGCCGCGTAAGCCGCGGCATGGTACGATACGCGGGGAACTCGAAAAAATCGGCGCATTGCGCCAAGGCCATAAGAATACCTTCCGCATCGGCAGACCATCTTGACAGCCATCCTTCGTTTCAATGCCGGACTCTGCGCGCTGCTGGCGGCATGCCTGCTGTGGCCGCAGCACGCCGCCGCCTTCGATCCGCTGGATACCGAGAGCGGCATCACGCCGGGGCCCTTCGCGTTTAGCCAGGACCCGGCCGGCTGCGACCGGGAAAAGATCAGGAAGCCCCTGACCCTTGCCGACGTGGTGGACCTCGCGCTGTGCAACAATCCCCAGACCCGCGAACTGTGGGCGAGCGCACGCGCGCAGGCAGCAGCGGTCGGGGTGAACATGGCGGCCTATCTGCCCACGCTGTCCGCGCAGGCCGGCGTGTCGCGCAGCCTGTCCGTTGTCAGCGGGCAGAACGTCACCTCGAACAGCAGTTCGAATGGCAGGAGCGCGAGCCTGGCCGCCAGCTACCTGCTGTACGACTTCGGCGCCCGCGCGGCGAACGTCGAGTCCGCGAAACAGCTTCTGTTTGCGGCGGATGCCACGCGCGATGCGACTTTGCAGGCCAATTTCCTGAACGCGGTGCAGGCGTATTACAGCCTGCTTTCCGCGCGTGCCAGCGTCGACGCCACCAAGGTCGCCGAGCAGTCCGCGCGCGACGCCCTGGAGGTGGCCCAGGCGCGCTACGAGGCGGGCGTCGCCACGCCCGCCGACAAGCTGCAGGCGCGCACCGCGCTGGCCCAGGCCACGCTCAACGTCATCACCGCGCAGGGCAATGAACGCACCGCAGAGGGCACGCTGGCGAACATCATGGGGTTTGATGCGAACCAGCCGTTTTTCCTGGCGCCGTTCCCGGACACCACGCCCAATCCGGCGGTCGAGGAAGACATCGGCAAGCTGATCGAGGAAGGACGCAAGAACCGGCCTGACCTTGCCGCCGCGGATGCGCAGATCAAGGCGGCGCAGGCGCAGCTGGATGCCAGCCACGCGGCGAACTGGCCCACCATCACCTTGAACGCATCGAGCGGCTACCAGAACCTGTCGGGAACCCAGAACGTGCCGGGCACCACGCTCATCAATCCCGGCACCGGCACCCGCACCAACAGCATCGGCGTTTCGGTAAACTTCCCCCTGTTTACCGGTTTTCGCAACGGCTACCTGATCCGGTCCTCGGAAGAGCAACTCGCCGGCAAGGCGGCCGCGCGCGACCTGCTGGCGAACCAGGTGGCGCTGGATGTGTGGCGGGCTTACCAGAACCTGCTGACCAACAGCCAGGCGGTGCGCACCGCCGATGACCTGGTGGCCTCGGCGACCGCCTCGGCGCAGATGACGCTGGGGCGCTACAAGGCCGGGGTGTCGGGCCTTTCCATCGTGGACGTGCTCAATGCGCAAAGCGCGCTGGCCAGCGCGCGGCAGCAGCGGGTGGCCGCGCTATATAATTTTCTGGCGAGCCGCATGGCATTGGCGCAGGCCATCGGCACCCTCGATCTGACCCGTCTGGATGAACTGCCGGGGCAGGAATATCCGGCCCCGCCGCCGAATCCCGGCCGGTCCCAGGCGCCGGACCAGATCCGGTCGAACCCAAGCCAGAAAGAAGTGAACCCAGGAAAGTGAACGCGGCATGAAATCATGGATAGTTAAATACAGAAAACCGCTTGTCGGCCTGCTGGTGCTCGCGCTTGCGGCGGGCGGCATCGCCTGGTGGCTCACGCCCAAGAAGATTCCGCCCGAGGAGCGCTATGCCACGGCGGCGGTCGAGCGCGGCCCGATCACCCAGACCGTGTCGGCCAACGGCACGCTGAATCCGGTCACGCTGGTCAGCGTGGGCAGCCAGGTGTCCGGTATCGTGAAGAAGCTGTATGCCGATTTCAACGACCGGGTGCAGGCCGGGCAGGTGCTGCTGGAGCTGGACCCGACCCTGCTCAGGGCCCAGCTCGAGCAGAGCGAGGCCAACGTCGCCAGCGCCACCGCCGCGCTGCAACTGGCGAATGCCAACGAGGCGCGCATGCGCGACCTGTATGCCAAGGAATATGTGACCAGGCAGGATCTCGATACCGCCGTGCAGGCGCTCGATTCGGCCAAGGCCGCACTTGAGCTGGCCCAGGCCCAGGCCGTGCGCGACCGCACCAACCTGGGCTACACCATCATCCGCTCGCCGGTGTCGGGCGTGGTGGTGTCGCGGGTGGTGGATGTCGGGCAGACCGTGGCGGCTTCGTTCCAGACGCCGACCCTGTTCACCATCGCCAAGGACCTGTCGCGGATGCAGATCGACTCCAGCTATGCCGAGGCGGACGTGGGCAACATCAAGGTGGGGCAGGAGGCCAGCTTTACCGTGGACGCGTTTCCCAACCGCAAGTTCAAGGGCGTGGTGCGCCAGGTGCGGCTCAACCCCACCACGGTGCAGAACGTGGTGACGTATGACGTGGTCGTCTCCGTGGACAACCCGGAACTGATCCTGATGCCCGGCATGACCGCCTACGTGAACATCACCGTGGCGCAGCGCAAGGACGCGCTGCTGGTGCCCAATGCCGCGCTGCGCTTCCGCCCCGCGGAAGCCGCCAAGCAGCCGGGAGCCGAAGGAAGGCCGGAACGTGCCAAGGAAAAAAGCGAGGGCGCCCCGATGGGAACCGTATACGTGCTCGAGAACGGCAAGCCCAAGGCCGTGCGCATCCCCCTCGGCATCACCGACAACCGCATGACCGAAGTGCTGGGCGGCGATCTCAAGGCGGGCGACAAGCTGATCGTCATGGATAAGTCCCCGCCGGCCACGGGCCAGCGCGGCGGGCCGAGGTTCTTCTGATGGGCCGGAGGGCCGCATGAAGGAACAAGCGGGCGATCCCGTCATCCGCATCGAGCGCCTGCACAAGGCCTACGACACCGACGCCGGACCGGTGCCGGTGCTGCACGGGCTGGACGTCTCGGTGACGCCGGGGGAGTTCGTCGCCATCATGGGGCCGTCCGGCTCCGGCAAATCCACCTTCATGAACATCCTGGGCTGCCTGGACGTGGCGAGCAGCGGCACCTATCTGCTCAACGGGCGCGATGTCAATGCGCAGAGCCGCGACGAACTGGCGCACCTGCGCAACGAGGTCATCGGCTTCGTGTTCCAGGGCTTCAACCTGCTGCCGCGCGCCAATCTGGAAGACAACGTCGCCCTGCCGCTGATCTACAGCCGGGTGCCGCGCGCCGAGCGCGTGGCGCGCGCGCAGGAGATGCTGGGCAAGGTCGGCCTCGGGAAGTACGGGCGCTCGTTTCCCAACCAGATCTCCGGCGGCCAGCAGCAGCGCGTCGCCATCGCACGCGCCCTGGTCAACCGCCCCAAGCTGATCCTGGCCGACGAACCGACGGGCAACCTCGACACCCGCACCAGCAAGGAGATCATGGCGCTGTTTTCCGAGCTCAACCAGCGCGACGGCATCACCATCGTGCTGGTCACCCACGAGCCCGACATTGCCGGCTACGCCCGGCGCCTGGTGCGCCTTTCCGACGGGCTGATCGTGTACGACGGCCCGGTGGAGCATGCTTCTGCGCAGCACCTGGAGGCGACATCATGAGCGGCATGCGGGGGGCCGGGCCATGATATTCCCCATGCTCAGCGAGGCGTGGGCGGCCATGGGCGCCAACCGCCTGCGCACCTTTCTCACCATGCTCGGCATGATCATCGGCGTGGGCGCGGTGATCCTGATGCTGGCCATCGGGCAGGGGGTGCGGAGCCAGGTGGAATCCTCCATTGCCTCCATGGGCAGCAACCTGTTCATCATCCTGTCCGGTTCCACCACCTCGGGCGGCGTGCGCATGGGGGGCGGCGCCACGCCCACGCTGACCCTGGCCGATGCCCAGGCCATCGAGGAACTCCCCGGTGTCAGCGCCATTGCGCCTTCCGCGCCGGGGACGGCGCAGATCGTGTACGGTTCGAACAACTGGAGCACCCAGGTCATCGGCACCACGCCGAGCTACCTGCAGGTGCGCGACTGGACGCTGGCCTCCGGCGCGCCCTTTACCGATGCCGATGTGCGCTCTGCCACGCGCGTTGCGCTGCTGGGCCAGACAGTGGTCGAAAACCTGTTCGGCAACGACGACCCGACCGGCAAGACCATACGCATCAAGAACAGCCCTTATCTGGTGCTGGGCGTGCTCGCCGAGAAGGGGCAGAGCCTGGACGGCCGCGACCAGGACGACACCGTGCTGATTCCCGTCACCACCGCCCAGCGCAAGCTGTTCGGCACCCAGTTCCAGGGCACGGTGCGCTTCATGATGGCGCAGGCCGAATCGGCGGCGGTGATGCCGGAAGTGGAAAAGGAAATGGCCGACCTGCTGCGCCAGCGCCACCACATCCGCGAAGGCGAGGACGACGACTTTTCCATCCGCAACCTCACCGCGCTGATGAATACCGCCGCCACCACCGCGCAGGTGCTTTCGCTGATGCTGGGCGCCATTGCCTCGATTTCGCTGGTGGTGGGCGGCATCGGCATCATGAACATCATGCTGGTGTCGGTCACCGAGCGCACGCGCGAAATCGGCATCCGCATGGCCATCGGCGCGAGGGGCCGCGACGTGTTGCTGCAGTTCCTGCTGGAGGCGATCATGATCTCCCTCATCGGCTGCATCATCGGCGTGCTGCTCGGCGTGGGCGGCGCGCTGCTGGTGAGCAAGGTCTCCGGGATGAGCGTCATCGTCACCGCCCCCTCCATCGTCATGTCCTTCGGCGTGGCGGCGGCCATCGGCATCTTCTTCGGCTGGTATCCGGCGCGCAAGGCGTCGCGGCTCAAGCCGATCGATGCGCTGCGCTATCAGTGATGCGCCCGCCGGTGTTGCGCGGCCGACACGGCGAAGGCGGATCGAAGCCTCCCGAAGCCGGAAATGGCGTACCATTTCGCCTCACTGCAACTCGCAGTCCTCACGGTAGTCACCATGGAATCCTCTGCCGCCATTGAGCTCGCCAAGCATGTTCTGCTGAGCTTCTCCATCATTCTCGGCGTGGGTACGGCCATCGGCCTGATTTCCGAAAAGCTGAAAATTCCCGACGTGGCCGCCTTCCTGCTGGTGGGCATGGTGCTCGGGCCGGAAGTGACGGGGCTGGTGAACATCAAGGCCGATTCCGCGCTGAACCAGATCATCCTGATCTTCGGGGCGAGCTACATCCTGTTCGATGGCGGGGCGACCTTGCGGCTCAAGGTGCTCAAGCAGGTGTGGATCACCATCGTGCTGCTGGCGACGCTCGGCGTACTGGTCACCGCCCTGGTCACCGCCGTCGCCGCCTATTACGTGTTTGCCTTGCCGCCCATCGTGGCGCTGCTGCTGGCCCTGGCGTTCGCCTCCACCGACCCGGCCACGCTGGTGCCGGTGTTCAAGCAGGTGAAGATCAGGGAGCGGGTCGCGCAGACCGTGCTTTCCGAATCCGCCTTCAACGATGCCACCGGAGCCATCGCCACCTTTGCCGTGCTGGGCATTGCCCTGGGGCACGGCGAGTTCTCCTGGGGGCACGCGCTGCTTGACCTGCTCAAGCAGGCCGGCCTCGGCTTCCTGGCAGGGGGCATCCTGGGCTATCTCGCCGCGTTGCTCATCGCCCACGAACGATTCGGCTTCTTCCAGGAATATGCGCCGCTGGTGACGCTGATGGCCGTGCTGGGAGCCTACCTGGGCGCGGATGGCCTGCATGCCAGCGGGTTCATGGCCGTGTTCGTGTTCGGCATCGTGCTGGGCAACAAGGATGTGTTCGGATTCCGCATGCAGGAGGGCGAGCAGGAAAAAATGGAGGATTTCACCGCCACCACCGCGCTGATCCTGCGCATGTTCATTTTCATCCTGCTTGGCGCCCAGGTGGATTTCAGCCTGATGAGCAAGTATCTTGCCGGCGGCATTGCCGTGGTGACTGTATTCATGCTGGTGGCCCGTCCGCTGACGGTGTTCATCTGCGCGCTGCCGGACCGCCGCGCCAAATGGAAGCTCAGCGAGCTCCTGTTCATGTGCTGGACCCGCGAAACCGGCGTCATTCCCGGCGCCCTGGCCGGGCTGCTGCTCGGCATGGGCGCGCCGCATGCAGAACTGATCGCCTCGGTGACCTTCATCGCCATCCTGATGACCATCCTGATCCAGGCGACCACCACCAAGTGGCTCGCGGCCAGGCTGGGCCTGCTGGTGCGCGACTGATGGCATGCGCGGCTGGGGTGCCGTGAAATGACGGTGCAGCTTGTGGTGCGCACCTCCCAGCCGGGCTGGCTGGCCACTTTGGCCAAGGCTTACAAGGACCAGACGCCGGCGCTGATCATCGACGATGCAGGGGTCGGGATAGACCCCGTCAATCATTCGCTGTTCGAGATGGGGCGGCATGCGAGGCTGTCCATCGCCGAGATCGCGGCGGCATGCGTGGCCGTGGGCATGGCCGCCGCAGGTGTCGCCATGGTGGTCCTCGCGTTCGTGGACCCGGAACCAACGACCAAGCTTGGCCTGTTGATTGCGTCCGGCGCCGTGCTCGCCCTGACCGGGGGGCTGTCGGCGATTCACGTGCTTACCAAGAAGAAGCCCCCGAGCATCAGGGTGGCGAGCAATGGCTTTGAGATTTCCTGGGATTGAACCCGCGCGGCGGTCGCGGCCGGCCGCAGGGGGCCGCAATCATCGTCGCTAACGCTCGCCAAGCAGGTAATTGGCGATCCGCATCAGGCGCGATCTGGCGCCGCCGGGCAGGAGGCCGCGCGTAAGGGGTTCGGCGGCCAGGGCGAGTTCGGCGGCCCGGTCGGCGGTCAGGCTGCCGGCACGGTTGCGGAACTCGATCAGCGCCCGCTGTTCGTCCACCGTGAGCGGAAACGGCGGCGGCTCCGCCCCTTCGTGGCCCTTGGCGGGGGCCGCAAGCTTCTTGTTTTCCACATAGGCAACGACGGTCCCCGCCGCCAGGTCGCCGAGGCGCTTGCCGTCGCGGTTCAGCAGCATGGTGGCGAAGCCTGCTGCGTAGAGGGTCGGCGCAAAATCCACGAATCTCAGCGTGTTGCGCACCAAGGACGCGTTCCAGCCGACCGGCGTGCCATCTTCATGCATCACCGCAAGCCCGAGGAGGTGTTTGCCGGGGGTCTTGCCGTGCCAGAGCACCTCGAACAGCACCGGATAGAACCATTCCAGCAGGAACATGCTCACGAAGAAGACTGCCGCGCCAAAGTTTCCGAGGAAGCCCGACACGATAAGGATCGCGATCCAGATGGCGAAGCGGATGAAGAAGTCTATGATCCACGCTCCGGACCGGATAACCGGGCCTGCCAGCCGGATGGTGATTTCGCAGCCCTCGGGCGTCGCGATGTGGCGGACGGTGTCGAGATGGGTGAAGTTGGTCATGGCTGTCGTCGGCGGAGCGCGGAATCAGGAAACGCCGGCGCGCTTCCGTTCCCAGTAATGGTTGATCAGCGCCGCCGGCAGGTCCTTCAGGTTCACGTCCAGTACGTGAATTCCCGCGTGGCGTAATGCCGCCACCTGGCGGCGGCGCTCGCTCAGGTAGTCCAGGGCCGCGGCATGGGTCAGCGCTTCGTCGAAATCGGACAGCGGGGCCGCCGCCAGCTTCTCCAGCACCGGTTCGCGCAGGCTGGCTATCGTCACGGCGTGATTCTTGCGCAACTGGCGCATGGCGGGACCCAGGGTGTCGTCGTCCTCATCCCTGATGTTGGTCACCAGGACCACCAGCGCCCGCCGGGTCAGGCGCTGGGTGAGGTACTGGCTGGCCGAAAGGTAGTCCGGCGTTTGCAGCGACGGTTGCAGATCGTACAGCATGTTCAGCAGCGTGTTGACGGCGGCGACGGATTTCCTGGGCGCGAGATAGCGCGGCCCGTCGTGGGCGAACGTGCACAGCCCTACGGCATCGCCCTGGCGCAGCGCGACATAGCTCAGCAGCAGCAGGGCGTTCAGCGTGTGATCGAAGTGGGACAGGTCGTCGTCCTTGGCGCGCATGCGTTCCCCGCAATCCATCAGGAACACGACCTGCTGGTCGCGCTCATCCTGGTATTCCCGCGAAATGAGGCGGTGCGCGCGCGCGCTGGCCTTCCAGTCGATCTGGCGCAGCAAGTCATCCTGCCGGTAGTCGCGCAACTGGTGAAACTCCAGCCCCTGGCCGCGGCGCCGGCGGCGCAGCAGCCCGATCTGGGACAGGCGGTTGTCGGTGGCCAGCAGCGTGTAGTGGGCGATGGTGGTGAAGTCCGGATAGACGCGCACCTCGTCCCGGACCGGCAGCGTTTCGCATACCAGCCACAGCCCCAGGGGCGAGCGCAGCCTCAGGTCCACGCCCTCGAACACGCAGAGCCCCCGCTCCCGGATCAGCAATTGGTACGAGGTGCGCAGCCAGCGGCCGGGAGCCGCCTCGAAGGCAAGCGGCAGGCCCTCGTTGCGAAACGCGGGAGGGTGGCGATCGTGGAGCAGGCCGGCAATCCGCCGGCCGCAGTGCTCGGCGCAGCTTATGCGCAAGCCCACCTTGTGCCGCGTGCCGACGGCCAGCGCACGCGGCAGCTCGCGGGCCACCACCAGCATGCCCCGCTGCCTGCGCCCGGCCGCGGCATCGGCCACGGCCACCGCCAGTGCAAACAGTCCGACGCCCTGCCACCACGGCAGCAACGGGTCGCCGCGGAACAATACCGCAATGCCCAGCGCGAGCCAGAGCGCGCCGAGCAGGAGCAGATTGCGGGCCGGGATGAGCATGTTCGGATCCCCGGAGTTCAGTTCCGGGGGGCCGGCACGCGTTCCAGCAGGGACGCGATCAGCGCATCGATCGAGAGCCCCTCGATTTCCGCCTCGGCCGCGATGGCGACCCGGTGGCGCAGGGCGGGCAGGGCCACCGCCTTGATGTCGTCCGGCACCACGTAGGCACGCCCCTGCATCAGCGCACGGGCGCGCCCGGCGCGCACCAGGGCGATGCTGCCGCGCGGGCCGGCGCCCCGGGAAAACCCCGGCGTGTCACGGGTGGCGCGAACGATGGTCACGGCATACTCCATCACCCGGTCATCCACCGTCACGTGCGACGCGCAGTGCTGCAGCGCGATGATGGTCTCCGGCTGCACCAGGGTCTTCACGTTTTCCACGTTCAGGTTCGCGCCCGATTTGCGCTCCGTGACCTGGCGGGTCAGCGCGACCTCGTGATCGAGCTCCGGATATTCGACGCGGATCTTGAGCAGGAAGCGGTCGAGCTGGGCTTCGGGCAGGGGATAGGTGCCTTCCTGTTCGACCGGGTTCTGCGTGGCCAAGACCATGAACGGCCGCGGCAGAGGGATGGCGGTGCCTTCCAGCGTCACCTGCTGCTCCTGCATCGCCTCCAGCAGGGCGGCCTGCGTCTTGGCCGGGGCGCGATTGATTTCGTCCGCCAGCACCAGCTGGGCAAACACGGGCCCCTGCCGCGTGACGAACTGATTCGAGTTCGCATCGAAAAAGGTGTGGCCGACCACGTCCGACGGCATCAGGTCCGGCGTGAACTGGATGCGCTTGAACTGGCCGTTGAAGGTCTTGCCCAGCGTCTTTGCCAGCAGCGTCTTGCCCAGTCCCGGCACGCCCTCGAGCAGGACGTGCGCATTGCAGAGCAGGCCGATCAGGACGTGGTCCACGACGTCGCCCTGGCCGACGAGCATCCTGGAAAGTTCGGAACGCAGCGCGTTCACCACTTCGGTGGCTTGCTGCAGTTTTTCTTCTGGCAGATTCATGTCATTTCTCACAGGTCGTGTTTAAGGTTTTTCAGCGTACGCAACATGGCGGTAAATTCGAATGCATTGTCGGGCGCATCGGCCAGCGCAGACAGAATCTGTTGCCTGGGCCGCGCAGTGAGCGCGGCCAGTGCCTCTGCCTGGTCATGCGGCGGCATCGCCGCGAGGGCCGGGTGGCGCATGGCCAGGCGTTCGCGGAAGGAGGCGCGTGCCACTTCCAACCAGCGGGCCAGCCCTTCGGCGCGCCACACGAAACGGCCGACCGCATTGAGGTGCTCGCGCAACTCCCGCCGCGCGGGAGGGAGATCGGGCGCCGCCGCGCCAAAGCGCGGGACCATCTGCCACAGCCACAATGCGATCAGCACCGCCGCGCTGATCGATGCCGCCCAGGCGCTATCGATCAGCCAGTCGAACAGGCTGGGCATGGGAAGCTGCGTGACCAGCGTCACCGCGCCCGTCGGCTGGTAGTGCTGCAGCAGCGTCCACAGGAACTCGGCATGGTCATACTGGCCGATCAGGCGGTTTGACAGGATGTAATCCAGGTTGGCAATCAATGCGACGTTGCCCGTTCCATAGCGATAATGGAGGAGCCAGTCGCCGTGGTCGGAGTGGCGCACCCGCCATTCCGGGCTGATGTCGCCTGCCTTCAGTTCTGCGTACTGGCGGCGGATGGCCAGCGTCCGCTCCGTTCCGGGAATCTGCACGGCCAGAAAGTCGGGAACCGGGGCCGCGGCGGCTTCGGCCGCAGCCGGGGCGGGCGCCGAGGCGGCAGGCGGCGCCGGCTTGTTCACGCCGGAAGGATTCGCCGCCGGTTTTTTGCAGTTGCAGTTGCCCTGTTGGACATGCAGGTAGGCGAGCAGGGGATCGGGCATATTGCCGGTCTCAGGCACGACGACCAGGTAGCCGCCATTCCCGACCCATTTGAACAGCGCATCCAGTCTCGCCTTGGTCATGGGCGCGCGGCGGTTCCGGTCCAGGATCAGCACGCCCCCCGGTGCCAGCGTGTCCAGGGCATGAATGTCGCCGGTACGGGTGAGCGGGCGTCCCATTTTGGCCATAAAACGCTCCAGGGCGAGATAGGGATTGCGAAGGGCTTCCGGCTGCGGAGGCTGTTGCTTCCTGACGGACACGCGTTCATAGTGCGTGGAGAACCATACGCCTCCGAACGTGAGGAGCACCGCGACCGCCACCGTGATCCAGACGATGCGCCGGGTCATCTGGCGTGTCCTGCGTGGGCGAAATGCGCGCGCCAGCGGTGGCAGAGCGATTCCAGCGCCGGTGCCGGCGGCGCCTCATGGGCATACGCGGTGAGCTTCCAGGCCTCCAGCAGCTCGGCAAAGTATGCGCTGCAGCCGGGATCGACGGCACTGCGCACCAGGCGCAGGCAGTCGTCCTCGGTGTGCCCGGCGTGGAAGTCAAGCTGGCTGCGGTGGATCAGGGAGACCAGGGCCGCCCGATAGAGCAGGCTCAGCGCCCTGGGGGCGCTGCCCCGCGCCAGTTCCAGCAGCGCGGCCGCCACTACATCGTCCGGCAACGACTCCGGCCGGACGTCGAGGCCGAACAGGAAATCCGGCGGCGCGGCGCGCGTCTTCAAGGAACCGAACCAGGTGTGCCGGTGGCGGTAGGAAAGATAGACCAGCGCGGACAGCAATAGGGCGCCTGCGACCCACATCAGGATACGCAGCAGCTTGCTGAAGGACTCGATGAGATGTCCCAGGGTTTCCATCCACGACGAGGGCGTCGTACTCGTGTCCGAGGCGTTGTCCCATGAGGAGCCGGTGTAGCGCCACTCGGTCTCCTCCTTTTCGATGCCGAATACAGGATCTGCAATGACCTCGCGTATGGCGGCCTTTTCCCTGCTTTCCGCGGGTTTCCGCACCGGCAGGCCTTCTGCGCCCGCCGCCGGGAACAGCAGGTTCGCGGCAACCAGCGCCAGGACAGCCAGCCGCGGCAGCATGGATTGATCCGGCCGGAGTGCCATCTACGCTTCGGCCTTTCGCGAGGACAGGTGGCGGAAGGCCAGCTCGATGTCCCAGCCCTCCAGTTCGCTGCGGCGGTTGAGATAAAGCGCAAAGCCGCTGGCCATGTAGAACGGCTCCACGATGGATTCGGCGAACATGCAGGTGAGGTTGATGACGAAATGCACGCTCGCCGGCATTCCATGGCCCGGCCCGAACCATTCGTCCATTCTGAATATGCCTTCGCGCCCTTCCGGCACCATGATCTGTATGAGCATGATCGCGGAAAGCGCAAGGGCCAACGACATGGTTGCGCAAAAGACCGTCAACCCCACGGCGAGGTTGTCGACGCGCGATGAAAGAACCCGCCCGCGCCGGCGCGCTGCCCGCCCGCGCTGCCCTTCGAGCTGCCGCACCGGGAGCAGCAATGCGCGCCTCAGGCTGAAACGACCGAGCGTCAGCGCGAAGAACAGCCCGGTGTTTCGCAGCAAATCGGGCAGCGCGCGCCACACATCGCGCATGGAGGTTGGCTTGCCGAACAGGGAACGGCTGAAGGCAAACAGCAGGGCGCGGTCGCCGACCGGCTTCAGCCACCAGACCGTCAGGATCGCAATCGTCGGATAGTCCCACAGCACCAGCAACAGGGGGATGCCGAACGCAAGGTAGGTGATGCCCCACGCGCGCATCGCGCCGCCGTACCAGGCGAGCAACATGACGCGGCCGAGGTCCACGGCTTCCGCCGCACTGCGCGGCCGCAACTGGATGCCTATTTCCTCAAGCTGCATTGCGCTCACGTCCAAAAAACATCAGGTAGGACAGGGTGACGACCCAGAAGCCGATGCCGACCCCGTATTTCACGCCAACCGGAAAGGCGCGTTCCGCCGACCAGAACGCCTCGATGAAGGCCGCCAGAAAGGTCAGCGTTGCGGCGCCCATCAGGAATTTGGCGGCGACGACGGCGTTTTCCTTGAGTGCGGTGCGGCGGCTGCGCAGCCCCGGCGCGATCAGCGCCTGCCCGAGCTTCAAGCCGGCGGCGCCCGAAAGCACGGCCCCGACCAGCTCGAAGGCGCTGTGGCCGGCCACGAAGCTCCAGAAGGTTTCCACATAGCCGATCTGCGTGAGATGCCCGGCGACTGCGCCGATGAATAGCCCGTTATAGATCAGGAAGAATACCGAACCCAGCCCGAATGCGATGCCGCCGGCAAGACACTGAAAATCAATCCCTATGTTGTTGCGGATGTAGTAGCCCCACATCATCCATTCGGTGGAAGCCGAGCGCGTCGCGCCCAGCCGTTCCGCCGTGGGCGCATACATGTCCTCGAAGTTGTTGATGGAGTGCGGCGAGATCAGCAAATACACGCCATCCGGATACACCTGCAGCGCAACCAGCATGATGACCAGCGGAAGGGCGAACAGCAAGGCAGCCAGCGCAACGGTGCGCCGTTCCCGGCGCACCAGGGCGGGAAAGTCATGCAGCACAAACTTCAGGACGGCGATGCCTTCCTTCTTGCGGGCGCCATAGATCCGCTGGTGCACGGCCAGCACCAGCACGCGCAGCCTGTCCTGCACCACACTCGAGTATTGCCTGTCGCGCGACAATGCCAGGTCGTGGCAAAGGCGGCGGAAGGCATGGGGGATGTTATCGAGTATCCGGGCGTCTGCCTGAGCGTCCGCCGCGTCCACGGCTTCTTTCTGCCTGGCCGGCTTGCGCTTCCCGGAAGCGGAGGTGGCGCCCAGCCAGCGTTCCCAAGCGCCCCATTCTGCCTCCCGCCGGGAGACGAACTGTAATTCCTTCATGTGGATCCAGTATGCTCGGTGCCTGAGTATCCCCGATCAATGATCCCGCTTCAACAGGACCCCGGGTTCGCCCGGCCTGGTTTCCATGTTTGAGTCCGCTTTGCCCGACTTCCGCACACTTCACCTCCCTAATAGCGCCAGCATCTGACCGCGGCCGGAGCCCGCCGCCGCCCGCCCGCGGACAGGCGTGCCGGATGACCCCAACAACGCAGTGGCAGATACTACGCACCTAACCCGAATGACGCAACTGCCGAATTCATTCCATCTTCTTGCACCTGCCACCGCCTGCTAGCACGGGCTACTTGTTGCCGACGGCAGGGATGTTGAACAGCATGCCGTTGCCCTGGCCGCCCATGACCGACGGCATTTGCCCATCCCACTTTTCGATGGCCGTCCTCTGGAGCTTGAGGCGCTCCCAGGCGAGCAAGCGGTCGTTGAGCGAGGAAGCGAGAACCCGGTTGGCGGCGGCTTCGCCCTCCGCGATGGCGACTCTTTTCTTGGCTTCGGCCTGCGCCGCCCGCACCTCGTTCTCCGCGCGGATGGAGTCCTGGATGGCTTTGGTTTTCGCATTGACGGCTTCCTGCAGGGACTGCGGCGGGCGCAGGGAGCCCACCAGGCCGAACTGCTGGATGCTCACCCCGAATGATGCAAGCCGCGCGTTGACTTCCTTTTCTATCCGGCCCAGGAATTCCTCCTTCCTGGTGCCGTTGATTTCGTCAAAGGTGTATTCCGATCCCACGGCCACCACGACATTCCGCGCGGTATCGCGCAGGTAGCCGTGGGTAAACGACTCGATGCGGTCGGCGCGGAACTTGATGTAGAAATCGGGCGCCTTCTTCGCATCCAGCATGTAGGAAACGGCGACATCCAGATTGACCGGCACCGAATCCTTGGTGTTGAAGCTCAATTCCTCGTTGACGGGATTGCCTTCCTTCAGGTCGTGTGTCCAGATGACGCGCTGCACGAACGTCGGATACACGATGATCGACGTTTGCACCGGGTTGAAGAACACAAATCCGGTGATCACGTCTTCCGGCGTGATGCCGCGGTCCACCAGCCGGTTTACCTTGATGCCGGTGTAGCCCGGCGGGATGATGGTCCAGTCGAGGACCGAGCTGCGCAGCACGAGAAATCCGATGAGGATGATGAAGAAGCCTGCCCCGAGTCTGATTGCCAATTTTTGCATTGCCGCCTCCATGTCTTGGTCGAGAGACACAGCCATGCTAGGCCGGCAGGCCTAAAGATTTTCGAAAATGTCGAGGGTGGGGCCGTAAATTTCGTATAAAACCCGGCGGCAGGCGCAGCGGGCGGGGTTACACAGCCGCTCGCTTCGGCGCAGCGTTCGGCGTGTCAGCCGGCAATCGGCATTACTTCCAGCGATAGCCTCCCGAAAGGCGGAAGCCCGTCAATTTTACATTCGCGTCCACATATTGGTATTTTGCGGAGTCGAGCTGCCCCATCACATAGAGGCCGCCATCCGGCTGCTCCCAGCCCGCGACGATACCGCCGCCGTTGCCGACGGCGCTGACCGTGGGAAGATTGGGGTTGTCGAGGACTTCGGAATAGCGAGCCAGGTGCCCGCCGACGAATACATTGCCCGCCCAGTATCTGAGCTGGATGCCCAGGATGCCGTGGCCTGCCGTGGTGCCCGGCTTCACTGCGCCGCTGGTCGATTCCCCCGCGGACATGAGGAAGGGGTTGACGGAAAGATTTTCGGAGACCGGTATCTGGTAGTCTATCCCGATGCTGAGTCCGGAACTGGCGTAGGAATAGGACGTGCCGCCCGGGATCGATGTCGCGCTCATGCTGTTGTGGGACACTCCCACGTCGAGGCCGAATCCCTTCTTGGGATCGGCGCAGGCGGCACCGGCATTCAAGGCGAGCAGGATGGCTGCTGTGGACAACGCGACTTTCTTCTTCATCTTTCATCTCCCCCATTCTTCTTGTGAACAAAATGGGCCATGCCCTCTGGAATTCTAACCCGGCTCCCGCGTGAACGCGAATCGCCGGTGTGCATTTATGCGGCACGCATAAATGCGGGCTTCCCGCCTTGGTCTGGCCCGGCGCCGAAAGAGGGCGGCAAGAGCCGGAAAATCTGCATTTCCGGGGTTGAAATGGGCGGGCTTGCCCCCATATCACGGCGCAGGGTATCAATCATGGAGAAACCAATGACCGAAAACGCCACCGCCAACCGCGAAACGATGGGCTTCCAGACGGAAGTGAAGCAACTCCTGCAGCTGATGATCCATTCGCTGTATTCCAACCGCGAGATATTCCTGCGCGAGCTGGTTTCCAACGCTTCGGACGCCTGCGACAAGCTGCGCTTCGAGGCGCTGCACAACGACGCGCTGTACGAGAACGATTCCGACCTCAACATCCGCATCGCCTATGACAAGGACGCGCGCACGCTGACCATCGCCGACAACGGCATCGGCATGAGCCGCGACGAGGTCATCGCCAACCTGGGCACCATCGCAAAATCCGGCACCCGCGAGTTTTTTACCAAGCTTTCCGGCGACCAGCAGAAGGACGCGCACCTCATCGGCCAGTTCGGCGTGGGCTTCTATTCCGCCTTCATCGTGGCGGACAAGGTTTCCGTATTTACCCGCCGCGCGGGCGAGAAGGCCGACCAGGGCGTGCGCTGGGAATCGGACGGCGGCGGCGAGTTTTCCGTGGAAATGGCGGAGAAGGCCGCGCGCGGCACCGAGATCACCCTGCACCTGCGCGAAGGGCAGGATGACCTGCTGGAAGGCTACAAGCTGCGTGACATTATCCGCAAGTATTCCAACCACATCGTCCAGCCCATCCTGATGAAAAAGGAGGAGTGGAAGGAGGGCAAGAACGAAATTCTCGACGAGGACGAGACCGTCAACCAGGCCTCCGCCCTGTGGACCCGCAGCAAGAACGAGATCACCGAGGAGCAGTACAAGGAATTCTACAAGCACGTCGGCCACGACTTCGACGACCCGCTGGCGTGGACCCATGCCCGCGTGGAAGGCCGCCAGGAATACACCCAGCTGCTCTACCTCCCCGGCCGCGCGCCCTTCGACCTGTGGGACCGCAACGCGCGCCACGGCATCAAGCTCTACGTGCGCCGCGTGTTCATCATGGACGACGCCGAGCAGCTCATGCCGCAATACCTGCGCTTCATCCGCGGCGTGGTGGATTCGAGTGATTTGCCGCTCAACGTCTCGCGCGAGATATTGCAGGAGTCGAAGGACATCGAAGCCATCCGCAAGGGCTGCACCAGCAAGGTGCTGGCGCTCCTCTCCGACCTCGCCGACAACGACAAGGAGAAATACGCCAAATTCTGGAGCCAGTTCGGACAGGTGCTGAAGGAGGGCACCGGCGAGGACTTCGGCAACAAGGACAAAATCGCGGGCCTGCTGCGCTTCGCTTCCACCCATGCCGACACCCCCGACCAGACCGTCTCGCTCAAGGACTACGTCGGCCGCATGAAGGAAGGCCAGGAGAAGATCTACTACGTCACCGCCGAAACCTTCAACGCCGCCAAGAACAGCCCGCACCTCGAAGTGTTCCGCAAGAAGGGCATCGAAGTGCTGCTGCTTTCCGACCGCGTGGATGAATGGGTGGTGGGCTACCTTACCGAATTCGAGGGCAAGGAAGTCGTGTCGGTGGCCAAGGGCGGCCTCGACCTCGGCAAGCTGGAAGACGAAGCCGAAAAGAAAGAGCAGGAAAAGGAAGCCGACGAGTTCAAGGACCTCACCGGCAAGATCCAGGGCAGCCTGGGCGAGCGCGTGAAGGAAGTGCGCATCACCCACCGCCTGACCGATTCTCCCGCCTGCCTGGTGGCGGACGAGCACGACATCGGCGGCAACCTCGCGCGCATGCTCAAGGCCGCCGGGCAGAAGGCGCCGCCTTCCCAGCCCATCCTCGAAATCAACCCCAAGCACCCGGTCGTGCTGCGGCTGAAATACGAGGAGGCGCGCTTCGACGACTGGGCAGCGGTGCTGTTCGACCAGGCGCTGCTGGCCGAAGGCGGGCAGCTCGACGATCCGGCTTCGTTTGTTAAGCGGATGAATCAGTTGATGCTGGAGATGGGGGGAAAGTGAGGGGCGGGGCGCGCAGCAGGCCCGTCATTCCGGCGCAGGCCGGAATCCAGCAATGAAAGGGGTCGCAAAGCGACATATGCTTTCCTGATCGGCGCACCTGTGTGCATGGATTGGCGCCGGGGGCGCTAATCGTTGCGCTGCGCCGAACAGTTCAGGAATGTCACAGGGTGCTCCCCCTCCCCAACCCTCCTCCGGAGGGAGAGGGAGGTAGGCCTGTGCGCCATCGACGCACACCGGGGCAATATTCGGGCGACCAAGCGAAAATCATGCACACTGCATAAAAACCCTCCCCCAATGTCGCATTTGCGCACCACCCCCATTGACCCCCACCGCTCCCCCGCGCCAGAATAACCCCACGATTTCCCTCCAAGGAGGTGTCATCATGGTACTGGAAGAAGAACGCACCGGAACCTGGCACGCTTACGGCAAGCGTGCGGCGAACCCGGACAGCGCGGTGTTGGACCACGCCTTTCCCCACCTGCACAAGGTTTCCCTGCTCAAGCCCATTTCCGCCGCGGGAAGCACTCCGTTTGCCGACCAGCTTGCGGTGCATTTTCCCGCTGTGCTGGCGACGCTGGACGAGGCCGATTTCGGGGTACTGCACGCGGAGGTGGGCGCGCTGACGCTGGCTACGCGCCGCGCGATACTCAACCGCGACTGGCCGACGGTGTCCAGGCACTTCGCGTTCGTGGACCGCGTGCTGGAGTCGGCCGACACGGCGCTGCACGACGCGATCGGTGTGTCCTATCTCGTCAATCTGTTTTACGGCGAGACTTCCCTCAACTACGCCAAGGCGCGCACGCTGCTGCCCAGGCGCCTGGCCCTGGCGCTGGAGATCATGGAACGCCATTACGAGGAACTGGGGCGTTAGGGAAACGGGGACAGGCTGGGATTTCAATGAACTGGACACCGGCCTCCGCCGGTGTGACGACTCATTCAGCGCTTCCTTAGCCGTCCGGCTGCCGCACCCATCCGGCAGCCCTCCGCCTACGCGTTTTCCTTTATTGACTCCCGTGCCGCCCGGCGCAAAAATCGCCCAGCTACCCGCGCCGGGTCAGGGCGGCCCGCGAAGCGCGCGCGAGACATCCGGCATCCGAATCGCCGCACAAGGAGACAGCCATGCAAGCTAGCACGCAAGGCCCCATCCGCGTTTACATCCGCGATCACCTCGCCGCAGACCAGATCAGCGAAGATGTCCGCATTCTGATCGATTCGCGCGAGGCAGGACGACTCTCGCTCGATCAGCAGCATACTGCCGAGGTCGTTCCGCTGGAGGTTGCTGCGCCGGGCCAGCATAGTTACGTCCTGGAGGTGAGCACAATGGTTCGCAAGAGCCGGGGACAGCCGGAAAGGAAACAATACGTCGGGCAGGGAACGTTCACGGTGAGCGCGGACCAAGTGTTCAGGCTCGCAGCCGACAGGACCGGCGACGGCTGGGCGGTGCACCTGGAGGTGGATCTGGACGAGCAGGAGGGCGATCAATAGCACCCGCCGGGTGAAATCCGGCAACTGTCTCGTTTCCGCACTTTCCCCTATTGACGCCGCCACGCACTCGCGTAAAGATAACCACAGTATCGTGATGGATTTCAAGGAGGTCATCATGGCATCGGATGAAGATCGCACCGGCACGTGGCAAGCTTACGGCAGGCCAGTGGGCCACGCCAGTTCCCCATTGGACGACGCGACTTTCCGCGACCTGCACCAGGCCGGGCTGCCGCAGCCTTTTTCCCTTGAAGGGAATCGTCGTTTTGTCGAGCACCTTGCCGCCCACTTCCCGGAAGTGGCGTCGAGCATCGACGAGGCCGACTTTGGCGTGCTGCACCTCGAAGTGGGAACGTTGAAGCAGGCCACGCGGGAGGCGATCGAGGGGCGCGACTGGCCCGCTGTGGCCAGACATTTCGCGTTTGTGGACAGCATGCTGGAGAGCGCCGATACCGAACTGCACGATGCGATCGGCATTTCCTACCTGATCGCTTTGTTCTACGGAGAGACGTCGCTCAATTATGCCAAGGCGCGTACGCTGCTCCCGAAGCGGCTGGCGCTGGCGCTCGAAATCATGGAGCGCCATTATGAGGAGCAAGGGCGCCAGCCGTAGCACTCGCCGCTCCGCGGCCGAGGCTTGTTGCGGCCGCGTTTCGGAGTAGAATAAAGCCGTCTTCATCCTGTGCGTGCCTGCACAAGCACTGTCGTTGAAACCTGCTGACCGCGCGCATTAATCCTGCAGCCGGGTCGCGCGCAGCGGCCCGGCGCAACGCGGGCAATATCGACGACGCGTGGCTCTGGCTCGACTGTCCTGCGCTTTCCCGATCGGAGGTGGCACATGTCCATGAGCGGCACCATTCCCTATAGATTCCTGGCGGCTTCCTTGCCCGCGGTGTTCCTGTTCGGTTGCGCGACCGCCGACCCCTATGCGAAAGTGGCGGTTGGCGAGAGCCGCGAACAGGTCGTTACCTTGCTTGGCAGCCCGAGCGCTCCGTATGGCGATCTCACGCGCAACGAACGCGAGGCGATCCAGGCCACACTGGCCGACATGCAGCGCTCGGACGTGGAAAGCTTCTCGGTGTGGAAGCGGCCCGGCGAGCTGTTCTACGTCGTCGGGTTTGACAAGCGCGGCGCGGTGGCCGTCAAGCGCGAGTTCTTTTATGTGGCTCCCTAGGCACACTGGCCGACGGTGTTGACGCAGCGCATGAAGGAGGGGCTATGAAGCCTGGCCATGACCTGAAGCGGCTGGTGACCGGATGTGCCTTGCTGATGCTGCTGCCGCCTGCCGCCGGCGCCCGGTGCATGATGGGCGGCGGCTGCATGGGCATGATGGGCGGCCATTCCGCGCGCCACGGCTATTACATGAGGCATGGATTGCCTGCGGACTACGCCGGCAGGACCAACCCGCTGCCCGCGACTTCCGGGAACATTGAGGCGGGCCGGCAGTTGTTCGAGCGGAACTGTGCGGCGTGCCACGGTGCCGGCGGGCGCGGCGACGGGCCGGGCGCAAAGGGCTTGAATCCGCCGCCCTCCGATCTGGCCCGGGCCGGCAGGAGGCCGATGATGAGCGATGCATTCTTCTACTGGGCCATCGCGGAGGGCGGCGTGGCATTCGGCACCGCGATGCCCGCATGGAAGGCATCGTTGAAGGAAACCGAGATCTGGCAGCTCGTGCTGTATCTGCGCACGCTGTGACGCATGATCCGATGCCGGATCATGGGCATCCCCGATTTTTGAGCCTGGCAGGATACAATACGCGCAAGAACTGCGATCCAGGAAAAAAAGGGGGAAGTATGGTTGCGATGCTGAGGCTGTTTGCGGCCGCCACGCTGGCGATCGGGCTGGCTGGCTCTTCATTCGCGCAGGAGCTGTTTTTCGCATCGGCGGCGGAGGCGCGGCCGGTGCTCTCCGCCGGCGATACCTTCCTTGCAGCCATGAGCCCGTTCGACCGCGCAGCGCGCATGAAGACGGATCAGGAGGTTTCCGAAGCGAAATTCGCGCAGTTCCTGGCGGCGTCCGCGCTCGACTGGAAGGATGACGAGAAAGCCCGCGTCCGAGCAGCCTTCGACAAGATACGTCTCGTCGTCACGGGCGTGGGGCTGCCGTTGCCGGACAAAGTCTACGTGATCAAGACCTCCGGCCGGGAAGAAAGCGACGCCGCCTATACCCGCGGCAACGCGATCGTGTTGCCCCCGCCAATGCTCGCCTATCCCGAACCGGAACTCCGGAAGCTGCTGGCGCACGAGCTGTTCCACATCGCCACCCGCGCCAATCCGGGGCTTGCGGACTCGCTCTACGAAACCATAGGTTTTCATTATTGCAGGGAGGCGCAACTGCCCCCTGCACTTGCGGCGCGCAAGATCACTAATCCCGATGCGCCGCGGAACGAGTACTGCATTCGGGTGAAAGTGGGCGGGGAACAGGTATGGGCGCAGCCAGTGCTTCTGGCCAGTGCGCCGAAATACGACACGGCGCGCGGCGGGGATTTCTTCGATTACCTGATACCGGGTTTCTTGCTGATGGAGATGCCGTCCGGCGCGCGCACCGGGCGCGTGTTGCAGGATGCGCGCGGCCCGCGCTGGGTGAGGCAGGAGACGGTGGGCGGGCTGCTGGAGCAGGTGGGCCGGAATACGGACTACGTCATCCAGCCGGAAGAGATCCTGGCCGACAATTTCGCCCTGCTGGTGATGGGGCGCAATGTGCCCTCACCCGGGATTCTTGCGGCGATGAAGAGGGTGCTGGCGAGCTTCAATGAGGCCGTGCAAGGCGCGCGCGGGCCGCACTAAGGACACGGCCGTTTGCGCATCGTGGAAGGAAATATATCGATCGGAGAAGGGCATCGCATGAGACAAACCGGACTCGTAAAATCTGCCGTCGCGGCGCTCGCCGCGCTGATCTTTCTCACCGGCGCGGCCACCGACCCCTATTTCAGGGTGGCGGAAGGCGATACCCTGAAGAAAGTCGTCGCCCTGCTCGGCAACCCAGCCACCCCGGACAAGGACTTGACGGAAGCCGAAAGCGGCACCATCAGGAATACGCTGGCGAAGCTCGACAGCAAGGGGGCCAGGAATTTTGTCATCTGGAAACGGGAGCGCGGCCTGTTCTATGTAATCGGGTTCGGCAAGCAGGGCGCCGTTACGGTCAAGCACCGCTTCTTCATGCTGAAGTGACATGCGAGCAATGCACAAGATCCCGTTGAATCCGGCAGCGAGAGCAGCCATGCATAGCCGCCGCGAGTTTCTGGCTTTTGCCGCTGCAGGCCTGGCAACGGGGGTGCTCGCCCCGGCTGCATTTGGCCGTGCCGATGCGGGCGCTGGACTCAAGGCGATCGCGTTCGATGCGTTCCCCATCCTCGATCCCCGGCCGGTGTTCGTGCTGGCCGAGCAGTTGTTCCCCGGAAAGGGCGCAGAGTTGAGCAATGCCTGGCGCACCCGGCAGTTCGAGTATCAATGGCTGCGCGCACTGTCCGGGCAGTACGCGGATTTCTGGCGGGCGACCGAGGATAGCCTCGTCTTTGCGGCCGAATTGCTGAAGCTCGATCTGACGCCGGGCAAGCGCGACAGGCTGATGCACGCCTATCTCGAACTCAAGGCATGGCCGGATGTTCCTGTGGCCCTGAGGGCGCTCAAGGACGGCGGCATGCGGCTTGGCTTCCTGTCGAATGCCACGCCGCAGATTCTGGATGCCGGGATCGGGAATGCGGGCCTGGGTGGCATGTTCGAGCAGGTGCTCAGCACTGACAGGATAAAAACCTACAAGCCGGATCCTCGCGCCTATCAAATGGCGGTGGATGCCTTCGGCCTGCGCAAGGAAGAAATTCTGTTCGTCGCATTTGCCGGATGGGATGCCGCCGGGGCAAAGTCGTTCGGCTATCCGGTGTTTTGGGCAAACCGGCTCAACCTTCCGGCCGAAAAGCTCGGCGCGGCGGTGGACGGGGTGGGGCAGGGCCTGGACGAGCTGGTCGGATTCGTGGCTTCGCGGCGCTGAGGGCCGCCTGCGTCCCTACCCCTGGCTGTCGGATCGCCGGGACAACAGGCGTCCCATGTGCAGCACGGGAATCGCATCGCCCTGGTGGCCGAAGCAGGAGAGGGCGAACTTGCCCCAGGCCTGGGGATATTCCGGTAGCGGGCAAGCCTGATCGTTGCCGACGATGATGCCGACGGGAGGTGTGGTCAACAGCAGCGCACCGAAGCGCGTGGGTTCGCCCAGCCGTTCCTGATAGGCCGCGACGGCGAGCAGGTGCGGCTGCTGCGGCTGGCTGCCCAGCAGCACGGCCAGGTCCAGTACCGGCAGCAGGCGGCCCTGCCAGGGCAGAACGCTGCGGCAATGCGGCGGCGTACAGGGCACGCTGTGGAGTCGCGGGCCGTCCACGATCTGCAGCAGGACGCGCAAGCCTACTGCCGCGCGCAAGGTCTGGCCGAAATCCAGCAGCCAGGCGTTGGGGCGCTCCTGGGATTGTTGGATGGGCGCGGTCACAGGTTCACCTGCCGGGCGATATGCTCGATGAGGCGCTCCGCGCTGGTGATGCAGGCGACTTCGTCATCGTCCAGTGCCGCCAGGCCGACGATGGGCGTGTCCGCCATGCGCATGGCGGGCGGCAGGTCGTGCCGCTGTTCCGGCGGAATCTGCACGCCGACGCTGAACTCGTCGCACAGTATGCCGATATAGCCGGCGCCGCTGCCCAGCACCAGGCAGGAGCGGCGCTCCTTGGGCACGACCACCAGCAGCGAGAGTTCCGGCGACAGGCAATACACCGGCCAGCGTTCGCCATTGAGGCGCACCCACCCGACGCTGAAGGGCTTGGTTTCGTCGGTATCCAGGGCGGTTGCCGCTTCCAGCGCGCGCATTTCGCTCTGCGGCAGCATCAGGCGCAGGCCCGAGATGTCCAGCAGGGCGGCTTCGCCGTCGGTTTCGGGTTGTGCAAAGGCAGTGCTCATATCCTGGTATTGGTAAGCTTGGCGACATGCTGCGCCAGCACGTCATCGTTGAAGGGCTTGACCAGGTGCACGTTCACCCCGGCCGCGGCACTCATTTCGCGGTGCTTGGCGGTGGAGCGCGAGGTGACCATGATCACCGGGACATCTTTGGTGCGTTCGGCGCGCCGTACGTTGGCGGTCAGTTCCAGGCCGTTCATGCGCGGCATCTCCATGTCGGAGATGATGACGTCTGGAATCCACTTGTCCAGGATGTTGACGGCCTCCAGGCCGTCGTTGGCGGTGCGGACTTCCAGGCCGGCATCCTTCAACACCTGCACCACAGAGCGGCGCGCGGAAATGGAGTCGTCCACCACCAGTGCGCGCACGGTCTTGGCCTGGGGCTGGCCCGGCAGTTGCGCTTCCTCCGCGGCCGAGCCCAGAGCGCGGCGCAGCGGCACGTGCAGCAGTTCCACCAGGTCGATCACCGGCGCCACATCGCCGTCGCCCAGGATCACCGCGCCGATCACGCCCGGTGAGCGCGGCACATAGCGGCCGAACTTCTTCATCACCACCTCGCGGCCGTCCATCACCTCCTGCACCAGCACGGCGCGCTCGGTGCCGTCGTCCAGGCGGGTCAGCAACACCGGGAAGCCGTGCCTGTCCTTTGCCCGGCGGTCGTGCGGCAAGGACAACAGTTGCTCCAGCCTCATCAGGCCGTAGATTTTTTCGCCGTCGCGGTAGAACTGACGCGAGCCGATTTCCAGGATGTCTTCCCGCGAGATATAGCGGATGTCCTGCACGCCGCGGCTGGAGATGGCGAGCCGTTTTTCGCGCTGGCGGATGATCAACGCATGGGTCGACAGCAGCGAGGCGGGCAGGTGAAGTTCCACGGTCAGCCCCTGGCCCTTGCGGGAGTCCAGGCTCAGCATGCCCTTCATCGCCTGCACCCTGCTGTATACCACGTCCATGCCAACGCCGCGCCCCGAAACCTGGGAGGCCTCGTCGCGGGTGGAGAATCCCGGCATCAGGATCAGCCGGGCAAGCTCTTCATTGCTGTGCACGTGGCCGGGCTGGACCAGTCCCTTGCGTTCTGCGATGCGGCGGATCGCCTCGTAATCGAGCCCCGCGCCGTCATCGCGGCAGCGCAGCACGATGGAATTTCCCTCGCGGGCGAAGGAAAGCTCGATCCGTCCCTGCGGCGGCTTGCCCGCAGCAATGCGGGCTTCCGGCGCTTCGATGCCGTGGTCCACCGCATTGCGCAAGATATGCATCAGCGGGTCCATCAGCTCGTTGAGGAGGTGGCTGTCCAGGCGGGTTTGTTCACCGATCACCGTGAACTCGACGGATTTGTCCAGCAGCCGCCCGGTTTGCCGCACGCTGCGCTGCAGGCGCGAAACGATGCTGCTGACCTGGACCATGCGCGTGCTCAGCAGGGCATGCTGGTTGGCCATCTGCAGGCGCTCCTGGTCCTCCAGCAGTTCTTCCAGCGACGCCAGGTGCTCCTGAACGCCGTTGGCCATCTCCTGCGCGTCGGTGGCGGCCTCCATCAGCCTGCGGCTGATGGTCTGCAGCTCGCTGTAGTGCTCGAATTCGAGCGCATCGAAATCGCCGCTCCGGCGGGCCACAGCCAGTTCCGGCGAGTTGACGCCGCGGATGTCGACCAGGTATTCCAGTTCTGTCACCAGCTGCTGGAACAGGTGGTGCTGCTTGCGGATGGCCTCGGTCTGGAGCAGGGAATAGTGCATGCGGTCCTGCAGCTGGGAATTGGAGATCAGCGCTTCCCCCGCAAGGCGCAGCAGTTCGTCCAC